>WNFG01001107.1_pt1 | contig 26606 bp, 20 predicted proteins | sample 5400431 | NCBI WGS metagenome assembly WNFG01 (sample SAMN13153346, study PRJNA577476) | soil metagenome | isolation source: 120 cm saprolite under Douglas fir tree site 2 hole 3 replicate 2 | place: USA:California | collected 2015-04-18 | reverse complement strand
GCGACTGGGTTGTTGCTCGTGTTGGCAGCCCGAGTGTTTGAGTTGAGGCGAGCAAGACTGGCCAACAACTCAGTGGCGGCATTGGCCGCTTCCTCGCGCGCTTTCGAAACAGTGGTGTCCGTAATCGAACCCGCTACGATTGACGCGACGCGACCGCGCAACGGCCCGACGTCGCCTTTGCCGTCGGGATGCACGCGATTGCTGAGGAAGATGACGAACGAATCGCTGGCTGGATCGATCCAAAACGACGTTCCGGTAAATCCGGTGTGGCCAAACGAACCCAGCGGAAACAGATCGCCTTTGTTCGTCGCAAAGCTCGTCGCGATGTCCCAACCCAAACCCCGCGCCGCTCCGTCTTCGCTGACTGCGCGGGGGCGGGTCATGGTTGCGACGCTGAGCGGACTGAGGATGCGCGTGCCGTTGTAAGCGCCGCCATTCAAAATCATCTGACAGAAGATTGCGAGATCGTCAGCCGTTGAAAACAGACCGGCGTGACCGGCGACGCCGCCCATGCGAAACGAAGTTGGATCGTGGACCTGGCCGCGCAACCATTGTTCGCCGTCGACTCCGGCGTTCGCTCCGGTGTCGCCGAGATAGTTCATTTGCCCACGCCGCTTTTCCGTCGGCGCGATCCGCGCTACCAGTTTCGCATCGGGACGAAAGCCGGTGTCGCGCATGCCGAGCGGCGCGTAAATGTTTCGGCGCGCGAACTCGTCGAGCGCCATTCCGCTGACGCGGTGAACGACTTCGCCGAGCGCGATGTAGTTAATGTCGCTGTAGACAAAACGCGCCCCGGGTTGAGTGCGCAGCGGCTCGCGATAAAGCCGCTTCATCGCTTCATCGTATCCGTTCCAGCGATCTCTCAGATCAAAGTCGGGAGCAAAACCGGCGGTGTGCGTCAGCAGTTGCTCGATCGTGATCGCGTCGCGGCCGTCGCCTTTCATTTCAGGAATGAACTTCACGGCCGAATCGCCGAGGCGCACTTCGCCACGCTCAACCAGAATCATGATGCTGGTGGCAGTGGCTACGATTTTCGTGAGACTGGCGAGGTCAAAGATCGTGTTGGTGGCCATCGCTTCGCGTTGCGGCTCGACTGCGCGCGCGCCGTACGCCTTGCGCCAGACAACGCGGCCGTGCCGCGCGACTAACACCACCGCGCCGGGCAGTTCTTGCTTTTCAATTGACGCCTGGATGACTTGATCCATCCGGCCGAGATGTTCGGCAGAGATGCCGATCGTGGCCGGTTGCGCGGATGGCAACTGAACGGGAAAAGCTTGATCAAAAAAGGCAAGGACTAGAACAGGGACGACGATGCGGGAAAGCAGGGAAAGAGAAGCCATCTGTTTGATCGCTTACCTGGAGTTTCCGTTCCGATCTCGGCCGGCAATGTCGATTAGAGCGTTAAGTCGTTTGTCAGTCTGTTTCTGAGACTCGGTGAGCTCTTTCTGAGATTCAGCGAGTTCCTTCTGAGAGGCCGCCAGTTGAGCGAATCGTTCCTCGTTCCGCGCAAACCGGTCCTCATTCTTAATTTGCGCGTCGATGATGATGTTAATCTTCTCGTTCTGTTCCCGGCGCACGCGCAGCCCAGCGCGGGTCATCAACATCGCAATTCGTTCCAGGCGATCTAGTCGTTCTTCGCTGGTCATCGTTTCATAATCCTACGCTCCCTACGAGTCGAGCTGATCACGAGTTGTTGATTCTACCAGAAAACGAGGCCAAATCGCTTGCCTCAGCGTCTTCGACCAACGCTCACGTGAACCACTGGCTTCTTAAGATATTTTTTCATCAGAATGGTCATCTCGGCGGCAAGTTCATCGGTGGTTCTACCTGCCGCTCTCATATCATCATCTGCAAAGGGCAAGCAGGCCGACATTCTAATCATACCGTCCTTATCAACCTGGCAGACGTTATTGCCATCGGGCTGGCCCATGAGGCGAACGTCGAGCATGTCGTTTGGTCTAATTCGATAATCCTTGTCAGATCGGTCCTGAACCAACTGGATTCCCGTGCCGCGAGGATACAGACCCGCTAGCGAAATCGGCAAGCGGCCGTTGATATCGATCTGGCCGAGCAGCGCGCGTTCGGTGGCTTCCTGCAAGCTCGGCATGTCGCCATAGGCGACGACGTACGTTTGCAGTTTCGGAAAACTCAAGAGCACATACGGATTGCCGAAACTAATTCCGATCACCGGTGTCTTCCGCTCAATCAAAGTTTCTAAGGCGCGCGCGCCCGGTTGCGGCAGACCCACACTGCGGGCCTGGCCGGTCCGCACGCGACCGTACATCGAGGCGATGACGAGGTTCGCGCGACTGGCCAGCTCGAGCGCCTTGTTAACCTCGGCCTCGGACGAACGATCGTCGAGGACGATCGTATCCAGCTTGCGACCCGCCCGCGCCATCGCTCCGGCAAACGGCTGCGCGATGAATGAACGATCATCTCCATTCGTGATCGCGAGGTTGAGAATGCGCGCGTTGGGCGGCAGGTTCAACGGTAGCAGCTTCGCGCCGTCGCGCACCAAAGTGATGGCGTGCTCAGCTATCTCATCGGCGAGTTCCAGAGCTTTCTTTCCCGCCACCGCGCGATCGATTTCCTCCAAAGGCGTGATGCGTTTCTGCACGAGGCCAAGATCGTATTTCGCGGCCAGCACTTTACGCGCAGATTCTTCGATGCGTTTTTCGCTCAGCCTTCCGCTCTTCACCGCGGCGCGCACTCCGCGCAGGGCCGCGTCCGGATCGGCGGGCTTCAAGAGCAAATCGGCGCCCGCGTCAATCGCGCGCACCGATGCCTCTTCCTGGGTGAAGTAAAGCGTCAGGCCGCTCATGCTCATCGCGTCCGTGACGATTAACCCATCGAAGTTCAGTTCGCGACGAAGAATTCCGTTCATCACCGGCGATAGCGTGGTCGGCATTGTTCCTTTTTCAACCACGATTTCGCCGCCGTCTTCCGTTTCAATCGGCTTGAGCTTAACGTCGCGCGGCAGCGGCGTGATCGCTGTCGGATCGATCAAAGGCAAGCCGATGTGGCCGTCCATCACGGCGCCGACGCCGGCATTAACCGCGGCGCGGAAGGGAACCAGTTCGACCGAATTCAGACGTTCGCGCGTGACATCAATCTCCGGCAGGCCCCGGTGAGAATCGGTGGCCGTGTCTCCATGGCCGGGAAAATGCTTGGCCGTTGCGATCACGCCCGCGTGTTGCGCGCCCTCGATAAACGCCGCGACAAACCTGGCTACGTCCGCCGGATCTTCGCCGTACGAACGGACATTGATGACCGGGTTGGCCGCGTTGTTATTCACGTCCGCCACCGGCGCGTAAATCTGCTGAATGCCGAGCGCCCGCGCCTCGCGCGCAGTTAAGTCGCCGGCTCGCCGCGCAAAGTCTGGATTGCCCGTGGCCGCAATGGCCATGTTCCAGGGGAAATTCACCGTGTCATCGAAACGCATTCCCGATCCGGCTTCGAGATCGGCGGAGATCAGCAACGGATACTTTGCCAGCGTCTGCATCCGATTGACGATCACGACCGATTCGTACACGGGACCGCGAAAGAGAATGATCCCGCCCACGTGATTGTCGACCACCTGGTGACGCAGGGCTTTGAAAGCTTCGCTGTCCTGATTCAGAAACGTGGCGTTGATTCCTACGGAAATCAGGCCCACTTCAGCGCTTCCTTCGACGGTTTTCGCGAATACGGCTTAACGGATTCATCAGCGGGCGTGGCGTTCGCTGATGCGGGCGTTGCTATGCGGACAATGCCCGACGGGCCGAGCACGAACGTCATCGCGAGCAGGATCGTCGTGATGCGAACAGCTCGACGAAGGTAAAGTCCGGGTTCGTGTCTAATCAAGGGATCAACTTTCTGCCGTAACAAAATCTGTCTGCTTAGTCTTTGTCAGCAGACTGGTAACATAACCAATCGAGGAACAGATGATTGTGCCGATTAAGACATACCACGTCCACGCGATATTCGTGTGGGCCGCCAGCCAACCCATCCAGGCAGTTGGTTGGAATTGAAACTTCGCTGATGCCCATTGCAAGCCTGCGCCATTAAACTTTATGAAGACCATAACTACCAACGTTGCCGCCATGCCGACCATGACGCCCGTCTGATTTGCCCGCTTTGTCAGCACGCCGAGCAGGAACGCGCCCAACATCGGGCCGTAAACGAGCGACGCGATCGTCAGCCCCGTCGTGAACACCGATCCCCAACTGCTCGCCAAGATCGCGATGCCAATCAAAACGATTCCCCACGCGGCGGTGAGCCAGCGCGAGAGCTTCAATAATTCTCCGTCGGTGGCCTGCGGTTTAATTAAAGGCTTGTAGAAATCCAGGACCGTGCTCGACGAAAGCGAGTTGAGCGAGCCGCTCAAGTTTGACATCGCCGCCGCGAAAATTGCCGCGATCACCAAACCGGAGACGCCGTGCGGCAGACGGTGCACGATGAAGGTCGGAAATATTTCATCGTTGCTCGCGAGCTTGGTCGTCAACGGATAACTCCGGTAATAGGCGTACAGCATCACGCCAATCGTCAGAAACAACGCGAACTGAAACAAGACTACAAATCCGCTCAGGATGATTGCTTTCTGACTGTCGCGCTGGTTGCGACACGTCAGCAGGCGCTGAACCAGTAGTTGATCCGTTCCGTGCGACGCCATCGTCAGAAACGTTCCGCCCAGCAGTCCCGCCCAAAAAGTAAACGGCACGCTGAAATCCAATTTGAACGAAACGAGCTGAAACTTGTTCGCCGCGCCTGCTTGCGCGGCAATCTGATGCCAGCCGCCCGGCACCAGGTGAATTAACTCGTAAGCCGCCAGCAGCGACCCGCCGATGTAAATCACCAACTGGATCAAGTCTGTCCAAATGACTGCCGCAATGCCGCCTTCGAACGTGTAGACCAGAGTGAGCACGCCCACGATGATGATCGACCACAGCCACAAATACGGCAGACCCGGCAGGCTCGCGCTCAGCACCGCGCTCAACACCAGCGACGCGGCAAAGACGCGCACGCCTTCGGCCAGAGCGCGCATTACCAGGAAAAGCGACGCCGCGAAATTCTTGGTCTTGACTCCGAATCTGTTCTTGAGCAGTTCGTAGGCGGTCAGCAGATTGCCGCGAAAGTACGCGGGAATGAACAGCAGACTAATAATGATTCGCGCGACGATGTAACCGAGCACGACTTGCAGGTACGTAAAATTGCCGCCCTGCTCGGGCTTTGCATAGTTCGCGTAAGCCAGCGCCGGCACGCCGATCAGCGTCAGCGTGCTGGTTTCCGTCGCTACGATCGACAAACTGATAACGACCCACGACGTGTTCCGGTCGCCGAGAAAATAGTCCTTGACGGTTCGCTGCGACTTGCGAAACATCACGCCGAAGATCGTGATGCCGGCGAGATAGAGCAGCAGTACCGCGTAATCGATGGCCGAGAATCCCATTGGATCGTGTCAGAAGCCCGCGCGTCAGCAAGGGCTTCAATCGTAAGGTCAACCTAACCGATCAATTCCAACGCTTTGCCGACAACTCCATTGGCTCGCCCAAGAGCGCGCTCTGCTTCCGCCCGCGAACAACCAGCCCTGCTCATTACCAGCGCGATCGGCAAATCGCCGCCTGCTGAATCCAAAATTGCTCTGGCTTGCTCCTCACCAATGCCCGCTTCTGCGTGCAGGATTCGCAGGGCCCGTTCGCGCAACTTCGCATTGCGCGTTTGCACGTTGGTCATCCGATTGCCGGTGACGTAGCCGAGCCGAGTCAACGTCGCGGTTGAAATCATGTTCAGCACCAGCTTTTGCGCGGTGCCGGCTTTCAAACGCGTCGAGCCCGCGATTACTTCCGGACCAACGACCGGCACGATGGCGATCTCCGCGGCCTTTGTGATCGGAGATCCCGGCGCGCACGTAATTGCAATCGTGAGGGCGCCCAGTTGTCTAACGTATTCAACCGCGCCGACGGTGTAAGGCGTGCGCCCGGATGCGGCAATACCAACCACGGCATCTGCTTTCGTGAATCCGCGTTGTTCGAGATCACGCGCTCCAGCTTGCGCGTCGTCTTCCGAGGCTTCGACTGCGCGATAGCACGCTTCGTATCCGCCGGCGATGATGGCTTGAACCAACTCAGGCGCGACGCCAAACGTCGGCGGGCACTCCGCAGCATCAAGCACACCGAGGCGGCCCGACGTTCCGGCGCCGACATAGAAAAGCCGCCCATCCGTCCGCAAACGCTCGACGATTCCGTCCACAGCGCGCGCGACGTCGGGCAACACGGCGCGCACGGCGCTCGCCACGCTTGCGTCCTCGCTGTTCATCACTGAAACGATCTCAAGCGAAGACAGCGAACTAAGATTTGTAGTGCGCGGATTTTCCTCTTCGGTAATGGGAAAGAGCTCGGCGTCCAATGGCATTGTTTCAAGTTTAAGGTTTCAAGTTTCAAGTTGAAAGCCGGATTCGAGAACCTGAAACTTGAAACTTGAAACCTGAAGCTTGGTGTTAGACGGCCAGTGCCAGGTCGCCATGCAGCAGGCTGCGGGCCATTCGCCCGGCGGCGATCGGCGGAGGATACAGTGGCTCCGCGAGATAAGCCTTCTTTGCCACGCGCCTGACTTCCGCTCGCATCGGCAAGAGCACCAGGTCACCCGCGCCGTACACGCCGCCGACGTAAGCGACACGAAACTCTTCATCTTCCATGTGGAGCTTGCGAATTACGGCGGTGGCGGCGATGCCGAGTTGTTGACCGGCCTTTCGCAAAATGTCCTGCGCCACTTCGTCGCCTGCTTCCGCCACCCGCATAACCCGCTTGCCGAATCCCGCGAGACGGTCGTTGGTCATCGTCGGAGCGTAAACCGCAGTTGAAAGATCATCCGGCGTAGCAATCTTAAAGTAACTGAGCACCGCAGCCGCCAGCGCCGTTCTTGGTCCGCGCCCATCGGTTGCCTGGGCCACGGCTTGCAAAGCCTTGCGCGCAATCCATGAGCCGCCGCCTTCGTCGCCGACAATCGGTCCCCAGCCGCCCGCGCAGACGTGTTTGCCTTGAGAATTTCGCCCGCAACAAATCGATCCGGTCCCGGCAATCACCACCAATCCCGCTGCGCCGCCGGTCGCCCCGTACAAAGCAATCTCGCCATCGGTGAACAGCTCGATCGGTTTAATCTCTTTCAGACACTCGCCGAGGTTTTCGCGTATCCGATCGCGAATGTCCTGGCGGCGCACGCCGGCCAGGCCGACAGCCGCGGCCAGTATGTCATCGCGGTGAATCGAAGCTTTGCTGCACGCCTGATCGATCGCATCGCGCACGGCTGACGCCGCAGCAGCGATACCTACGCGCAGGGGATTCGATGGGCCGGCGTGGCCTTCGGCAATCACCCGATCCTGATCGTCAAGGATAACCGCCCGCGTTGCGGTCCCGCCGCCATCCACACCTGCGACTAATCGGCGAAACTGCGCTGACCGGCGCGCCAACGGCTCGACACCCGGCTTTGTTTTGGTTACTCCTAACACACGCCCGACCTCTTTAACGCCTTACCCGTAGACTTTAATTTTAGATGCCGTCGCCGCTATAATGGAAACTAAAAGATCTTATTCATGCGATAATCCTGGTTGATGCGGAGCTCGGAATGGAAATCAGGCAAATAAAAGCCTTCGTAGCAATTGCCGAAGCGGGCACCTTCACCGCCGGCGCAGCCCGCGTGCACATAACGCAAGCGGCGATCAGCATGCAAATCCGGCAACTTGAAATCGAAACCGGGGCACAGCTGTTTGTCCGCGCGCCGCGGCGCGTGATCCTTACCGAAGCGGGCGAGAAACTGCTCGAGCGGGCGCACGTGATCCTGCGCGAGCACGATGCGGCGATCGAAGAAATCGCCGCGCTTACGGGAGCAGAGCGCGGCCGACTGCGCGTGGGCAGCGCATCCGCCAAGGTGAGCGCGGATCCTTTGCCCGGCTTCTTTCGCGAGCTCAAGAAGAAACATTCCGGCGCGGAAGTCTCCGTCTCTTCCGGAACCAGCGCCGAACTCGTACAGCACCTTCTCGCCGGCGAACTCGACTTTGCTTTCGTCTCGCTTCCGGTTGAGGCGCGCGGAATTCAAACCGAAATGCTGGGCGAAGATTATCTGGTCGCGATTGCTTCGCCGCGTCACAAGTCGGCGAAACAAAAAGTCGTCAGCGCCTACGGGCTCGCCGGCGAGAAGCTGATCCTGGGCGAGCGCGGCGGGAACACCCGGCGACTAATCGATCAGTTTTTTGACAAGGCCGGGGTGACCTTGAAAGTAACCATGGAGCTGAGCCGGCTCGCGGCCATCAAACGCATGGTCGAAGAAGACATGGGCGTCGGCATCGTGCCTTTGCAGTCAGTTCGGGATGAAGTTGCGGACGGCCGGCTGGTGCGTTGGTGGATCGAAGGCGCGCAGATCAATTGGCAGCTCGGCCTGGCCCGGCTCGTGGGTGGATACGAGTCGCCGATTCATCAGGAGTTCCTGAGGGTTTGCCGGGCGCACTTTGGAAAGGCAACTGCCGGCGGTCAATCGCGGGCTAAACAGAAAAAAAAGAAAGGCGGGACCAGTTGAGAGTACCCCAAGCATTAGCCCGATCTTGAGGGCGGGCTTAGGTTCCATCGCGCGTCTCATTCATTCCTGCAATCAGCCTCTCGAGATCATCCTCATTATTAAAAAAATGTGTCGCCACCCGGATGCCCTGTGGTTTTTCGGTGACGATCACGCCCCGCCGCAGCAGATGACGAACCACCTGGTTCGGCTTTTCGACCGCAATCAGCGTTTCCGCCGATCGCGCCGTTTCGTTTTGCAGCGGCGAAAGTATTTGCCAGCCGTTCTCTTTTAGTTGTGAAGTGAGAAGCTGATTTAGTTCAAGCGCGCGCGCTTCAATATTCCCAATTCCGATCTCATTGATAAGATCGATTGAAGCGCCCAGCGAAAAGATGCCGGCGAAATGCGGACAGCCCAGCTCCACCCGCGCCGCGGCGTCATGACGCGGACGAAACTGGTCGTTGCGCATGTCGAAGGGCTGTTCGACACTGAGCCAGCCGATAGATCGCGGCAGCGATTGATCCAACAGTTCCCGGCTGAGATAGACAAAGCCCGATCCGTAGCCGGCGAGCAGCCATTTGTGTCCGGTTACGCACAGCGCGTCGATCTTCATTCGCTTGACATCGATTTCGAATGCGCCGGCTGATTGGCTCGCGTTAATGACCAAAGCGTGTCTGTCCTTTATCTCTCCGAACTTTTGCGGATCGATCCGGAGGCCGTTCGAGAATTGCACGTGACTGAGCGCGATGATTCCGGTGTCGTGCGTCATCGCGCCGAGGATGTCTTCGATTCGCACTTCACCCTTGACCGCCGGCAACAGGTGAACCGGAATCCTCCGATGCATCCACGGCAAAGTTGTGACGGGGAATTCGAGTTCAGATGAAATAACTTCGCCGCGATCTTCCAATGCATCCACGATCACATTCATTCCCGACGAAGTGTTGGTCGTAAACGCGATCTCTTCCGGTTCGGCGTTGATGAACGCCGCCAGCTTTCTTCGAACAGTTTCCCGATCCGCGAGCCAACGATTCCAGTGCACATCGCCGTCGCTCATCATCCTTTCGTAGTAACCCGCCGCGGCTTCCTGCGATGCACGCGACACCGGCCCCGCCGCCGCGCTGTTGAGATAGGCCAAGCGTTCAGTTACTGGAAACTGTTTCCGGATTCCGTCCCAGTTGATCGAATCGTTCATACGGAGATGAGTATAGCCCAACGTTCATCGGAATTAACCGCAGAGGTCGCAGAGTTTTCCGCAAGGGCGCAGACAAGAGCCTCAACTCTGCGTTCCTCTGCGAAGTCCTCGGCGTCCTCTGCGTTTGAGCTCTTGGTTCGTAATTCAGAGACTTGTCCTATCCAAAATGTGCATCAGAGAGGCGCTAGCTCAAGGAATTCAGGACTTATGACTCTGTTTCGCTGAGGCTTGATCTGTTGGTGTATAGTTTGAATTCAAGGATTGAATAATGGGAAGAATCATTGCCTCAGTAAGGATCGACAATGCCTCAGATGTTTCCAGGGGTCTGAGGTGCGATGCATTGGTAGATACCGGAGCGTCTTTGATGGTTCTGCCGAGTGCGTGGAAAGATCGATTCGGAGAGCTAGGGTCCGGCACAGAAATCGACGTTGAAACTGCTACTCAGGAAATTGTCCGGGCTGAAGTCTGCGGGCCGGTGCGCATTCAAATAGACGGCTTTCGCCCGATCTTCAACGAAGTGGCCTTTGTCGAAATGAAGCCCGCCGATGGTTGGTACGAACCTTTGATTGGTTACATCGTCCTTGAGCAAAGCCAGGCTGCTGTCGACATGCTCGGTCATCGCCTGGTTCCAGCCAAGCACATGGATTTGAAGTCGCTCATTTGCGCTCGAGCGTCTTGCTTCGGGAACTACTCCGAACTACCGCGGTAGTGCTCGCCTCAAACCACATCGTCGCCAACGGCGGCAGCGTGATCACCGCCGAATAGTCGAGGCCGTGCGCCGAAACCTTCTCAGCCCTGATGCTCTTCACCACGCCGAAGCCTCCGCCACAGTAATTTTCGTGATCGGTGTTGAGTAATTGCTTGTAAGTACCCCCACGCGGCAAGCCGAGGCGATGGCCTTCGCGCACGACGGGTGAGAAGTTGCCGACGCAGATTACTTCTTTTCCGGTTGAAGGCGAGATACGACGAAAAGCGAGCACATTCTCAGCGGCATTGTCGACTTCGATCCATTGAAAGCCTGAAGCTTCTGCGTCCGCTTCCCACAACGCGCCGTGTTTCTGATAAAGCTTGTTCAGATCCTGAATTAACGTCTGCACGCCTTTGTGAACTGGTGATTCCAACAGGTGCCAGTCGAGACTTTCCGTTTCAGTCCATTCGCGCCACTGGCCAAACTCGCCGCCCATGAACAGAAGCTTCTTGCCTGGATGCGCCCACATGTAAGCATACAGGGCGCGCAGGTTCGCAAACTTTTGCCATGCGTCGCCGGGCATCTTGTTCAGCAAAGAGCCTTTCAGGTGGACGACTTCATCGTGAGAGAAGGGCAGGATGAAGTTCTCGCTCCATGCGTACAGCAAACCAAACGTCAGCGCGTTGTGATTGCCACCGCGAAACAGCGGGTCAGTTTGAAAGTACTTGAGCGTGTCGTGCATCCAGCCCATGTTCCACTTGAAATCAAAGCCGAGCCCACCGGCATAGACCGGATGACTCACCGCCGGCCATGCGGTTGATTCTTCGGCGATCATTAAAGTACCTGGACACTCGCGATGCGTGACTTCGTTCAGTTCTTTTATGAAAGCGATCGCTTCCAGGTTTTCGCGCCCGCCAAACTCGTTCGGCACCCACTCGCCTTTTCTGCGGCTGTAATCGAGATAGAGCATCGACGCGACCGCATCGACCCGCAATCCATCCAGGTGAAACTCGCGCAGCCAGAACAGCGCGTTTGCGATCAAAAAGTTGCGTACTTCATTCCGGCCATAGTTGAAAATGTAAGTGCCCCAGTCGGGATGCTCCCCACGTTTCGGATCAAGGTGCTCGTAAAGCGCCGTGCCGTCGAAGCGCGCCAGGGCAAACGCATCTTTGGGAAAATGCGCGGGCACCCAATCCATGATCACGCCAACGCCGCGTTGATGCAGATGATCGATTAAGAAGCGAAGATCATCAGGCGTGCCGTACCGAGCCGAAGCAGCGTAATAAGCACTGACTTGATATCCCCAGGAAGGCCCATACGGATGTTCTTTCAAAGGCATAAATTCGACATGGGTGAATCCGTTTTCGACGGCATAGTCCGCGAGCAACGGCGCGATCTCGCGATAGGTTAACGGCCGATTCTTCTCTTCCGTAATTCGCCGCCACGAACCGAGATGAACTTCGTAGATCGAAAGCGGCTCGCGCCACGCGCGTCGTTTCTTGCGCCGAGTCATCCACGCGCGATCTTGAAACTTGTAACTGGACTTGAATGTGATCGACGAGGTGTCCGGGGGGACCTGCATCATGAACGCGTAGGGATCGGCTTTGAGAAACTTGCTCCGGCCGTGTTTGATCTCGTACTTGTACAGTTCACCCGCTCCCAAACCGGGGACAAAAAGTTCCCACACGCCAGAGCTGCCCAGCAGACGCATCTGATGCTTCGCCCCGTTCCATTCATTGAAGTTGCCGACGACGGCTATGCTTTTGGCATTCGGCGCCCAGACTGCGAACGCGACGCCGCGCTGGCCTTCATGCATGATCAAATGCGCGCCAAGTTTTTCGTAGATCCGTTCGTGCTTGCCCTCGCCAAAGAGGTGCAGGTCGAGTTCGCCGAGTGTGGGCGCGAATTCGTCCGGAGTTGTGGAAATCGTGTTGCCCTTGCTGACGCGCGGGCTTCTGAGACTTTGCGTCTTCGCGCCTTTGCGTGAACTCGTAGCTTTCGCCGGCGCGCGCGTGCCCTTGCTGACGCCCGGACTTGTGACGTCTGGTGCTTTTTTGCCAACCATCAAATAGTCTGTCGCCCTAAAGCGGGCTCTGAGATTTAGTAGAGTCGTTGATCCCCGGGTCCCGCTTCGCTCCACCCGGGGCTACTTTCTGCCGTCTTGCTTCGCAGACTCGTTGGATCGCTTCGACATCATGCTTCAATGCTAACTCGTGGGCCACTTGCCGTCTGCTTCGCAGACTTGTTACGTCGCCAACATTTCTGTGCTTGAAATCTTCAGCGGCTCGACGAATCGTTCGAAAATATCCGCGGCGGTTCCTATCTCGGATCGATTGCTCCTGGCTTCCGCCAGGATCTGCAAGAAGTGTGCCCGCGCTGAAGGCAAACCCAACTGTTCCATTAAGTCGATAGCGCGGCCAGCGTACTTCAAAATCTGAATCGTTTCGATTCCCGAGATGTCGTTGAAAAACCAGCCGCAGCTCGTGTACATCAGAAGCAGCATGCGTTGCAATTCGAGATGAGTCAGCGCGCGCCATTGTTCTTCCGCCGATAGCCCACGGCCCCCTTGTGCGAAAAGAAACTGTTCGCGGGATTGATACTGATCGAGAACGAGCGCGATGCTGTCGTCGCGCGCCTGCCACGGATCGATGAACAGCGTTCCGCGCGTTGCCTCAAACTGGGGGACGTTTTCGTCGCGCAGAAAATCCAGCGCTCGTCGCAGCGGCGTGCGCCACGTCTGGTTCCATCCCGGTTCGCCTCCGGTGTGACAACCACAATGGCGAATCCAGCGACCGACGCCGTGAGGACAACTCCAGGATGTTCCTTCGCCGCCAGGGCCGTTATGGATCTCAACTTCGAAAATCGCCGGATACTCGTCGAGATACCCACCATAGTTCGTTATCTTAAACCCCTGCGCGGGAGCCTCCATCTCGAGCACGTGCGCCAGACAAATGTCGCCGAACTTGAAATGATGGCCGTAAGTTTCGCCGTCAGTCGCGACGTTTAGCATCTCTCTACCGCCCGCAACCTGGGCGAATCTATCAATCAAACCGCGGCTCGACTTCAGCAGAGTGTCGAAAGCAATTGCCCGCGACGTTGGCCCTTCATAGAAAAAAACGGCGATCGATCGGTCCGAGCCGTCACGATCAGAATAACGATAGGGAATGCTCGTATCGATGCTGTGCTCGTTCACATCTCGCCACTCAGTCTCGCCAATCGCGCGTAACCGCCCGGCCTGATGCGGCGCGAGAATGACGAAGCGAAGTCCTTCGTCGATCAGCGCATTCATCACCGCATCGTTACCAGCGGTTTCCGGAAGCCACAGCGCTTCCGGCCGGCGCCCAAACCGATATTGAAAATCCGCGATGCCCCAGCGGATCTGCGTGCGCAGATCGCGTTCGTTGCAAAGGGGCAGGATCGCGTGACCGTAAGCTTGCGCAATCGCGTTGCCGTGACCGCCAGCTTTCGGTGCGCTTTCACGGTCGGCAGCAATGATGCGCGCGTACGTGTCCGCATGATTCGCTTCGAGCCACGACAACAGCGTCGGCCCGAAGTTGAAACTGATCTTCGCGTAGTTATTAACAACTCGCTCCCCGCCGGTTTCAGGATCGTTGATGCCGGCGAAGGCGTTTGGTCGATAGCACTCGGAGTGAATGCGCTCATTCCAATCGTGAAACGGCCTGGCGCTGGGCTCACTCTCGACGATTCCGGTCCACGGGTTCTCGCGTGGCGGCTGGTAGAAATGGCCGTGAATGATTAGTGCAGTCATTAGACAGGATTTACAAGATTAACAGGATAGCAAAGTAAATCCCTGAGGAATAACTGGGTGCAAAGCGTCCCAAGTTCCCAACGCGTGTTCTCTATTTGAATCTTGTGAATTCTGTAAATCCTGTCTAAGGCTTATTCTCAAATGCCAGCCACGCCGCGCCGAGCAATCCCGCGTCATCTCCGCATTCTGCGCGCACAATCTGACAGCGTCCGGCAGGAACCGGAAAAGCGCGCCTCATAACTTCTTCGCGCGCAGGTTGGTCGAGCAAATCCCATGCGGCTGACACGCCACCGCCAATGACAATCATTTCGGGATTGAAAACGTTGATAACATTTGCCATCGCGATGCCGAGGTAAGCTCCCGCTTTTCGGAAAACATCGAGGGCGAGCGGGTCGCCGTCGACTGCTGCGCCATAAATTCTTTCTGAGGTCAATTCGGCGGTGGGGATCGAGTGCAAAGATGAACTCGGGTGTTGGGCTAACCCCTCGCGCGCCATTCGCACTATCGCGGTCGCGGAAGCGTAAACCTCGAGACAGCCAACATTGCCGCACTTGCATTTCACGCCGCCATACGGCTCGACGCTGGTGTGACCAATCTCGCCCGCGGTGCCGTCGACGCCGCGCCAAAGCTCTCCGTCAAGAACTATTGCGCCACCGACTCCAGTGCCCAGCGTGAGACAGATGATCGTTTTGCAGTCGCGCGCCGCGCCTCGCCACATCTCGCCCAGTGCTGCGGCATTCGCGTCGTTCTCAAGCAGCACCGGCCGGTCAAGCGCTGCTGTCAACGCCGACGCCAAACGAAATCCGGGCAGGGAAGGAATGTTCGGAGCGTTAACGACCACGCCGGTTCCAACTTGCACCGATCCGGGCACAACTACAGAGATTGCCTGAAGCTGCGCGCCCCGGTTCAGGCCTTCTGTCTCGCATTCGCGTACCGCGGCGACAATCGCGTTTACGATGTCTTCCGCTTTTTCTGTTTCCGGAGTTGAAGTCCTGACGCGCTCATAAATGCGACCGTCGCGGTCGATGTTCGCTGCGCGCAGATTCGTGCCGCCCAGATCGACAGCACAGATCAGATGATTCGTTGAATTCGGATTCATGCGCGGCAACCAGAGAGGTTCCGAAGCGGCAACGAACTTGGAGTGCGGCGACGTCGGCGCCGCTTTGGATGCTCAGGTAATGGAAAGCGCCGTCGCCGCCCCGCTCTGCCGGCGCACTCCACGTCAACTCTTTCTGCGGCCGAACATGTCAAAGCCAACCGCGGCTACCAGGACGCTGCCTTTGACCACGTACTGTGCCCAGCTCTCGACATTCAACAGCGACATGCCGTTGTCCAGGCTGGCGAGAATCAGCGCGCCCAGCACCGCCCCGAACACTGTGCCGCGGCCGCCCATCAAGCTCGTGCCGCCGATTACGCACGAGGCGATCGCGTCCAGCTCCATCAAAGTGCCGGCGTCGGGCGAAGCGCTGCCGACGCGCGCCGTGTGCAGGATCGAAGCGAGTCCGGCGAGTGCGCCCATCACACAAAACGCCGCGAGTGTATATCGACGCAAATTAATTCCTGAGAGCCGCGCGGCGTCCGCATTTCCGCCGATCGCGTAAAGGTAACGGCCGAACGTCGTGTTCGCGGTCAGGAATGCTCCGGCCAGTGCCACCGCCAGCAGAAAGATCACCGGAATCGGCACGCCGCCCGCTTTGTTCATGAGAAAAATGAACGCGATGATGACGACCGAGGGAACCAGGATGCGCGCGGCGATCGCTCCGCCGCTCAAGGCCGCCAGTCCGTGGCGTTGTCGCGCGCGTTTGCGTCGAATATTCGTCCAAACGATCGCGGCGATGCCGGCGATGGCGAGCCCGATACCGATGCGCGGATCGATGAAGTCGCGCCCGAGCGAACGAAAGAAGGGAAGCTCGACCGGAATCGTCGCGCCCCTGGTTAGTTTGAGAATCACTCCGCGCCATGCTTCCAGTCCGCCGAGGGTCACGATGAATGCCGGGATGTTGACATAAGCAACCAGGGCACCCTGGATCGCGCCGATCAATAAGCCGATGATGACGGCTGACGCCAGCGAGACAACCAGGCCCTGCCCCTGCGTCAACGCCGCGATCCCGCCGGCCAGTCCGACGACCGCGCCGACCGAGAGATCGATGTTGCCGCAAACGATGACCATCAGCATGCCGACCGCCAGCACGCCGGTCACGGCCATCTGTTGCAGGAGCTTCGAAAAATTCGTCGCGCCCAGGAAGAGGCCGTAAGGATGATATTGATCGATCGTGGCCCATTGGAAGAAAAGCCAGATCCCGATCAACGCGAGCAGCATCGTGTAAGCGCGCAGGGCGGTGGTGCGAAGTTTAAATCTGCCCGTTCGGGTGATGGGTTCCGGAGTCGTCATTTAGAAATCGCCACCTCTTCGTGTTGGTTCCGAGCGCTTCGTGTAGTTTCGTGGATCGTCCGTTTGTTATCGCATAAAACGATCCACGAAATCACACGAAGAAATACGTGTCAGAACCCGGAGCGGTAGCGACGGGATCTAACCATCAAGTTGAATTTCGATCCGGTCGCTACCGCTCCCGGTTCTGACACAATCTTCAAGCCGCGCGGCGCGCGTGCCCGGTCGCGCACGACATCACCGCTTCGGGCGTGGCTTCACTACGATTGAACTCGCCGGTAACCCGGCCTTCGTGCAGAACGATCACGCGATCAGAAAGGCCCAGGACTTCAGGCAGCTCAGATGAGACCAAAATGATCGCCAGTCCGCTTTCAGCCAGCTTGTTTATCTGTGCATAGATTTCCTGTTTCGCACCAACGTCGATGCCGCGCGTCGGCTCGTCAAGAAAAAGCACGCGCGGGTTCGTCAACAACCATTTCGACAACACGACCTTTTGTTGATTGCCGCCGGAAAGCGTACCCGCGATCGTAAACACCGAAGTCGCTTTGATGCGAAGTTCGCGCGCCGAGCGTTCACCGGCGACAGCTTCGGCATCTTCGTTGGTAAAGAACCTTCCCGAAAGCCGCCGCAACCCGGCGAGCGTCATGTTCTTCAAAATCGTCTGATCGAGAACGAGTCCGTAACGTTTGCGATCCTCGGTCACGAAACCGATGCCCTGTTTGATCGCATCAGCAGGCCGGTTGATTTGCACGGGCTTGCCGTCAACAAGTATCTCGGCGGATTTTCGGCCGGGATGCGCGCCAAAGATCGCCATCAAAAGTTCGCTGCGTCCGGAACCCATCAGGCCGGCAATCCCCAGGACTTCGCCTTTGCGAGCCGTGAATCCAACCTTATCGACGAGCACCTTGCCGGGAACTGCCGGGTCCTCGACCGTGATTTCGCGCGCTTCGAAAACTATTTCGCCGCGATCATGTCTGGCTGAGGGAAAGATTTGATCGACCTCACGCCCGACCATCATTGCGATCACGCGGCCCTCGTCCAACTCTCGGGCCGCATTGGTGCCCACCGTGCGGCCGTCGCGAAGCACGGAAATGCGGTCGCTGATGCGAAAGACTTCGTCGAGTTTGTGCGAAATGTAAATCATCGCCACACCCCGCGCCCGAAGATTGTGCAAAATGCCGAAGAGCGTTTCGACTTCCGCGTCCGTGAGCGCGGCGGTGGGCTCGTCAAGCACGAGGATGCGCGTCTCTTGCGACAGGGCCTTCGCGATCTCGACAAGTTGCTGCTGGCCAATACCAAGATTGCGCACCGGCGTGAGCGGATCGATTCCGAGATGAAGGTCGTTGAGCAGTTCTTGCGCGCGGCTATAAAGTTCTTCCCAGTTGATTATGCCAAAGCGGCGTGGCTCGCGACCGAGAAAGATGTTCTCAGCGACGCCCAGGTCTTTCACCAGCGAAAGCTCCTGATAGATGACCGCGATGCCGGCGTTTTCAGACTCGCGAACATTCGCAAAGCGTCGCGTCGCACCATCGAGCGTGATCTCGCCGCCGTACTCGGGATGCGGATAGACTCCGGCGAGGATTTTGATCAGCGTCGATTTGCCCGCGCCGTTTTCGCCCACGAGCGCATGAATCTCGCTCTTATTCAGATCGAAGCTCACCCCATCCAGGGCTTTCACGCCGGGGAAGCTCTTAGTGATGCCCTTCATCTCAAGAAGCGGATCGGTCATGTTCGGTGTTGGTCGTTGGATGCGTCAGACTTGTACTAACTCTCAACGCGGCCTCTCGGCGTTTAGAGTACCAACTTTAGTTGGGCCTTGATCGCGGCAAAAACCCGACTGAAGTTGGTACTCTGTACACCGCTACCGTTGCTCGCGTTATCTACTGCCTACGGCTTCGGCCACTGATCCTTCGGCACGTTCTTATAAACGTCCTCCAACTTGTGATAGCCGTCCTTGATTACAGTCTGCATCACGTTGTTCTTGTCTAAGACGATCGGCTCCTGCAGGATCGATGGGATGTCCTTCTTGCCGTTGTTCACCTTGTCCTTCGCTTCGATCTTTTCGCCGCGCGCGAGCTTGATGGCGGAGTCGACTGCGCTGAAGGCAAGCGGATTGATGGGCTTGTAAATCGTCATCGTCTGCTTGCCTTCGACGATTCTTTGCACGGCGTCGAGCGCGGCATCCTGTCCCGTCACCAGGATTTTGCCGACCAACTGGGGCGGCAAAGCCGAGATCGCGCCGCCCGCAGTGCCGTCGTTGGAAGCCACGATCGCCTGAATGTTGTTGTTGTTCTTCGTCAGCGCGTCTTCCGTGATCCGGAGCGCCTCGCTGGCCAGCCATTCGCGCGCATATTGCATGGTCACGATCTTGATGTCGCCGCGATCGACGGCGGGCTGCAAAATGTTCATCTGACCCTGCACCAGCAGGATCGCGTTGTTGTCCGTTTGCGATCCGCCAATCAGAACGTAATTTCCTTTCGGCGCGTACTTCAAAGCATAGGCCGCTTGCATCTCGCCAATCTTCACGACCTGGTGCGAGACGTAGAGGTCGACGTCGGCATTGCGAATCAGACGATCGTAACTGATCACCGGTACGCCCTGCTTATGCGCGGCTTCGACGATCGACGCGGCGATTTGTCCGTTGTGGGGCGCGACGATCAAAACATCGACGCCCTGGGTCAGAAAAGTTTCGCACTGGTTGACCTGCGTCGAGTCGCTACCGTCCGCGACCAGCACCTGGCACTCGGCGCCGACTTCCTTGCAGCGCTGTTCGACCAACTGCTTGTCGCGCTGCCAGCGCTCCTCTTTCAGCGTGTCCATGGAAAAGCCTATGCGCACCGGGCCGGTGCCTTTGGCTCTCTTGCTGCCGTTGCCTTCGGGGCCTTTCACACACGCGACGCACAGAAAGACCATGGTCAGAGAAAAAAGAATCAGTTTCATTTGGGTTTTCATTCTTATCATCCTTCTTCGTTTTGGTTGTCGTCGCTGACGCGCGGGGCACATAATACTATGAACCATGGATAAGGCCAGCAGTAAACCGCGATTTCCGCCGTACGGATACATTGGAATCGCGATCATGCTTGGTGCCGAGGGACTGCTATTCGGCGGGAATCAGTTCGTCGGCCATTGGTTCACGCCCGTGGTCTGGACCGGTTATATTCTTTTCGCGGACGCGCTCGTCTTCAAGCTCAAAGGGCGATCGCTGTTGATGGGTGAACGGCTGGAGTTCGTCATCATTGTTTTGGTTTCGATTGGCGCCTGGTGGCTGTGCGAGTTCTACAACGCGCCGCGTTTCTGGAAATCCGATCTCGAACTGTGGTGGCACTATCACAACCTCGAACCGAACCTGTTTTTGCGGCGCGTCGGTTACGACTGGGCGTTTGCGACCATCTTTCCGTTGCTGTTTTTGACCGCCGAGGTGTTTCGGGCATTGGTTTTCAAGCAGAAAAACCGAGGCGTCGCCATAAAGCTTTCAAAACCGTCGATGATCGTGCTCGTGCTGCTGGGAGCAATCGGCGCGATCGCACCGCTGGTTTACCCTTCGGCCTGGCTGGCGCCGGTGATCTGGCTGTCATTCATTCTGTTGCTCGATCCTCTGAATGCGATGCGCGGCTGGCCGTCGATCACCGGCGATCTCTCTCGCGGCGACTGGCGACGGCTGTGGTCTTTGCTGGCGAGCGGTCTGGTGTGCGGCGTGCTGTGGGAGTTCTGGAACTATTGGGCGCTGTCAAAGTGGACTTACACTGTTCCTTACCTTGGCGACGTCAAGATTTTTGAGATGCCGGTGCTCGGCTTCCTGGGCTTTCCGCCGTTCGCGATCGAATGCTGGGCGATCTACATCTTCTGTCGCTCGCTGCTTAGCGCCAAACCCGATCAGCTTTCCAATACCATCTGGATTGAAACGAATGCGTAAACACAATTCAAGAATATTTCTGGCCGCAATGCTGCCGTGCCTCGCAATGTTAGGCACTTCGATCACGATGGCCGAGCGCGCTTCTGCTCAAGTTGGGAGTGCGGGCCGGGATGTCGGCAGCACCGCTCGACCCCGCGCGCGTGAAGCTGGAGTCGTCGTCGGTATCCTGCCGGCGGGACCCCGCAACATGATCAGTGACGTTGCCGGCGTCATGGTCGGACAAACCAGCGTCATTCGCGGCGAAGACGTGCGCACCGGCGTCACTGCAATTCTGCCGCATGGGGGAAATCTGTTTCGCGAAAAAGTTCCGGGCGCGGTCTTTATCGGCAACGCGTTTGGCAAACTCGCCGGCTCGACACAGGTGAATGAACTCGGCGAGATTGAAACTCCGATCATGTTGACGTCGACGCTGAACGTGCCGCGCGTGGCCGACGCAGTCATTGATTACATGCTCGCGTTGCCGGGCAATGAAGGTGCGCAGTCGATCAATCCGCTCGTCGGCGAGACCAACGATGGTTACTTGAACGACATTCGCGGACGACACGTGGGCCGCGACGAAGTCTTCGCCGCGATCAAGAATGCGCGCGGCGCCTGGTTGGTTGATGAAGGCGCGGTCGGAGCTGGTACCGGCACCGTGGCCTTTGGCTTCAAAGGCGGCATCGGGACGTCTTCGCGCAAGCTGCCTCCGTCGCTCGGCGGTTACACCGTGGGCGTGCTGGTACAGACGAATTTTGGCGGGATTCTGACGATAAATGGGGCCCCGGTGGGGCGTGAACTGGGGCGATATTTTCTAAAGGACGAGCTGGAGCGAGCTCAAAACAAGAGTGGCCTGGTGATGGATCCGCGCGCCTCTCAAAGCAAGCCGATCGCCGGCCCGAATCTTGCCGACGGCTCAGTCATCATCGTGATTGCCACCGACGCCCCGATCGATCACCGCAATCTGCAACGGCTGGCGGCCCGCTCGATGATGGGATTGGCGCGCACGGGTGCAGCGGGTTCAAATGGCAGCGGCGATTACGCGATCGCGTTCTCGACCGCGCCGGAGTTACGCATACGCACCACGGCAATTGACCCCAAATCGAAATCAACCGTAGCGCTGCTCTCGAACGAAGCCATGTCACCGTTGTTTCTTGCGGTGATCGAAGCGACCGAGGAAGCGATTTACAATTCGCTGTTTGCCGCGACGACGACCAGCGGCCGTGGCCACACGGTGGAGGCACTTCCGCTTGATCGCACCCTGGAAATTCTGCGCAAGCATGGCGCGCTCTCGAAGTAAGCATCCTGGTTGAGAGTTCAAGCTTTAGCTTGCGTTTGTTCGCGGGCACAATCTAAAGATTGAACTCTAAACAAATCTTCGTTGACACTCGATCACTGAGTCACTAGAATACGCGCCACCCCAGAACACGGAGGACAATCGAGGTGACTTTCAAGATCCGCGTCGACCGAAAAAGTGTCGACTCGATGACCAGACAGATTACCGAACAGCTCCGAACTTTGATCGGCAGCGGCACGCTCGCTGTCGGAAGCGCGCTGCCGAGTGAGCGCACCCTGGCAGAATTGCTGGGCGTCGCCCGAAACGTCGTGCGCGGAAGTTACGAGTACCTTGAGAAAGCCGGCGTCGTGCAGCGGAATGGAAACAAGGGTCGAAGGGTGCGCGCCGCGCCTGCGCGAAGAAAGGCTGCGAGCAAGTTCTCAAAGAAGGTGGCGAAGAAACGCTAACTCCGTCCGGTTGCTCCGACGATCAGTCAAACGAAAACTTTCAAGCTAAGTGGTTCGCAGCGCGGCTTCGTCACCCAGCGCAAGAATCTCTCTGCGGATCGCCGCGCGTTCGCCCAGCAAACGCAGAAAGGATCGACGGCGCATGACAAACAGCGCCAGCGCCAGAAAGCTGCCGGCAAACTCTTCTATCTTTTCGAAAAACCGAACGGCAATAAAGCCGGATGCAGGGCTCAGGATCAATGAAGCCACTGCCGCCAGCCAGCCTGCAAACCTCCACGAAATCAGCGCCACGACAATCCAGGTCAGCGGGAAAAACAGCATCGCGGAGATGATTTTGAAGGTCGAAAGCACGTCCTGCTCACGTCTGGCCAGGCGTCGCGACAAGAACCCCCCTAAGCGATAAGCCGGATAGTGAATTACCGTGCCGAACAAAGCGATGGGAGCCAGGAGGGCGCAAGTTACCATCTGGGCGATCAGCCTGAGAATAGTGTGCACGGCTGTCGGAGGCAGTGACAGATCGGAAGGATCGATTCCCGCTTCCTTCAGTTCGTATTCAAAGCGCGCGATGCGAGCTTCGATCGCGTCGATTCGTTTCGGAGCCCGACTACGATAAAACGCATAGCCCTCGATAAAGCGTTGCCGCAATTCAAGCGAGCGCGTCAGGAGTTGCTCTTCGTCAGGCTCGTCGACTTCCGCGGCAGAAAAAATTCGCTCGGCTCTCTCGATCAACGACAAAGCCTCTTCCTGTTCAGCGTGCAGGATGACGTCGCGCAAAGCATTCTCGACGCGGTCTGAAAGTTCGCGCACCGCTTCGCGCGGCGGCGTGCCGTCGGGCTCAAGCGCCACCGGCGCGACCGGCAGAGGTTCTCCGAAATACAACAGCGCCGAACTGCGAAACGTCGTCTTCTCAGTGTAATAAAGTCCGACAGGAACAATTTGTAAGTCGATCGCTTCGCCGGACGAGACGGCGCCCAGCGCGATGCGGGCCGCACCGGTCTTCAAAGGTTTCAAGCGCGGCTCGTTGTGCGAAACGCCTTCCGGGCAAATTCCAATCGTGCCGCCGCGCGCCAACAGCCGCCGCGCCGCGGCGAAGGTTTCGAGATTGCGCGATACATCCTGCCCCTCGTCCTGACGGCGATAGGCCGGCAGGGAATCAAGCGCGCGCACGAAATAACTTATGATTGGCATGCGAAACAGCGTCGCTTTGGCGACGAAGGAAACGCGGCGCGGCGCGAGACACAGCAGGAACACGGGATCGACCAGCGCATTTGGGTGATTGAGAACAAAGATTACCGGTGCGTCGCGAGGGACATTGTCGAGGCCGACCACTTCAATGCGGCGAAAATAAACGCGCAGGGCGAATTTGAGAATCGCGCAGGTGATTCGCCTGATCATGTTGTGTCAGCCAGACGGCGTTTAGAGTACCAACTTCAGTTGGGCATTCTCACGTGAACAGCCCGACTAAAGTCGGTACTCTGAACACCCCTCGGGCTTGTTGATCCTAAACGTCCGGCAGCCACTCCATCTGAAAATGCGTTCCGGTCTCGCTGGTGCGGACGAATCCCAGGCGCTCAAACAGACTGACCGCCTGGCTGAATCTGATGACGCGTAAACGCAGCGGCTTATTCGCAAGTCTGGCTTCGTCTTGTAACTGGCGGATGAGAAACGTTCCGATGCCGGTGTTCCGGTGCGCCGGCAGCAAGGCCACATCGACGCAGCGAATCTCATGATCGCGCCGCTCCACCGACAAGCGACCCGCAGATTGTCCTTCGCGCAAGACTATCTGATCGTCCGCCTGCTGGTACTCGCTCTGGTCAAGACGCTGTTGTGCCTCGAACTGCATATCGAGAAACTCGCCGATGCGATCTTCGTCCCAGCCGATTTCGCGCAGATCGCCTCCCCGGCTGCTCTTGAACAGTTCGAGCAGAAATCCTCCGTCTTCTGCGGTCGCCGGTCGCAGGCTGATCAAGTTCCAGTTGCGGATCTGAGTCATAGTGCGTGATTCTAATCGAACCAGTTCAGAGTTCAAGCTTTAGCTTGCGTTTTGTAATGGCAACCTAAAGGTTGAACTCTGAGCTCGCGGTCGCCATTCCAATCCAAAAGTGACATAATACGCACGCTTTCCCAAACAAATTTACTGAGACTCAGGAGAGGTTATTTTATGAAGCGTTTCTTTGCCGTCGCCATCAGTTTGCTTGCGCTCGCGTCGTTCGTGGTGGCGCAGGAGCGCCGGTTTACCATCGACGACCTTCTGAAGGTCCGCCGGGTTAGCGATCCACAGGTGTCGCCAAAGGGTGATTTGGTTGCGTTCACGATCACCGACGTGGACAAAGTCGCCAACAAAAGCACGACTCAGATTTATCTGGTGCCACTCGGCGGCGGCGAGGTGCGCCAACTGACTAACGACGAGCATTCGTCGGCATCGCCGCGGTGGTCGCCGGACGGCGAGAAGCTCGCCTTTGTTTCGGCGCGCGACGGCGAAGATCAGATTTGGACGATCGATGTTTCCAACGGCACGCTGAAAAAAATTACCAGCCTCTCAACCGGCGCGGGTGGTCCGGTCTGGTCTCCCGACGGCAAATTACTGGCGTTCACTTCCGACGTTTATCCCGAATGCGAGAACGACGCGTGCAACAAACGCAAAGCCGAAGAGAAGGCGCAAAGCAAAGTGAAGGCGCACGTCGCGGATCGCCTGCTTTATCGCCACTGGAAATTTTGGCTCGACGGAATTCGCAGCCACGTCTTTGTCGTTTCATCGGCCGGCGGCGAAGCGCGCGATCTGACACCGGGCGATTACGACTCGCCGCCATTTAGTCTGGGCGGTATGACCGATTACGCGTTCTCGGCTGATTCAAAAGAGTTGGCCTTCGCCAGCAATCACGACAAGGTCGAAGCAACTTCTACTAACGGCGATATTTGGATCCTTTCAGTGCACGGCGGCGCGGCCAAGAACATCACCGCCGCAAATCACGGTTACGATGGCTCGCCGCGCTTTTCTGCCGACGGTAGATTCATTGCTTATCGATCACAGGCAACACCGGGTTACGAAAGCGATCGATTTCGCTTGATGCTCTACGATCGAAAGACTGGCCGCGCACAGTCGCTCAGCGAAAGCGTCGATTCCTGGATAGATGAATTCACTTTCAGTCCTGACAGCAGATGGATTTATTTCTCTGCGGAAGATCGAGGCAAAGAGCCAATCTATTCAGTTGCGACGAGCGGCGGGCTAGTGAAGAAAATCGCTGCCGAAGGTTTCAATGGCGACATCAACGTGACTGCCGACGGTAAGACACTGGTCTTCGCGCGCAGCAGCATGACGCGGCCGAGCGAGATTTATCGCGCGAATGCGGATGGCAGCGGCGCCAAAGCTTTGACGACGACCAACGAAGCGGCGCTGGCGCCGTTCAATCTCAAGTCCGCGGAGGAAGTAACCTGGACCGGCGCAGCGGGAGCGAAAGTTGCGGGCTGGATCGTCAAGCCGGCGAACTTCAATCCGCGGAGAAAATATCCGCTGGTGGTTTTGATTCACGGCGGCCCGCAGGGCGCGTGGAACGACAACTGGGGTTACCGGTGGAATCCGCAGATTTGGGCGAACGATGGTTACGTGGTGTTCATGCCGAACCCGCGGGGCTCGACCGGATATGGCCAGCAATTCGTCGCCGAAATTTCCGCCGACTGGGGCGGCAAAGTTTTTACGGACATCAGCAACGGCGTCGCCATGGCGGCCGGGCTTCCTTATGTCGACAAAGAACGCATAGGCGCGGCGGGCGCGAGTTACGGCGGTTACATGATCGATTGGATCGAAGGCCACAACAACGATCCGCGCTTCCGTTACAAAGTGCTGGTTTCGCACGACGGCGTTTACAACCTGACCAGCATGACCGGCGTTACTGAGGAGCTTTGGTTCACCGATTGGGAATTCAAGGGCACGTTACGAACACGCTCGACTATCGCGTGCCCGAAGGCGAGGGCATGCAGTTGTTCACCGCCGTGCAACGCATGGGCGTCGAATCAAAACTGGTGGACTTTCCCGATGAAGGCCACTGGGTACAGAAGCCCGCGAATTCGCATTTCTGGTACAACACGGTGCTGGGTTGGCTTGATAAGCATTTGAAGTGATATGGCCCTGGTTTTCGATTGCGCATCCGATCGGGCGATTAACCACAAAGTCACTAAGGCACGAAAAGGAAACGGAGATCACATTTCAGTAGTCGCCTTTGTGGCTTTGGGTCTTTGTGGTGATATTTGTCCGCGTTAATCCGCTGCTTTGCTCGTGAGATTGGAGGAACATCATGCCAGGTTGGCTTAAAGCGTTACTGATCGTCGCGGTGGTGATCGTGGTGCTCGTTATTGGAGTTATCGGCGCGGGCATCTACTACGTGTCGCGTAACAAAGATGCCTGGCTCGCCAGGG
>WNFG01000871.1_pt1 | contig 26617 bp, 26 predicted proteins | sample 5400431 | NCBI WGS metagenome assembly WNFG01 (sample SAMN13153346, study PRJNA577476) | soil metagenome | isolation source: 120 cm saprolite under Douglas fir tree site 2 hole 3 replicate 2 | place: USA:California | collected 2015-04-18 | reverse complement strand
TCAGCGCACTGCCGCCACCATGCACCACGGCGACGCGATGTCCATCCTGCGCCAACTCCGCGATGGCGCGGGCACACTTGCGCAGTGTGAATGAATCTTCCAGCGCCACTCCTCCGACTTTGACCACGATCGTCACTGCAGTCCTTCTTCCTCCGCCCATCCGTACATCAGGTTCATGTTTTGCACTGCCTGCCCGGCAGCTCCTTTCAATAGATTGTCGATCGAGGAGATCAGCACCAGGCGCCGACCGTCTTCCGCGAGGCAGAATCCCAGGTCGCAGTAGTTGGTGTGCAGGCAAAATTGCACTTGAGGAAGTTTCGGTGTCGCGAACACTCGTACCCAACGCTTGCCCGCGTAGAAGTCGCGGAAACACGCTTCCACTTCGGCAGGCTGCATGGCGCGGTTGAGGCGCACATAGATGGTCGAAAGAATTCCACGCGGAATGGGAAGCAGGTGAGGAGTAAAAATCAACTCATCTTCGCCCAACTCGAGTTGCTCAACAATCTCACCTACATGACGGTGACCGAACACCGAATAGGCGGAGAGATTGTCTGCCACGGACACGAAGTGCGTCCGCGCGTTCGGTTCCTTGCCTGCCCCAGACACCCCCGACTTCGAATCGGAAATAATTCCGCGCTCCCGGTCGACCAGGCCCGCTTTGAGCAGAGGCGCCAGCGCCAGAATTACCGAAGTCGCATAGCAGCCGGGATTCGCCACAAGATCCGCGCCGGCAATTCCATCGCGATTTAATTCGGGCAGTCCGTAAACGGCTCGCTGCGTTAACTCGGCCGCGCTCACAGAATCCGAATCCTGAAAATCATAGACCCCGCGATGCCGCGCCTGCTTTAGTCGCCACGCACCGCTCAAATCGATCACGCGCATCCCCTGGGCAATCGCCTCCGGCACAAGCGCGCGCGATGTTTCATGCGGAGTCGCCAGAAATAAAAGTTGGACACCCTGCTGCTTCAATGCCGCCCATGAGAGCGCCTGCAGCGGGTATCCACCATTTCCGGAGAGAGCAGGGAACACGTCGGCCAGATCGCTGGCGCCGCCATTATCGGTATTGCGGCTCAGCAGAACTGGCTTGGCCAGCTGCGGATGACGCACAAGAATTCGCGTCAACTCCAGGCCGGAATATCCGGTAGCGCCGAGCACTGCCGTTTTGAGTTTCGCCGTCATTGCTTTGGCCGTCATCGGCCGAACATCTCTAGGTGAGCATTTCTTCGAGCCGGCCAGCCAGTCTCCGGGCCTCGTCCTTGTCCGGACAAACAATGAGAATGGTGTCGTCCCCCGCGATGGTGCCGACGACTTCCGTCCAATCCGTTTCATCCAGGGCGGCGGCGACTGGCTGCGCGCTCCCGACGATAGTCTTGATCACCAGAAGGTTTTGAGCCGAGCGAATGTCCAGCACAAACTCCCGCACCAGCCGCGAAACCGGAGGCAGCGCCAGCCCGGCGGAATTGTCGCCTTGCGACAGCGCGTATCCATGGGCCGTCTTGCTGAGGTTCAGATCGTGAATATCCCGCGACAGGGTTGCTTGGCCCACCTTGAATCCCCGCTTCCGCAGCACGCGTTGCAAATCCTCCTGAGTTGAAACCGATCCATGCTTCAGCGCGTCGAGAAGCGCCCGTTGCCGCAGTGTTTTATTCATAATGAATAATTATTCATATAAATGAATAATTATTTGTGTATCTTACGTGACTGACGGGAAATGTCAAGCGGGAATCGATCCGCTGGAGGTAACTTGCGAGGAGAGCCGCCAGCTCGCCGGGGGTGAGCCCTCCTGAGCCCAAGCCTTGCGAAAAACCGGCATGCACGGTTCAGCCTTGTTAGACTACTCCGCGGTCTCAAAGGCGGGCTGAAAGGCGTGAGATAGCGATGACTGCGAAATATTCTTTCATAGCGGAGCTGATAGCAGAATTCCTCGGAACGTTCGTGCTGATTGCGTTCGGCACGGGAGTTGTCGCCATGGTCGTCTTATTTCCTGCGAAGAATCCGGGCGAACTCATCCACGGGGGCTACACGAATATCACTCTGGGCTGGGGCTTGGCGGTGACTATGGGAATCTACGTTGCCGGAAAGATTTCTGGCGCTCATCTCAACCCGGCGGTCACGCTGGCGCTTGCCGTCTTCCGAGGTTTCCCGTGGAAAAAAGTTCTACCCTATTCCATCGCCCAGACTGCCGGCGCATTCGTGGCTGCGGCGCTGGTCTACTGGAATTACCTGCCAGCCTTCCGTCAGATGGATCCGCAACTGGAGCGCACTGCCGGCGTGTTCACCACATTTCCTGCCTTTCCCGCCGTGATGCAAGCAGGATTCCTGGATCAGGTGATCGGCACTGCATTGTTACTTCTTCTGATCCTCGCCATCACCGACGAGTTCAATGCGCCTCCGGGCGCAAATCTTGCCCCGCTGATGATCGGGTTGGTAGTCGTGGCCATCGGTATGAGCTTCGGAGGAATGCACGGATATCCCATCAACCCGGCGCGGGATCTTGGTCCTCGCCTTTTTATTACGCTCGTCGGATTTCGCAACAACGGCCTGACGGACGGCGCAAAAATCTGGTGGGTGCCCGTGGTCGCGCCTCTCGTCGGAGGCTTGGTGGGCGCTGCTCTCTATGACTTGGGAATCAGGCGCTTCTTGCGAAATTCTTAGCTGGCATATTTAAGGAGGCAGTTTGTCCTACATCCTGGCGCTTGATCAGGGCACAACAAGTTCGCGGGCCATCTTGTTTGATGGCGAAGGCGCCATCCGTTCGGTAGCGCAGCGCGAGTTCGATCAGATCTTTCCTCAGCCGGGCTGGGTCGAGCACGATCCCGAACAGATTGCCTCATCACAGATCGCCGTAGCGTTGGAAGCTCTAGGCTCAGCCGGTGCGAGCCCTCGCGATGTAGCCGCAATCGGCATCGCGAACCAGCGCGAAACAACCATCGTGTGGGATCGCAAGACTGCCCGGCCTGTGTGCAACGCGATCGTTTGGCAGGACCGGCGCACCGCCGACGTTTGCGAGAATCTGAAAGCCGCAGGTCACGAGACGCTGATCCAGTCGCGCACCGGTTTGCTGATTGACGCCTATTTTTCCGCGACCAAGATCTCGTGGATTCTCACGCACGTGCCTGATGCCCGGCAACTGGCGGATGCTGGCCGTCTCGCCTTCGGCACGGTGGATAGCTGGCTGCTCTGGAAGCTCACCGGCGGGCGCGTTCACATCACCGATGTCAGCAATGCGTCCCGCACCATGCTCTTCAACATACATACCGGCGCTTGGGACGCCGAACTTCTCGAACTTTTCGGCGTTCCCGCTTCGATGATGCCGGAGGTTCGGTCTTCGAGCGAGGTGTACGGACACATAAGTACGGTAGCCGATCTGGAAGGTCTGGCCATCGCCGGAATTGCCGGCGATCAGCAGGCAGCCCTCTTTGGACAACGTTGCATCCGCCCCGGCCTGACCAAGAATACTTACGGCACCGGCTGCTTCATGCTGCAGAACACGGGCACGCGTGCTGTTCCGTCCTCAAACCGGCTGGTCACAACCGTTGCTTGGAAAATTGGCGACAGGACGGAGTACGCACTCGAGGGCAGCGTTTTTGTCGGAGGCGCGGTTGTCCAATGGCTGCGTGATGGCTTGGGATTGATTCGCACCTCGCAGGATGTCGAGCCGCTTGCAAGATCGGTCGCCGACAACGGCGGGGTATATTTCGTACCCGCCTTCGTGGGCTTGGGCGCGCCCCATTGGGACTCCTATGCTCGCGGCTCCATCTTTGGATTGACTCGTGGCACCACGGCCGGCCACCTGGCGCGAGCAGCAGTCGAGAGCATCGCCTACCAGGTTGCAGACTTGCTCGACGCGATGCAAAAAGATACTGGGAACTCGGTCGAAGAATTGCGGGTGGATGGAGGCGCCGCAGCCAACGATTATCTTATGCAATTTCAATCCGACATTCTCGGCGCTCCCGTGGTTCGTCCTGCGGTAACCGAAACCACGGCGCTCGGAGCGGCCTACCTGGCAGGTTTGGGTGTCGGTCTCTGGCGCTCTGCCGGCGATCTTACAGAGACGACGACGACGACAACGACGAACCAGACACGATTTGAACCTCGCCTACCTGCATCTCAGGCTGCCGCGCTACGGGGGCGCTGGAATGAGGCGGTTTCGCGGGCCAAGTCCTGGCAAGTGTAAATCCCAGTACTCTTCATGCTATGAGAACATAAGACCGATGACGCAAGTCCGCTGCAGCGCCCTTCTGTTCGACATGGACGGAGTACTGATCGACTCGACCCCCGCTGTCGCCCGCGTGTGGCATAAGTGGGCCATTGAACACGGCTTCAATCCCGCGGAAGTTGTCTCGCGAGCTCACGGCCGTCCCAGCCTCACCACGGTTCGCGAATATCTGCCCGGCGCAGATTACGAAGCAGAGAATCGCGAAGTCGAACGCCGGGAAATCGAAGATCTCGAAGGCGTGGTTCCGCTCCCCGGAGCCGTCGACCTGCTCTCCAGCCTGCCCGACGACCGATGGACCATCGTGACTTCCTGCACCCGTCGCTTGGCCGAGGTCCGTCTTCGGGCTGCAGGTTTGCCGATTCCGCAGCGCATGATTACCTCGAACGACGTCGCGAACGGCAAGCCACATCCCGAGCCGTACTCGAAGGCCGCCACGCTCCTGGGTTTTCCCCCCAGCGACTGCATCGTCATCGAGGACGCTCCCGCCGGAATCAAAGCAGGAAAGGCTGCCCGAGCCAGGGTGATTGCGTTCACGACCACCGTGCAGTCATCCGAAGTGCGCCAAGCCAGTGCGGATTGGATCCTGAACAATTGCGCCGACATTCGTGTGATAGATGCGAAGGAAGGCCTGAGTCTGGCTTTCGCTGAAAGGTGACTTGACGTAATGAATGGGTGGCGTCGGTGCGCACGGAGATTGCGTCCAGGGCCCCCCACGAATCCACGAAGCGGAAGGCAGCCAGATTAGAATTCACTTCGCGCACGTCGGCGGCGGCTGGAAGCGCATGCCGCCAGCGTGCTACAGAGCTTCGCAATCGCCGGCGCAGACCATAAATTCCACTAGCAGGCTGCAGAAAAACTCTTGTTTTGGTTTTGTTTTGAAAGGGCGTGGCTTCAAGCCGCGCCGTAAGTGCGATAAAATCGATCCGGCTTTAGCCGCTGAGGCTGCCCCTCAGACTGCAATGCCACTTTTCAGCAGCCTGCTAGGCCAATGCTCATATAGACGGCGGTACGGTCCTCGTCTCGCATCCCGAAGTGCCCTGCTCCATTTGCGGTACGCTACGCCTCGACTGCCACCCCTCCTTGCAATCTCTTCAATGGAGAGGGCTTGCCCGCTTTCCTTTTCCGGACGGACGCTTGGCCTGGCATCACAGCGGACAAATAGCCGACAGGATCGAGACTAAAGTTTTTTTCTCAAGGCGCCGATAAGGTCACAGGATAGCAAGGGATTCTCTCGGTTCCGTGCTACACGACATCTATTCTCAGGAGATACTAATGTCAATCGCAGCCCTATCCGGTCTTCCAAATCAACAATCGCAAGCGTATTTCAGCACCCGCAAGGTCGACTTGGCACATCTGAACGGTGCTCTTCGGTCTGGAAACCTGGACAACGCCAAGCAGGCCTTCCAAGCCATTCTTAACCTGGGCCAGAACGGACCATTCCAGAATGGAGCGCCCTTTCAAAATACCCAGCGGCAGCAGGATTTCGCGGCCATCGGCCAGGCTCTGCAATCCGGCGACTTGGCTGGTGCCCAGCAGGCCTTGCAGGCACTTCGGCAAACCTTCTCAAAAACGAAGGTGGATCCGCCCCCTCCGGTAGCAGCAGCCCAGAGCACCAACCTTAGCGTGGTTGCTTGAGCCTCAACGGGCGTACCCGTAGAGACGTGGCGGGGAGTGTAGCCGTATGTGAGACGCGGCACGCTACGTCTCTACTTTCGCCCCGAGGTCGAATGAACTGAACAACCGGGTCGGTTCAGGCCCGGGTGAAGTAGGACCCGCTTCCAACGTCACGAAGTTGTAGTTGTGGAGTGCGCCATCCACCTAGTTTCGCAGTGTCTTCCCCGTCTTGAGCGTGTATTGGATTCTTTCCTGCGTTTTCCTCTCGCCGCAGAGCGATTTGAACCCTTCGCGCTCCAGATCCAGAATGTACTGCTCGCTCACCGGCGTACCGGACGTCACGTTTCCACCGCACAGCACTTCCGCGATTTTTCGCCCCAGCTTCACTTCGTACTCGGTGATGTAGCCGCCCTGGCGCATGAGATGGACGCCCATCTTCAGCGCGGCAAGAACGTTTTCGCCGGGGGCGGGGATGTCGGTGCGCGGGACCGGTGGCTCGTACCCAGGGCGCGCGAGTTCGAGGGCGCGGGCTTTGGCTTCGGAGAGCACGCGATCGCGGTTCATGGTGATGCCGTCGCTGTCCGTCAGGAATCCGAAGGCGCGGGCTTCGTGCGCGGACGTGGCGACCTTGGCGGTGGCGATGGTTTCAAAAGCACGCTTCATGGCTTCCATCAATTCGACGGAACCGGCCAACGCCTCGGACGAACTTTTGCCGTGCGATGCCGTGGCGCTATCCACCGCGCGCAACAGCATCTCTTTGCAGCCTCCGCCGCCGGGCAACAATCCGACACCGACTTCGACCAGTCCGGTGTAAAGCTCGGCATGAGGCTGGCGGGCCGGCGCGTGCAACGAGATTTCCGTTCCCCCGCCCAGGCAAAGTCCGAAGGGCGCGGCGACCACCGGTTTGGGCGAGAACTTGATGGCCTGGGTCATGCCCTGAAACTGGCGGATGGCGAGGTCAACGTCATCCCAGTCTTCTTCCTGCACGCTCATGAGCAGCAGCATCAGGTTGGCACCCACGGAAAAATTCGTGGCGTCGTTGGTGATGACGAAGGCATCGAAATTGTCGCCCGGACCATTCGCTTTTAGAGCTTGAGTAATAAGACTCACGATGTCGGAGCCGAGCGAGTTCATCTTGCTGTGAAACTCGATACAGCCCACGCCATCGCCCAGATCGACGAGAGATGCGCCGGAGTTCTTCTTCACTACCCCGTTGGATTTCTTAGCCACTCCGATTGACCAGACTCCGGCGGGGACTTGAACTGGTTCCCAGTCCTGAGTTTTTAGTTCAAAGTATTTCCGTCCGGATGGCGATTTCGCCTCGTCGGCATACCAGGACTTCTTGCCCGAGGCCAGAAGCTTTTCGACATTGCCCGCTACCGGGCGTGCTTCCTTCTTCATGCGGGCGACAGTGGCTTCGACGCCGGCTGCGTCCCACAGTTCGAAGGGGCCAAGTTCCCAGTTGAAGCCGAGTCGCATAGCGCGGTCAATTTCGACAATGGAATCTGAAATTTCGGGGACGCGATTAGCCGAGTAAGTCCAAAGATCGGTCAGAACGGACCAGAGAAATTGCCCCGCCTTGTCGCCTTTCTGCGGGCCGCTGCCATCGAGGCCGAGCAGCATTCGCAGGCGCGCGCCCGTGTCATCGATGTTCTTCGCCATATCGAGTGTGGCGAACTTGGGTTTCTGGCGCGGATGATATTCCAGGGTCTTCCAGTCGAGGGCGAGGCGCTCGTCTTCTTTGCCGTCTCCACCCTTTACTTTTTTGTAGAAGCCACCCTGAGTCTTATCCCCCAGCCATTTACGATCGAGCATCTGCTTGTAAAAATCGGGTAGTGGGCTAGTGTGGGGCGGGCACTCCTGCCCGCCCGCTTTTTCCATGTTGCCCACGACATGCCCCAGAATATCGAGCCCCACCAGATCAATAGTGCGAAACGTGGCCGACTTCGGCCAGCCAACGGCCGTACCAGTGAGCGCATCGACATCTTCGATGGAGAGATCCATCTCCTGCATCAAGCGCATCACGTTCAACACCGAGAAGGTGCCGATGCGGTTGGCGATAAAGTTGGGCGTGTCTTTGGCGAGGACGACGCCTTTGCCCAGGCGCACATCACAGAAGTGTGTGACCGCATCGATCAAAGAGCGGTCTGTGTCCAGCGTCGGAATCAGTTCGAGCAACCGCATGTAACGCGGAGGATTGAAAAAGTGCGTGCCAAACCACGAGCGCCGGAAGTCGCCAGAGAAGCCTTCCGAAATCTTGCCCACGGGCAGGCCGCTGGTGTTAGTCGTAATGATCGTGCCGGGCTTGCGAATGGCTTCGACGTTCTTCAGCAGCGCCCGCTTGATATCGAGATTTTCGACGACGGCTTCGATGATCCAGTCGACCTCAGCCAGTTTCTTGAGGTCGTCCTCGAAATTGCCGACCGTGACGAGACGTGCGAGCGACTGGTCCATGAAAGCCGCAGGTTTGGATTTCTTCAAGGCGTCGAGTCCGGCGGCAGCGATTTTGTTGCGCGCGGCGGATCCGCCATCAGGCAAGACGTTGGGTGGCACTATGTCGAGCAGGTAGCTGGGCACCCCGGCATTGGCGAAGTGTGCTGCGATGCGGGCTCCCATGGTTCCGGCGCCCAGGATTGCGACTTTATTAATGCGCTTCATGACGAGCCTCGGCCGAACTTATAGTCATGCGTGGGATCAAACTTGCAATCATACTGAAACGGGAAGGCCGAAGCCCAATTCATCTCATCGTGCCCATCGCCGGGCCGAAGATGTCTAACTCGTCAAACCGATTCAGAGACGTTCAAAAGATCGGGTTGATGCGCTACGTATTCCAATGCCTTGCGTGCCATTTCCTTTTCGCCTTTATAAGCAAGAAGAGCCGGAGCCTCTTCCAGCCGAACCCACCGGGCGCGACCGACTTCGATGCGCATTTCGGGTGCGATGTCGTCGATGCGGCCTGACACATACCGCAGAAGATAGAAGCTGACGATCTTGAACACGCGTTCGCCGTCGCCCCACGAGCGCACGTACACATACTTGCTGTCAGCCAGCTTGGCGAGGGGCACTGCGGTCAGTCCAGTTTCCTCGCGAACCTCGCGCACGGCGGCATCGATGGGCTTTTCGCCGGGATCAACCAATCCCTTGGGCAGGCACAACACCGGTTTTGACTGTATTTTGGGTGCGCGCTTGAGAGGTTCTTCCGTCTTGGCAGCCTGGGCCACCGGCAATTCGATAGCGGCCAGCCACCAGTCTCCTTCACGGTTTCTAATCACTACGCCGCCCGCCGAAATCTCCCGCACCATACTGTCGGGAAGTTAGCAGGATTACAGGCGTTAGTCACGCCGGAATACAGTCCACACGGTAACCGTTACCACCGGAACTCAAGTAATCATGAAGTAGCACATTCGTGACTGCATCCGAAGTGGGGCACTGTGGCATCTTATTAAATAAGGATTGTGGTCGATATATCTTAAATATGACTGCAATCCGGTCCGGAATCGCGAAACCGGAATTGCGGGGTGAGCGGTGAAAAGTTTCGGGAACATCATCCGGTCCGTGCAAGCGTTCGGTCGGGAGTTCTACAGCAAGACTGATCTACCTGTGCCGCCCAGTAAGGTTCCCGCCATTGGCTTGGCGTTAGGGGGAGGCTTTGCCCGCGGCATCGCGCACGTCGGAGTTCTGAAGGTTCTGGAAGAGGAAGGGATTCCAGTTCGCGTGATCTGTGGTACCAGCGTGGGAGCGCTCATTGGAGCCTCCTACTGCAGCGGACTCTCTGCCAGCGAACTGGAAGAGGTCGCACGCTCCGTTCGCTTCACGACTTTTGCCCGATGGACACTGTCCAGGTTTGGCTTCGCCAGCAACGATCGGATGGTCACCTTTCTTACCCGCACTCTAAGAGTTAAAACATTTGAAGAATTACGCATCCCTCTAGGTGTAACCGCAACCGACTTCAATACCGGCGACGGAGTCGTCTTCCACTCCGGTCCCATCATTGATCCGGTGCGCGCCAGCTGTGCGTATCCTGGAATGTTCTTGCCAGTTAATATTCGTGGCCGCTGGCTGGTGGATGGAATGCTCTCGCATCCGGTACCCACGCGGCCCGTACGCGAGATGGGCGCAGAGCGTGTGCTAGCCGTGCATCTGAAGGGACAGTGGTCGAAGAATGGAGCGCCACGCCATTTGTTTGACGTGATCGGACAATCCTTCGCGATCGCACAGGACAAGATGTCGAATATATGGAGAGGTGCGGCGGATCTCGTCATCGAACCCGATGTGGCCGGCTTCGCCTATGACGACTTCAGGCGCGCGGCCGAGTTGGTCCACGCCGGTGAGGTTGCGATGCGTCAAGCGTTACCAGAAGTGCGCAAGTGGCTGGAGACGACGCCAGCGGAAGCGAATGTTGCCCCGAAGACGCATCCAGCGGTACCAAGCCCCGCGCCGATGCCGGCCGACTAGAAGCCATCGACCACAGGATACATAATCGTCGTGAAACCTACACGATTACGACGCTCCAAAAATCTGCTTGTACTGTTCCCAGTGCTGCCGCACTTCTTGCATGATGCGTTGGTATTCGGGATCGCCGCGAAGACTGTCGTAGTTCTTGTCCTTCTGAAACCACGGATAATTGTGGTTCCCAACTTCCACCGCCCGGCGCAGCCAGGCGAGTGCTTCTTCTTTTTCTCCCAGCAGCGCATGAATCCCTCCCGTCCAGTAAGCTAGGTCGCCGTCAATGACGTCTGTGGGACGGGATTCTAGAATCTTGGGGTCTATCTTGTCCCGCTGCCCTCGCGAGGCATACAGGAACGCTGCCATTACCTGAGCAGAATTGTCACCATTGTTGTGGGCCAGTTCCACGGCGCGGCTCAGCACTGGCTCGGCCTCGTCCAACTTGCCCTGGTAGTAAAGGAATTTGCCCAGGAATGCCATGGCCTTGAAGTGGTTCGGATTCTCGGCCAACGCTTGTCTCAACTCCTGCTCAGCCTCGGATGCTCGCCCCACATACAGGAGCATACGTCCATGCATCCAGTGGATCCGCGTAGTGGTCGGGTTCAACTCCACGCTGCGGCGGTAAGCTTTTTCGGCAGCATCGTCCAGACCGGCATAGTGGTACACGTAGCCGAGTTGATCCCATACCCACTCCGAGTTTGGGGCCAGGGTCGTGGCCGGCCTTAACGTCTGAATGGCTTCCATATTCCTTCCAGCTTCGGTCAGTATTGCGCCAAGAGAGAGAATGCCCTCCAACGAATTCGGCTTCAACTCGAGCGCTCGACGCGCTGCCTTCTCCCCTTTAGCCAGATTCTGCGCACCATTTGCGATAACGTTCGAGCTTTCCAAGGCATAGAGATATGCCAATAATGCGTACGCGTCGGCAAATGAAGCATCCAACGCTACGGCTTGCTGAAGAGCGCGTTGTCCCTGGTGAAGACTCTCCAGTTGCGTGCGCATGTAATATTCGTTCTTGTAAAACCGCGCTTGCAAATAAAGGTTGTAGGCTTCTGGAGAGTTCGTCGGTTTGGCGGCCAGCGATTCCTGCTCGCGGCCTGAAACCTGCACACGCATTCCCTCCACAACTTTCTGCGCCACTTCGTCCTGGAACTTCAACATGTCGTCAGCACGCAGATCGTAATGTTCCGCCCAGCGCATCGCACTGTTTTGGCGGTCAACCAGTTGGACTGAGACCCGCATCACGCCCGCCACTCGCTGGAAAGTGCCATCCAGGACCGAATCCACTCCCAGTTCCTGCGCCGCCTTGGTGGGATCTCCCGGCTCTTTCATGTATTTCAAGACCGCGCTGGTCGGCCGCACCGCCAGGTTTTGCAGCGACGCCAGCCGCGTGATAATGGCGTCCGTCATGCCAATGCCCCAAGATTCTTCACTGGGACGAAGAGAGAGATCGCGAAAGGGAAGCACGGCCACGCTCCGCAGGCCGGGTTGCGAAGCGGGTGTGCTCGCTGCGGGTATTGTTGAGGGCTGCTGCGAGGAATACTTGCGCCAAAAAACTAACGCTCCCAACAGGACGACGGCTGCGACAGCGGCGATCGCGATCTTTTTTGCGATACCGCTCCGGCTCGGCCTTTTTTCTGAACTCACAGCAGAGCTCCGGCCTGAGTCCGATTCCCGCTTCAGCCGTTGCAAGTCAGCCCGCATCTCCGAAGCGTGCTGGTAGCGGAGATTGCGGTCTTTCTCCAGCGCCTTGTTGATGATTCGTTCCAACTCGATGGGCAGATCCGGATTCAGCCTCGCGGCCGGCGCCGGTGCTCGTTCCAGAATCGCATTGAAGATGACCGCAGAACTTTCGCCGCGAAAAGGCAGCGTCCCGGTCGCCATCTCGTACAGGACCGCTCCAAAGGAGAACAAATCCGTACGCGGGTCTAAGTCCTTGGCACGTGCCTGCTCGGGCGACATATAAGCGACCGTGCCCAGCGTCGCTCCCGGACTGGTCAGGTGCTCTTCGCCCATTGCGGTTTCTTGTACCGTCGGCGCCGCCGCTTGAGCATCCCGTCCCCCGGCGACCGTCAGCTTAGCCAGTCCGAAGTCGAGAATCTTGGCGTGGCCTCGCTTGGTCACAAACAGGTTGGCAGGCTTGATGTCGCGGTGAACAATGCCTTCTGCATGGGCGGCATCGAGGGCATCGGCAATCTCGATTGCCAGCGACAGGACGGTCTCAATCTCCACGGGGCGCCCTACAATCTTGTGCTTCAGCGTCACGCCATCCAGAAACTCCATGACGATGAACGCCATTCCATTTTGCTCGTCGATTTCATGGATGGTGCAGATGTTGGGATGATTCAACGCCGAGGCGGCCTTTGCTTCGCGTTGAAACCGGCTCAGAGCTTGTGGATCTCTGGCCACGTCATCAGGCAGGAATTTGAGGGCAACGAAGCGTCCCAGCTTAATGTCCTCGGCCTTATACACCACTCCCATCCCCCCGCCACCCAACTTCTCAATGACGCGGTAGTGCGAAATAGTTTGGCCGATCACTGGCGCAAAATCTTACGTCCGTGACCTGGGCAAGTCAATGAAACCCGCGAGGTTGACTGCCTCGCGTCAGGCGTCGGGAACCTTACAGTTATTCCGCCTCGTGATGGACGAATTTGCTCTGTGGCTGAACCTGAGGGACGTTTACTGGTCTCCTGAGGGACGAGCCAGCATCGACGCGATTATTCTTTTTGGCCAATGCTGGCAGCAGGCAGTTGGGACGCGCCGTTGTTTAAGCCAGGAATGAAACAACGGCAAACAACCGGTGGGCGGCAGCCTTGATTCTTTAGCGGCAAGCAGACAATAACCACTCGTGCCGCCCGGCAACCATCCAATTCCTGGCGGCGCAGCCGAGCGTATCAACCTCTTTCTTCTTCTTCTTCCTTTTCAATCTTGATGCGCAGAGACTTCAGGAACTTCAGATCCTGTTCGTTAATCTTGAATTCGGGATTAGTGGACAGCGTGGTGACCAGCGAAGTCTTGTCCGTCGGCTGCTCGCCTTGCTTGCTGACCCCGATGGTGGCCTCAAGCACCAGAAAAATGTCGTATCCGCCTTCTTTAATGCGCGACACCACTTCGCTGATCTGCTCGGAGTCCGACAGAGATTCGTTGATGGCTTCGCCGAGTTCCTTCATGAGTTGTTTCAGTTGCTGGTCCACTTGGCCCCCCTGGTGAAATTAACTGCTAGCCACTTCAGGCGCGAATCGCGCGTACGTCCAGGTATTCACCCTCAATCCTCGTGCTGCCATCGTTTGCCGTATTGTATTCGGTCCACAACGCTTCCAGCTGCGCCGCCAGAGCGGTCTGTCCCGCCTGGTCTAATCGGGAGAATGCCATCTGCGTAGGCCCGAAATATTGGCGGAAGAAAGCCACCACTTCCTTTGGAGCTAACGGATAAGAAAACTGCATTCGTTGACGAGTCAGCCTCAGGCTTGAAATTCCACTCGCAAACCGTTGGCGAACCGTCTGTTCGTCCCCCCACAACACCGGAGCTGGAATCCCGGGCGGCGGGGGCACCATTTTCGCAGTCACCAGAAATGTCTTGCCGACAAAACCTTCGCGAGTCCAGTTCGCCATGGCAATTAATCCGCCCGGTTTGCACACTCGCATTAATTCCGCCGCGACCGTATCAGGACGAGGGGCGAACATGGCGCCGAACATCGTCAACACGACGTCGAATGACTGATCGGGATAGGGAAGCTGTTCTGCATCCCCTTCGTCAAAGCGGATTTTCACACCTTCGGCGGCGGCTCGCTTACGCGCCTGCTCAAGCAAATTTGGTGCGATGTCCACGCCCGTCACCGACGCCCCGGTTCGTGCCGCAGGCAGCGCCGTATTTCCAGTCCCACAGGCAACATCCAGAACGCGAGAGCCTGGCTTGATCCCGATCCGCTCGACGAACTCCTCCGCTACATGGACGGTATAGTTCGCGATTTGGCCGAAATCCCCGGCCATCCAGCTCGCCTTCATGCCGGACTTCAATTGAGCGAAATCGGGTGTCGCTGTCTCCATCTCGATTCCTCAGTTTAGATGCCTTCTACGACGGAACGGTTCGCCGCCGGTTAGCATCTGCGTCATTGTAGCGGTCGGGACTGCTAAAATCGATACTGTAATGAAGGTCTCCACATTCCGGAAGATAGGCGTGATCGCAAAAGTTGCGTCGCAGCAGGCTGGCCGCAACCGCACCCTGGCCGCTGTCGTGAAGGCGGCTCGTGCCACGGCGCGTTCGTTTGGCCACGTTCTGCATCAATTGTGGCTTGAGGTTACCGGCGTCGTTTTCATCTTCATGGCTGGAATTGGAGGCATTGCGCTGGCTCGCGAGATCGTGAAATACCAGGCTGGCCGGGCGACGGCGGGGCGCATCGCAGTTGCAATTTGCTTCACACTGACGTTTGCCTGGTTTGGCGTGACCTCGTTCTGGCGAGTAAAGAAGAAGCGAGGGTAGGGAAGGTCCCGCACTCGTTTTAGAAATCTGCAAAGCTCCCAGTGACAGATAAACTCAAAATCGCGATCGAGAATGAGAATGAGAATAAGAATAAGCATAAGAATGACAAGCTCACTCCAGAGACGGAGACGTCTTCCCACATTTCCGTGAAGCCGCTCTACACCCCCGCCGATCTCAAAGGCTCCGACTACGAGAGCGAGGTCGGTTATCCGGGAGAATATCCGTTCACCCGCGGCGTGCAGGCCACCATGTACCGCGGGCGGCTGTGGACCATGCGGCAATACGCGGGCATGGGCGACGCCGAGGAATCCAACCGGCGTTACAAATATTTGCTGGCGCACGGCACAACCGGGCTCTCTGTAGCCTTCGATTTGCCCACGCAGATTGGTCTCGACTCCGATAATCCCCTGGCCGCTGGAGAAGTGGGTAAGGTGGGCGTCGCGATTGACTCCATCGAAGACATGGAACGTCTGTTCGAGGGCATCGACCTCACCACGATTTCTACATCGATGACCATCAATGCGACAGCATCCATCCTGCTTGCCTTGTACGTGGCAGTCGCGCGCCGCCGAGGCTGGGATATCCGCAAGCTCTCTGGGACAGTCCAGAACGACGTGCTTAAGGAATACATCGCACGTGGGACGTATATCTATCCGCCGCAACAGGCCATGCGGGTGATCACTGACATGTTTGCCTGGGCCAATGAAAACGTCCCCGAATGGAACACGATTTCGATTTCCGGCTACCACATGCGCGAAGCTGGATCGACGGCGGTACAGGAAGTCGCATTCACTCTGGGCAACGGCATGGCGTATGTCGAGGCCGCGGTCAAAGCCGGGCTTGATGTCGATAAATTCGCGCCGCGCCTGTCGTTCTTCTTCAACGCGCACAACAATTTTCTGGAAGAAGTGGCGAAGTTCCGGGCGGCGCGTCGAATGTGGGCGCGCATCATGCGGGAGCATTTCAAAGCCAAGAATCCGCGCTCCTGGATGCTTCGCTTCCACACCCAGACCGCCGGGTCAACACTCACCGCACAGCAGCCCGAGAACAATATTGTGCGGACCGCGATTCAGGCCATGGCCGCAGTGCTGGGCGGAACCCAGTCGCTGCATACCAATTCGTACGACGAGGCGCTTGCTCTGCCCACCGAGCAGGCAGCTCGAATTGCATTGCGCACGCAGCAGATCATCGCTTATGAGTCAGGAGCGCCGCAGACCATCGATCCGCTGGCGGGCTCGTACTACATCGAGAGCCTAACCAATGAGATTGAGAAGCGCGCGGCCGAGTATCTGGGGAAGATTGAAGTTCTCGGCGGAATGCTCAAGGCTATCGAGCGCGGCTACGTGCAACGTGAAATTCAGAACGCCGCATACGAATACCAGCAAGCCGTGGATCAGGAAGAAGCGATCGTGGTCGGAGTGAACCGCTTCGAAGTGGAAGAAGAGAAGCCAATTCCGATTCAGCGGATCGATCCCGTCCTGGAGCCGCAGCAGGTAGAGCGAGTGCGGGCGCTCCGGGCGAAGCGGGACGCGGGACTATGGGAGGCCGCATTGAAGAGCGTAGAAGATGCGGCACGGTCAGGCGCAAACGTGATGCCGCGCATTCTGAACGCGGTAGAGGCATATGCCACCGTAGGTGAGATCTCGGATGCGATGCGGAAAGTCTTCGGCGAGTACAAAGAGGCCGTGGTGATCTAGCGGCCGCGCCCGCTAGACTTGCGCCGCTGGGCTTCTTGCGGAAAGCGAGAGGTGACCCACTAAACAGTTTGCTGAAAAACTCCAGTTTTGGTTTTGTTTTGAAAGGGCGCGGCTTCAAGTGTGTGCGTGAGAACTAAGAATTTCGGTGACCCGTGGAACAAAACTCCACGTTACTAGCCGCGAATCGGCGTAAGAATGCAGCCCACGGCGTGAGCCGTGGGGAGGAGTGGGAAACGGACAAGCCCCAGCGGGGCGAAAGACCAGTTCTCACGCACACACTTCAAGCCGCGCCGTAAGTGCCACAAAATCAATCCGGCTTTAGCCGCTGAGGCTGCTCCTCCGATTGCAATGCCACTTTTTCAGCAAACTGTAAAGCCGACCGCTTGCCCCGATTCACCGACCCCCACCCCTTAGAGAGAGTCTCCCCCCGGCAGCAGTCCCAGATCGGTGACGGTATAGTTCTGCGCACCGCGCTAACATCCATTAGAAAAAAAACGTTGCAATCCCTAAAACGGAATTGGCCTTCTTCATTGGTTCTTCCGAGGACGGTCGGAAATTGGATCGGCTGCGTGGGGAATTACGGAGGACCGGTGTGGGGCACTATGCCTTCAGCTAAGCTGACCGTCAAGACATCGCGCGAAGGGCGGGTTATCTTAAAATGGCATCTCGGCGCTGTACCGTGATTGAAACTCTGCCGGGTAGAACAGCAACGGCAGACCACATTCGCAGGTCACTCGCTCGTCGAAAACCCACTGCTGCATCGGTTTCTTGGCTGCGAAGTTCCCCGTCGCGACATCCAGTACTGCATGGATCTTGGTTAGAGATCCGCAGTTGCTAACGCATCCGACTTCTAGGTAAACGAGGGCAAGCCTATTCTCTAAGTACGGGTCGAGTGTGCCTCCAATGTCACGGTCGAGGTGTAGTTGCGAATACAACGTCGCAAAACCGCATTCGGAGCATAGAAAAGCTGCTTCTGTTACGTCCTTGGGGATTCCTAGAGGATCTTCGATTGTTCCTGTTTGCTTGGGAACGGGAACGGGAATGTACGCTGGACAATTAGGGTGCTCTTGGCGAAGAACCCAACGGATATGGTTCGGCATTGGTAGACCTCACTAGTTAGGATTGCGAATTTTAGACCCACCCATGGCTTTCCTACGCTTGATTTCTGCGAGGAAAAGCCTGAAGATCATATTGAGGTTCGATCTCAGGCTTAACCCCTGGGTTTCGAATTAACCCCGCAACCTGTTTCAGGAGGAATCGGGGTAGCTTAGTTAGCGGTTATGAGTTATCCCGGTGGTACAACGGTAATTTCCACCGTGGGACCGTTGGCAGTGAGACGTACCACAATTACGATTTTCACTGTTTGCCTTTCTCTTGCCGCTCAGCGTTGCAACCGCTGGGCGGTTCGTATTTAAAGCAAAGTCATTTGTTCGGCTTCTCGTTGCCCCGCATGCCGGATTGATAGGCCGAACCCTTTTCAGCGATACGCTGGCCTAGTGTCATTCTCCACTTGTACCCAACCCTCCCAGTATCAATAGTTCCCTGAACGGCCCTTCCGGTTCGGACTAAGCGATTGAGTGTCGCGGCGACAGTCGCACTTTTGTCGCCGCTAAACAGAAGCCCCATCAGTCGAAGGTTGACGATGATTTGCTGGACACCCATGTACTGATTGCTGGCCTTAAGAACCGTTCTGATAGCCTCGGTGAGAGACATATCCTCCGAATCGGATGGATCGGACGGGTCTCCCTTCAGGCTTCGCAATCCCGCGATAGTCGCGCGGAGTTGCGCTTCTCGTCTTTCAAGTTCTTCCAAGCGCAATCTGACCTCCCCCATTTCCTTCTCTGCTGCTTCGAGTGCTTTCTGGTACTGGTCTGTCATGGTGGTTCCAATATACGGGAGATCAAACATGCAAGTCAACAAAGGTGTTGCTTAAAATGTTTTGATAAATGTTGTAAGAGCGTTGCCGTACTGCGATTATGCTAAGGGGGGCAGCGGGCCCACCAACTCGAGGATGTAATTGCGGTTTTCACCGAAGATGAAAAACGGCGAGCCGTGGCCGGGTGTAATCCACTGACCACAGCTCAGGACTAGCAACACAGGTGTTAAGACCGTACCCCTGGGAAGAGCGGTTTCCGGTAGATGAACTCCGCAGACCGGACGAACTCTCTACTTCTTAGACGAGGGTGTCTTGGCCCCAGAAGTGCCCCGAAGAAGGTGCTTCACTCCAAGTCGGCTGTGATGAAAAATTCCTCCGCCGACGCGTCATATCGAACGCGCAACAAATTCGGCTTGCAGCACACCTGGCAGTCTTCAACGTAACTTTGTTGGCTTCCCGCGGATTGATCCACCGTGGTGGAGTTCCACTCGCCGCATCCCGCACATTGAAAACCAGCTTCCATGTTCGGACTCATTGATGCGGGAAAGCATCTCCCGATGCAAAACTCAAAGATTCCACAAGCGTCTGTGACAACTAACCTTGCCCTGCGGATCAAATCAGACCATCATTGATGAACCGAGCGCACTGGAGCCGAGGACAGTAGAGAGGGCGGGGTAAGTTCTCTCTTATCAAGATTTTGCCCGCAAGTGATTGTGCCCCTAGGATTACTCTGTAAAATCGCGCCAACACCATGATTCCAATAGATGAGGGGGGAGGGGGAGGGGTACCCCTCGGTACGGACCGATTTTGGGAAAAGAGTTGGCCTTATAATGCCCCTTCCCTTTTTGGAGGCTCCATGATTTCGCGAAGGCGGTTTCTGGAAGTTGGTGGTGTAGCGGCGATGGCGGCGCGGCCCATCCTCGCAACGGCCAGGGCTGCGAACTTGGACGACGCGTTCCTTCCTCCTTCGCTGGCCGGACTCAAGTCCCGCAAGAGTGAAGCTACTCCCATCACGCGCCAGGAGCGCCACGAGCGTCAGGAACGCGCGCGAAAGTTGATGAGTGAGAACGCGCTCGACGCCATCGTGCTGATGGCCGGGACGTCGCTGCAATACTTCACCGGCATTCGCTGGTGGGGCGGCGAGCGCATGTTCGCGCTGGTCCTGCCGGCGAAGGGCGCAGCGTTCTATGTTTGTCCGGCGTTTGAAGAGGGACGGGCCCGCGAGCAGATCGCCAACGCGCCCGAAGGCGGGCAGGACGACGTGCGGGTTTGGCAAGAAGATGAAAGCCCGTACTTAAGAGTTGTGCAGGGACTTCGCGAACGCGGCATAGCCGGTGGCAAATTGGGAATCGAGGAGACGATACATTTCGTCTTCACCGATGGAATTGCCAAGGCCGCGCCGCAGGTCGAGATCACAAGCGCTACACCGGTGACTGCAGGTTGTCGGATGATCAAGAGCGCGCACGAGATCGCACTCATGAGGCTGGCCGCTCAAGTGACGCTGGCGGCGTATGAGGCAGCGTATCTCGCAGTGAAGGACGGCATGACACAGCCTCAACTGGAAGAGTTAGTGCGAAAGGCTCACGACCGTCTGGGCTTCACCGGAGGCGCCGAAGTCCAGGTGGGAGAATTTTCTGCCTTCCCTCATGGCTCGGTGACTCCGCAGGTAGTACACGAGGGAACGATCGTCTTGATGGACGGTGGATGCGCGGTCGAAGGTTACCAGTCCGACATCACGCGCACGTTCGTGTTGGGCAAGTCTTCCAGCAAAACCGCAGACAAAATGAAGAACGTCTTCGACATCGTGCACCGCGCGCAGTCGGCGGCGCTGGACGCGGCGCGTCCCGGAGTCGAGTGCGGAGCGGTAGACGCGGCCGCCCGCAAAATAATCACCGATGCAGGCTACGGGCCCGACTACAAATATTTCACCCATCGCCTCGGCCACGGCATGGGAATGGATGGACACGAGTGGCTATATCTGGTCCGCGGCAACTCAACCAAACTTCAGACCAACATGACCACCAGCAACGAGCCGGGCATCTACATTCGCAGTGAATTCGGCATTCGCCTGGAAGACGACATGCACATCACAGAAAACGGCGCAGAGTTGTTCACGCCACAGAGCCTGTCACTCGAAAATCCATTCGGGAAAGCATCCTGACCGTCCACGGCACTTATGTGAGAAGCGACAGGGAGAGAGGCAATTAGGGGATTTCCCTTTCGTTACTTGCTTGTCGGCGAAAAAGAGCCGAAGCTGCAATTCATACGCTTGAGACGGAGTTGTCCGTAAGTTACTACCGGGTGACTTCGGTAAGTCACGATTGAGCGAGCCTTTCGCGATCATGAGCACGATGAACGCTTACGTGAAGTAACCGAGCAAACAGAATCCTAAGATTTGGAGCTTCCTAATAAAAATGAATAGACCTACACTTCTCATACCGATCATTCTTGTGACTGCCATTATCGGCATGGCGCAAACCGCATCCATGCCTGCACCGGCAGTGAAAAGCGAAAACGGGCTTACATCTTATGTGGAATTTGATGGCACGTCGGATGGTGACGGCCAATCCTTCACTTTGAGTTCCAGTGTGGGCTACAACTTCAATCAGCACTTTGGAGTAGATCTGGGCGTCCCGGTCTACTTCGTGCGGGCATCGAGCACGAGCACAACTGGATCTTTCAGCACAAACGGTATCGGGAACCCTTATCTTGACCTGCGGTTGAAGTTCTCGAGCGCGCCAGTCAACTTTGGATCGAAGCTGACCGGATTCGTCCCCATTGCTGACAGCAAAAAAGGTCTCAGCACAGGACGAGCAACATTTGATTGGACGAATCGCTTCGACCACTCGTTTTCCAGCCTCACCCCGTTTGCGGAGGTTGGGGTCGCGAACTCGGTCACCGACTCGCGGCTGTTCATCCGCCCCTATACGACTCTTGGCTTCAACACGCACTTCAGCGGCGGAGCCGATTACGACCTTTGGAAATTTATCAGCGTAGGCGCGTCTGCATATGACATCCTGCCGTCGGGCCAGCAGACGGTATTCAGCCGAATTGTGCGGGGATCCGGGAACCCCGCGAAAGGGTCGCATGGGCGGGTGTTTCAGGATAACCAGCAGACCACGGGCAGCGCGGACATCGCGCGCGATAACGGATTCTCCGCCTGGATCGATGCCAGCCCGGGACGCGTGGTGGACATGGAACTGGGTTACACGCGCAGCGTTCACTACGACTTGAATGCGATCTCATTCAGCATCGGCTTCAATCTTGCGCACTTGTATCGTCACGGTGCGCAGTAAGTGAGTCGTCGCAAGCAAATCGCAAAATCTTCGAGGAGGACAAACATAATGAAGCACATGCACGTTTCAGCATTGGCAGTGGCAATCGTGTTGTACTCCGCTCCAACATTCGCGCAGCACGGCCACACAGGGGGTAGCACGGGTAGCCCTATGGGCCATGGCGCGTCGGATCATGGGAGTGCAAGCAGCGCAAAAGGGTCAAGCTCGACTCAGCGCATGACCATCGACCAGCAGCTCGCGAAGAACACAAAGCTCTCAGGACAGATTCAGAAGCTGACGGGCATGCCCGCCACTCAGGCGTGTTCAGGGTTCAAGAACCTGGGCCAGTGTGTGGCTGCAGCCCACGTCAGCAAGAATCTTGGAATCAGCTTTAACTGCATGAGGTCCGACATGACCGGGAAGGCGGCTGCCAGTAGTTCGTCCTGCCCCGCCGGAACGGGCACGAAGTCGATGAGCCTGGGGAAAGCCATCCAGACATTAGACCCCAAGGCGAATAGCAAGACTGCGGCGAAGAAAGGCACGGACGAGGCGAATCACGATCTAAAGCAGTCGAGCAGTTCGTAGCCGAGCCTGTTCCACCGCAACCAGCATGGGGCGAGCTGCCCTGCGGCGAGGACGCAGGGCTACTGTCCCTAATAACCATCGCGGGAAAGACACTCACGGTGCGCATTCAGCGTCAACCGGCTCGGTTCCTCAGCCGGCTGACGCGAGCGCGCCCGTTTCTCATTCGAGTCACCAGCGCAACTTGCTGAGATATTCGTAGCTGGTCTTGATGCTGTCGAAAGGCGCCTTCGGATGATCATGCTCCACGATATAGATCTTGATTCCCGCCTTTTCGGAGTGCGCAAAGATGCGCTTCCAGTCGATGATTCCGCTGCCAACTTCAGTCAAATCCACGGTGTCGCCGAAGTTCTGCGAGCCTCCGGTAGAGATGGGGGGAATTTTCTTCAGGTCCTTGACGTGGACCAGCGGGAAGCGTCCGGGATAGAGATTGAAATACTTCACCGGATCCGCTCCGGCGGCAGTGATCCAGCATAGGTCTAATTCCATTTTGACCAGCTTCGGATCGCTTTGTTTCAGCAGGAGATCGTAGGGCAATACACCATCGACCGGAAGAAATTCAAACCAGTGATTGTGATAGGCGAATTGGAATCCCGACTTCTTGCACTCTTCTCCGACGCGATTGAAAGTTTCAGCGACGCGCTTCCAGCCGTCGGGCTGCTTGCGAACTTCTTCCTCGACCCAGGGATTGACGATGTACTGATGGCCAAGCACCTTGCTGGCGGCAAGGACCTTGGGGAATATTTCCGGGGATAAATACTTGTAGTTAACATGGGTCGAGGGCGCAACCAGTCCATGATGATCGAGGGCGGCGCGCAATTCCTGCGGCGTTTTTCCGAAGTAGTGCACTTCACCGTTATCGAAGGAGAAGCCGGCCAGTTCGACTTCCTTGTAGCCGGTTGCCGCAACCTTGGCCAGTGAGCCGTCAAAATCCTTGGCGATCGCGTCGCGCACGGTGTAGAGCTGTACGCCAATTTTGTCGGCCTTGTGTTCGGCGGCGGCCCAGCCCAAGCGGCTGAGTAAAGTGGCGGCGGTCACGGTAGAGGCGGTTTCTAAAAACGTGCGGCGGTTCATCATGGTGTCTCCAATCGGTTAGGATCAGCAGTCGAGAATTATACGCAGAGGTTGGCTGTGCCGACTACTGTCCTTAGGTCCATCAACACAGAGGACACAAAAGCGGCGCAAAGGAAATCATGCACGAAGGAAATCTTCAGAAGCCCACTGTGTGACTTCGTGTTCTCTGTGCCTAATGAATTTCTGCCACGACCCGGCGAGGGCGAGCCTCGGAGTCAGCAGAACAACCCGAGATGGTCGGCCCTCGGCAAGCGCCACGATGCAAGACTCATTTATTTGGCACAACCTGCAGGTTATTGGTCACCGAGAAGATGCCCGGAACGCTGTTGGCGCGTACGCCGGCGAGGTTCTTATCGGTCTCGTTGTCGACTACGCCTTCCAGGCTGACCCGGCCATTCTTGACGATAATGCGGATGGGCTTCTGCACCCCGAGTGCGTACTTCTGCAAGGGCTCGAATCCGTAAATGGCTTGAAACAGTTGCAGACGAAGGCGGTCGTCCATGGGAGACGGAGGAAGCACTTCAATCTGATTGTCGACTTTCTCGACGCCTTCAATGTGCTTAATAGCATTCTCCGCATCGGGCTTGAGCGAGGGCCGCGTCACTTGTCCGAGCAGCGTGACGGTTGAGCCGTCGACTTTATATGCGATGTTGTCGAACACTCCGAACCATGGGAGCATCAGCAATTCGTGACGTACTTCCCGAGTAATGCGCTCCTGGCCCCGGGCGGATAGCTGATCACGTTGTGGTGGTTGGTCCTGGGCGATACCCAGAGTTGCGACTACGAACAGACTGATGGTTAGGACAAACAGTCCGCGCTTCATTGTCTTTCTCCTTGAGTGGTGAATAGAACAGGGCACAGTCAAGTGCTGAACCGTACCGCTATGGGGAACGCGACTAAAGTCGTAGGCTGGATCACGACATGAGTTCCACACTCTTCACATGCAGGATGCCAGTTGCGCGGTCCAGGGTGCCGGTAATTTTGACGTGCTTACCCTCGTACTGACTGGCCTTCTCCTGATCGTCCAATTGGTAGGCCAGGTTGTCGGCGGTCTCGAGAACGTATTTGCCTCCCACCTTTACAATCGTGCCGCTTACACTTTGCGCAGTCGATTGCTGGGCGTCCGGCTCGGCCTGCTGTTGGGCCTTCTGCTCGGGCTTGCTATCCGGGGCAGGTGAAGACTGGTCCGTTTTCGCATCGGGAGCGGGGATCGGCTGCGGCTGCTGCGGTACTGGTTGTGGCTTTTGCATCTCGGACCATGCGATCAGCTGCGGACCGAGGACATGTTCATTCTGTCCGGGAGCAGGCTTGGCCGGGGACTGTTGCTGTGCAACGCTGAAAACCGTCATCAGCAGAATGGATAGCGGCATGAGGATCGTCCATCGTTTCATGAGACACCTCGAACGAACGATTTCGGACGACGAGCGGCGCGGCTCATACATGCATGGCGATTGGCCCGATTGCAGACCGGTCAGTCGTGGGACCGGTCGTCCGGACCATCGCCTCCTAGGAGATTAGTAGCAGCCTGCGACACTGCTGGCGCTCGGGAGGATCACCGAGTCGGCCCTACAGTGTTTCCTGTAGGCCAGATTTCAAGGGTATTCTCTCCCGGGTTGAAATTCTGAAGGTAGTTATGCCCTGCTACAATCGCGCACATGCGAAGCCTTCACCAAGCGTCTACGACCATCATTGTGCTCGTTGTCTTCATGATTGTGGGAAGCCAGGTCGGAAACGCCCAAGGCAACGGGCAAAAAGAATCTCCACCCGACGTGCCGGAGACGATTCAGGCTCCAGCGGGCGAGGAAGTTGTCCTCTTCGCGCATGCCACCGGATCTCAGGTCTACACCTGCAAGGCGGGAGCGGCTGGCGCATTCAGTTGGACGCTCAAAGCACCCGAGGCCGAGCTTCATGATCGAAAAGACAAAGTGATCGGAGGCCATTCCGCAGGGCCCACGTGGAAAGAAGTCACGGGCAAAATGGCGGCCCAAGTGGACTCGCTCGACGCGGATTCGATTCCATGGCTGTTGGTGAAAGCCGAGAGTCATGCGGGAAAAGGTTTGCTCACGAGCGTGACGACGATTCAGCGCGTCCACACGCACGGAGGCAAGCCACCAGCCGAAGGCTGCGATGCCTCCCACCGCGACGCCGAGAACAAGATCGGTTACACGGCGGATTATTTCTTCTACGCGCCGGCTCAGTGATGACGGTCCGCGACGTAATTAAGCGTCTTGAAGGCGACGGTTGGCGGCTAGCTCGGACTAAAGGCAGCCATCGGCAGTATCATCATCCTTTCAAGCCGGGGACGGTTACCGTCGCGGGCCGTCCGTCAGTAGACATTCCGCCCGGAACGTTGAACAATATCCTCAAGCAACCAGGACTGAAATGAAATATCTCGTCATCTACGAGAAGTCGGCGACCGGCTGGGGTGCATACGCGCCGGATCTTCCAGGCCTGGGTGTGGCGGGCACAACGCTGGACGAGGTGAAAGAACTCATCCGCGAAGCGATGGAGTTCCACCTTGAAGGCATCCGCCACCACGGTGATCCAATCCCTACGCCCAGCGCTACTACGGAATACATCACCGTTTGAACTCGCCTCACGAATTCGGGAAGCGTTCTCATGCCGAACGGGTTTCATGGATCTAATCACGACTGGGACCGAATGGAGTCGCCGCTGTTGAAGATAGATGCCATGTTGACTTCCTTTGCAATCCTCCATGGCCTGACCAGAAGTGCAAATTACCACAACTGGCCGGAGCGGTCGTTAGTTTGGTCCTCGGATGGCATTCGGAGACTCATACAGATTTACTTGGAGGAAAAGAGCCTGACTCTAAACTTTTGGATTTCCGCCTCGGAGGACCGTGGCTCCGAACGGTTCTGGAAGCGGCAATTCCTGAGAAGTGTAGTTCCCCTTCACGAACCAGAGAGAGATTTGTCCCAACTTCTTTCAAACGCCAGGAAAACCCTGAATACTTGGTCTAGTAGCGATCTTGAATTTGCAACTAGGCTGAAGGGGATTGACTAGAGGAGTCCTCATGCGTGAAGTCATCATCGCTTCCTCCGTCCGCACGCCCGTAGGACGCGCGTTCAAGGGCACGCTGCGTGCGACCCGTCCCGATGAATTGGCTGCCGTCGTCATCAAGGGCGCACTCGATCGCGTGCCGCAGGTTGACGGCAAAGAAATCGACGATGTGATCCTCGGCTGCGCCATGCCCGAGGCCGAGCAGGGAATGAACGTGGCGCGCATCGCCGCGTTGCGCGCCGGTTTGCCGGTGGAAGTTTCGGCGCTCACCATCAACCGCTTCTGCTCCTCGGGATTGCAGGCGATTGCCATGGCAGCTGAGCGCATCATGAGTGG
>WNFG01001383.1_pt1 | contig 26621 bp, 37 predicted proteins | sample 5400431 | NCBI WGS metagenome assembly WNFG01 (sample SAMN13153346, study PRJNA577476) | soil metagenome | isolation source: 120 cm saprolite under Douglas fir tree site 2 hole 3 replicate 2 | place: USA:California | collected 2015-04-18 | reverse complement strand
TCGGCCAAGCGCCTGCAGAACTCAGGCGACTCATCGCCGTGCAATTGCAAAGCATCGATAAAAGACAGCTGACTAATTCGAAACGCCTCGTCCCAACTCGGGTTCACCAACACCGCCACCTTGCAGATTTCTTTCGGCAATTTGTCGATCCAGCCAGCCGCCGCCTGAATGTCGATGTAACGTTTGCTTTGAGGAACGAGATTGAATCCGAGTGCATCCGCGCCGGCTTCGATTGCGGCGAGCGCATCTAGCTCGTTCGTGATTCCGCAAATCTTAACAAAGATTCGGCCGCCTGATTTTAATTTGTTGCCGAACATCCGGCGAATTCTCACTCTCCCGGTTCAATCACCCGGCCGCGAACCTGTTTGATCTGGGTATGATGCGTCAACACATGGACCCGTCCGTCACTGCCGCGAAAGAATGCGCTCAGCAGCCAGCTCACGATCGATATGATGATCGCGCCAAAAATCGCGCTCCAAAAACCGCGCACTTTGAAACACGGCACGATCTCGCTCACGAATTTCAACATCAGCGCGTTGATCACCAAAATGAAGAAGCCGAGCGTTACCAGGATCAACGGAATACTCAGAAACAGCAGGATGGGGCGAACAAAAGCGTTGATGATTCCCAAAAGAAGCGACGCGCCGAGCAGGCAACCGATCCCGGTGTAATCGATTCCCACGATCGGCGCCGCCACAAACACGGCGAACGCCGTGACAAACCAGCGAAAAACGAAATGCCTCATAGCCGAACGTTATTATGATTCGGTACACTTTGCACAGACAAAGAGACGCGTGGCATTCCGTTCTCCTCTCCCTTTCCCTAGGGAGAGGACGAAGGTGAGGGATTATCCCCGGAAAACGCCAGTCCGGCTCGGACCGGAAAACCGCTTGAAATTCAACTTCCCGCGGTAAAGCGTAATTTGGGAGGAATTTGATTGTGGCGAAGAAGAACAGGGGAATCGGAAGTGAATCGGCGGCGGACGCGAGATCGTCGGACAAGGCGGGCAAAATAAGAACGAGCGGAAGATTGACACCTACAAAAGAGAAAAAACCTGCGCCGCGAAAAAAGAGCGCCGCCCAAAAACCGAGACCGCCAACGGCAGCTCCGCTCGACCTCGATCCAACGGACGAACAAATTCAAACGCGCGCCTACTTTATATCCGAGCGACGGCGCCGATTCGACCTTCCCGGCGACGCAAATTCGGATTGGCTGGAAGCAAAACGACAGCTCCTCTCCGAGATCGGCCCGCGCTGATTCGCGCGTCACTAAGCTGCCGACTGGATCGTGGGAACGGCTTCCTTGATTTTTTCCAGTAGTCGATTGACTGCAAAAGGCTTCGCGACTAAGCCGGCGACACCCGGTTCCTTAAGTACTTCTTGCGCTCTCGCCTCCTCGGCTTTTCCGGAAATAAGAAGCAGCGGCGGAACTTCTCTCACCGGATGACTATTTTGATAAACTTTGCCAATCAGAAAAAACAACATCGCGCCATCGATCATAGGCATTTGAAAATCGAAGATGGGCAGGTCGTATTTTTTCTTCAGCGAGAGCTCGAACGCGTACTCCGGCTTGGGCGAGGTATCGACTTCACACCGCAGCGATGCCACTAACGCTTCACGTACCACGCGCAACAGTGCGACGTCGTCATCAACGATCAAAATGCGTTTCGGCTCGGCCGCCACGGCGCTCATTTAAGCACGAATGAACACGAATAAGCACGGACGAATTGTAGGCAGGCGCAGCGCCTGCCGGTTCATAACGATTGGCAAGCGAAGCGCTTGCCCTTTATTCGTGTCGATTCGTGTCTATAAGTGGTTAATAGGTCATGAACCGAGCGACTGTCGATCTTGCCGCCGCTTTACGCGAGCGTCTGGAAACTATTCGTGACGAAAACAGCCGGCGCGACCCCGAAGCGCACACTGCTCGACTCCGCGCGATTTCAGAAAAAATCGACAATCTCGCCGCCGCCTTGCCACGCCCGGTCGATCCGCAGCTCGCCCACTTTCTTCAGCGCAAAAGCTATGACAAAGCGCTCGAACATTTGGAGGGCGCCGCGCCGTCGGCGCCAAGCGTCAACTAGTAGCTCGGCTTCTATTTCGCCAGCTAAACGTTCACGACTTTTCCGTCGCGATCGCGGACTTCAGCAACGGGGTCGCCTCCGCCAAACCGGCGCGGCCACCGCCACGTTGGACCGAGATTGTCCAGTATCCGTCTGTGATCATGAAAGCAGCGAACGTACGGGCCTTAGTCGCTCCTGGAAATCGCGCTTCAATTGCGCGCGTCCCAACTGCGACGACCTGGTCCTTCGTCATTCGCATGTTGGGCTCCGCTCGAAATGTAACGACGGAACACACCGCGAGTGAACAAAAGAGCAGCCAAACGAAAACGCGTGATGAAAGACAGCGCACTTAGCGCGAATACAACTCGACGATCAACTGCTCGTTGACGATCGGCTGCATTTCTTCGCGGGACGGGATGTGCGCGACTTTGCCTTTGAGCGCGTCACGATCGACGGTCAGCCAATCTGGCACCGGCACGATTTGGGTAAGCTCGAGGTTGCGTAAGGCGAGTTGCCGCGATTTCGGTTTATCTTTGATCGCGATCTCGTCACCGGCTTTTACGTTGAAGGAAGCGACATTGACGTTGCGACCGTTGACCTGGACATGGCCGTGGGAAACCAGCTGGCGAGCGGCGTTGCGCGTGTTCGCCAGACCCAAACGGTAAATCACATTGTCGAGCCGCGTTTCGAGCAGCTGGAGCAGGGTTTCGCCGGTCACACCTCGCTTGCGCAACGCGTTCTGGAAAATTCGGCGAAATTGCCGCTCAAGAAGACCATATTGGTAACGAAGCTTTTGCTTTTCGCCCAGCGCGATCGCGTAATCGGACTGTTTGCGGCGAGAGCCCTTTGGTCCGTGCATTCCGGGCGGATAATTTTTTCGCTCCAGCGACTTCGATGGTCCAAAAATCTGCACGCCGTAACGACGGCTGATCTTTGTTTTCGGTCCGGTATATCTGCCCATGAGAGAAGTCGAGAGGTTTAGTTGTTGAAAAGTTGGGATCAGACGCGGCGTTGTTTCGGTGGCCGGCAGCCATTGTGCGGAACCGGCGTGACGTCGCGAATCAGAGTGAGATCGAGTCCGATCGCTTGCAACGCGCGCACGGCCGATTCGCGTCCAGCGCCCGGGCCTTTGACGAGAACTTGCACTTCTTTGAGTCCGTGACCCATCGCTTGCCGTGATGCATCCTGCGCGACCAATTGTGCCGCATAAGCCGTGCTCTTGCGCGAACCTTTGAAACCAACTTTGCCCGCGCTCGACCAGCCAATTACGTTTCCATTCAAATCTGTGATCGTGACGATGGTGTTGTTAAAGGTCGCGTAAACGTGCGCGATGCCGGAATGAATGTTCTTGGCGCCTTTCGCCTTAACAATTTTTGGCTTCTCAATCTCGTCGGCATCCAAGGTGAGATTCTCGCGAAGCGCTTCAACCGGAGCTGCCTCTTGCTTAGTCGGCTTCGTCGGCTTTTTGGCTGGCTTTGCCTCGGCGCCGACGGGCGCTGCCGTTTCAGCAGCTGGCGTTAGTGGGGTCTGATCCGCCTTGGCTTCCGCAGCCGGAGATTTCTCTTCAGCTTCCGGCTTTTTCGGTTTGTCCGCCTTCTCCGCTTTCGGCTTCGCTGGTTTCTTGTGTTCGGCCATCTTAATTAAACTTTGCCTGCTTTTGCTTCCGGATTGCGGATCACGCCGACGGTTTTGCGCGGTCCTTTGCGCGTGCGCGCGTTTGTCGATGTTCGCTGACCGCGGACGGGCAAGCCGCGACGGTGGCGTTGGCCGCGGTAACAATTGATCGCCTGTAACCGTTTCAAATTTCCCTGAATGTCGCGCCGCAAATCGCCTTCGATTTTGATTTTGTTGTTCGTGATCGCGTGAATGATCTCGTTGATTTGCTGCGGAGTCAGATTCTTCGCGCGCAAATTGGGGTCGATGTTCGTTTGCTCCAAAATTCGCCGGGCGGTGCTAAACCCGATCCCGTAAATGTAGGTCAGGGACGCTTCGATGCGTTTATCCGCTGGAATTTCAACTCCGAGTAATCTTGGCATAAGTAAATGTCGATCTTGCGCTGCGCAATCAGCCCTGGCGCTGTTTGTGACGCGGGTTCTTGCAAATCACCCGCACCACATTCTTGCGCTTCACAATTTTGCAGCTTTCACAAAGTCTTCTAACTGAGGGTCGCACTTTCATGTTGGTTGAAACAAAAAACGCGGAGCCATATCCGCGTTGTCACTTCTGGCGGAAGGTGATCCGCCCCTTCGACAAATCGTAGGGAGATATCTCTAGCATAACTTTGTCGCCGGGCAAGATGCGAATGAAGTGGAGCCGCATTTTCCCGGAAATGTGGGCCAAAACCTGGTGACCATTCGGCAGCTCGACCCGAAACATGGTATTCGGAAGCAACTCGACGACAGTGCCTTCTACTTCAATTGCGTCTTTCCGCGCCATGTCAGGATTTCAGGCCCGTCTTTGGTAATCAGGACCGTATGTTCAAAGTGGGCCGATCGCGTGCCGTCAGCCGTGCGCACCGTCCAGCCGTCATCGAGCAAGCGGACCTCGGCACTTCCAATGTTAATCATCGGCTCGATCGCCAGGGTCATGCCGGATTTCAATTTCGGGCCGCTGCCGCGTCGGCCGTAATTCGGAATTTGCGGCTCTTCGTGCAATTTTCGGCCCACACCGTGTCCGACAAACTCGCGCACAACCGAAAAACTATTGCGCGCAGCTTCATCTTCAATCTCAGCGCAAATGTCGCCGAGTCGAACGCTTTCCGCGGCAATGTCGATCGCGCGATCCAGTGCTTTTCCGGTAACGCGCAAGAGTTGATCGGTTCGTTCATCGACAATTCCGACCGGAACCGTAGTCGCAGTGTCTCCCACCCAGCCGTCTTGAATCACGCCGATATCGAGTTTCACAATGTCGCCGTACTGAATCCGGCGCTGACTGCCGATGCCGTGCACAACTTCATCGTTTAGTGAAATGCAAATGTTGCCGGGAAAGACTCTGTGACCCAGTCGATAACCCAGAAACGCGCTCTTCACCCGCGCTTCACTCATAAAATCGGCGGCAGCTTCATCCACTTCCTTCGTCGTAACGCCGGGGCGAATCAGTTCGCTGACGCGATCCAGAATGTCGCTCGCGGTCCGGCACGATTGCCGCATCTTCTCAACTTCTTTGGCATTCTTGATTGGAATCATACCGGCACTTTGTCTTCGATCAGACGCGAAATATCCGCGAACACTGTGTCGCGGTCACGGTTTCCGTCAATTCGCCGCAAGATCGACATCTTCCCGTAATAATCGGCCAGGGGCTGCGTTTTAGTGTTGTATTCGCGCAATCGCGTCTGCAGAACGCTCATGTCATCATCGCTTCGGCGTTCAAGTCGTCCTTCGCAATAAGGACAGATCGGGCGGTCCGCAAATTTTGCGCTGTGCACACTCGTCGTAAAACCGCAAGTACGGCACTGCAGCCGCCCGGAAATCCTGGCGCGGATGGTTTCCTCCGAAACCTCGAGCCAGATCGCTGCGTCGAGCGAGGTGTGCAGACTTTTCAAAATCGATGCCAGGCTTTCCGCCTGCGGAAGCGTTCTTGGAAATCCATCGAACACAAAACCGTAGCCACCATGGAGACGCAGCCAATCTTCAATCAGCTTCACGATGATTTTGTCCGGAACCAAATCCCCTCGCTGTAACATTTCTGCCGTTTCCAATCCAAGCGGCGTACCCAAATCTTTTTCACGACGCAAAATCGCACCAGGTGAAGTGACCGGAATCCCAAATTGGCGGGTGATCAATTCCGCCTGCGTTCCTTTGCCGGAACCGGGGGCGCCGAGTAAGACGAGTCGTCTCTTCACTTCGACGCCAAAAACGCCGCCACTCCACCGATCACGATGATGGCGATGCCGACATAAAGCCACATCAACGTACGTTGCGCCGCAGCTTCGCCGCGAACGTAGGCCGAGCGCCCGGTAAATCCGCCGCGGACGCGGCCTTTCCGCAGAAATCCATCGTAATGCCGTTGGATCAAATGCGTTTCAACCTGACGCATCGTGTCGAGCATCACACCAACGATAATGAGCAAACTTGTGCCGCCAAAAAATTGCGCGGTCACCGTCGGGACGTTTAAACCCTGGCTCAGTAAACTCGGCAAAACCGCAATCAACGTCAGAAAAATCGCGCCCGCAAAAGTCAGACGCGTCATTGTAAAATCGAGAAACTCCGCGGTCGGTTTCCCCGGACGCACGCCGGGGATGTAACCGCCGTACTTTTTCAAATCGTCCGCGATCTGTGCCGGCTGAAATTGGGTGGCGACCCAGAAATAGCTGAAAAAGAAAATCATCGAGGCGAGAACGACGTAATGCAGCCATCCGGTCGAAAGCATCTCAGAGATCTGCCGCGCGGTCGGACTGTTTGGAAACGCCCAGCTCACGATCTGATTTGGAAACAACAAGAGTGCCCAGGCGAAGATGATCGGCATGACCCCGGGATAATTCACTTTCAACGGCATGTATTGCGTATTGCCGCCGTATTGCTTTCGGCCGACAACCCGCTTGGCGTACTGCACCGTGATCTTCCGGACACCTTGTGTAATCGCAATTACGCCCGCGATAACGCAAAACAGAAACAGGATCATCAGGACGAGAACCATGGGGTTGACTTGGCTGGCCTGTCCTCCGCTTGGCACAAACGTTTTCCAGGCCTGCGCCAGTGCCGCCGGCAATCTCGCCACAATACCAATCGTGATGATCAACGAAATTCCGTTGCCAATGCCGCGCTCAGTGATTTGATCGCCGAGCCACATCAACATGAGCGTCCCGGTCGTGAGCGAAATGACCGTCACGACCCGGAAAACCCATCCGGGATCGTCGACCAGCGGAATGCCAAGCCGCGCAATCGTCTCCGAGATTCCCGGCAACGCCACGCGATACGCTTCCGGATGCTGGAACGAAATCGCGAGCAGGTAGCCTTGAAAAATGCACAGCCCCACGGTCATGAACCGCGTGTATTGCATGATTTTCTGTCGGCCGCCATCTTCGCGCGCGAGTCGCGCCAACTGCGGAATGACCGCCGAAAGCAGCTGCATCATAATCGATGCGCTGATGTAAGGCATGATGCCGAGCGAAAAGATCGCGCAGTTTTCGAGCGCACCGCCGCTGAACAAATTCAATAAGGCAGCCAGGTTGCCGCCAGATTTTTCAGTCAGGGCACTGCGAAACCATTCCTGCAATACCGCCTGATTAACGCCCGGTGTCGTGATCGCCGCGCCAAGTCGCACAACGACAACGATGGCCAGCGTGAACAAAATTCGGCGGCGCAGCTCCGGTATCTTGACCGTGTTGAGAAAGGCCGAAACCATTTAGAAATTCACGCTGCCAACGCTATCGCTTTTTAGAAGCGCTCTTTTTCGCCGTCGGCTGCGAGCCCGCTGGCGATTCTTTCTTCGACTTGGCCACGCCCCCAGATTCCTTCGCCGTTTGATCGACATCGTCTGCGCCCGCCGTCGGCTTTCGCGTTGCCGGCTCGACCCGCAGCCGCGGGATAATTGTTCCGCCAGCCTTCTCGATCTTTGCTTTGGCCGATTCACTGACTTTGTCCGCTTCGATCTTCAGCGCGTGCTTCAATTCTCCGTCACCCAGAATTTTGATTCCAGCAACGTCGCCGCGCACGAGCTTCGACTGGCGAAGCAATTCTTCGTTCACAACCGTGCCAGCCTTGAATTCATTCAGGTCGCTCAAATTAACGATCGCGTAGGTCGCATGAAAAGCGGCGTTATTGAAACCGCGCTTCGGCAAACGCCGAATCAACGGCATCTGTCCGCCTTCGAACCCGAGACGAATGCTGCCGCCCGACCGCGCCTTTTGACCTTTGTGGCCTTTGCCGCTGGTTTTTCCGTGACCCGAGCTTTCGCCGCAACCAAGTCTCTTAACGCGATGGCGCGCGCCTGGGCGCGGCCTCAAATTGTGTAAGCGCATCATGTTGCTTGGGCGGCTGCCTTTCCGTCGCCGCCTTTAATTCCGCGCACTTTGAAAATTTCATCTTTGCGCCGCAACGATTTGAGCGCCGCGATCGTCGCCTTAACCACGTTCGCGTGATTGCTCGAGCCAAGTGATTTCGCGAGCACGTCGCGAATTCCGGCCGCTTCAACTACCGCCCGCACACCACCACCGGCAATGACACCGGTTCCAGGGGAAGCTGGCCGCAGCAACACTCGGCCGCCGCCAAACTCACCGATCGTCTCGTGCGGAATCGTGTTTTCGTGGAGTGAAACTTTTTCCATCGACTTCCGCGCCGATTCCGAAGCCTTGCGGATCGCTTCCGAAACTTCGTTCGCTTTTCCAAAGCCGACGCCAACTGATCCGTCATGATCGCCGGCCACGATTAGCGCACTAAAACTAAAACGTCGCCCGCCTTTCACAACTTTCGCGCAGCGGTTGATGAACACGACTTTCTCGGTCGTGTCGCCTTTTGCCGCCGGCGTCCTGTCCTGATGACGGGAGTCTGGTCGTCTGCCTTGTCCTGGTGCTGCCATGAAATTAAAACTTTAACCCACCTCCGCGGGCCGCGTCGGCCAGCGCTTTTACTTTGCCTTGGTATTGGAATCCGCCGCGGTCGAACACGACTTTGTCGATCTTCTTTCCAAGCGCGCGCTCGGCGATGACTTTGCCGACAACTTCGGCGCTCGCGCGATTGGCTGCGGCTTTATTTTTCCCAAGGACATCCTTCTCGGCGGTGGACGCTGCGATCAATGTTTTGCCCGCGTCGTCATCGATCACCTGCGCGTACACATGCTTGCCCGAAAAGTAGATCGACAAACGCGGCCGCGCCGACGTGCCGGAAATTTTCTTCCGGATCCGCCGATGCAATCGCTCACGCGCTGCTTTCCGATTGAACGTCGCCATAAAATTACTGGACCGTTTTGCCTTCCTTACGCCGGATTTGTTCGCCGGTGTAACGAACGCCTTTGCCCTTGTACGGCTCGGGCGGGTAATAGCGACGAATGTCGGCCGCGACTTGTCCCACGACTTTCTTGTCCGCGCCTTGAATCGTGATCTTGGTCTGATCGGCGACGGTAATTTTGATGTCCTTTGGAATGGGGAACAAAATTGGATGCGAAAAACCGAGGCTGAGATTCAAGTTGGTGCCTTGCACGGCAGCTTTGAAACCTACGCCCTCGATTTCGAGCTGTTTGGTGAAGCCTTCGCTCACGCCGACAACCATGTTGTGCACAAGCGCGCGCGACAGTCCGTGCAACGCTTTGACGCTGCGCGTTTCCGCGCCACGCGCGATCGAGACGTGATTGTCTTTCACGCTGCCCGTGATTTGCCGCGGCAACTTCCAGTTGAGTTTGCCTTTCGGACCTTCCACCGAAACGCCGCCGTCATTGTCGATGTTGACTTTGACCTTATCGGGAATGTCGACCGGCTTATTTCCAATTCGCGACATAAAATCTACCAAATGTAGGCGAGCAGTTCGCCGCCCACTTTTTGTTTTTTCGCTTCGCGACCCGACATCACGCCGCGCGACGTCGACAAAATCGCTGTTCCCATTCCACCGAGAACGCGCGGGACTTCTCCGGCGCCAACGTAACGTCGCAGACCGGGCCGGCTGACCCGCTTCAATCCGGTGATGGCGCAGGTGCGATCGACCAGCTTATTCGTAATTTTGATCCGCGGATGCGCCGCTTTCATGTCGACTTCGTAATCGCTGATGTAACCTTCATTCTTCAGAATCCGGACGACTTCAGCTTTCAGCCTGGAGTACGGCACGAAAATCTCGACCTTCTGCGCGGCCGCGCCGTTGCGCATGCGAGCAAGCAGGTCTGCAATTGGATCTGTAACAGTACTCATGAAATTCAGGCGGCTTGCGCTTGTCCAGCCGGTCCGCCTTCGGACGGACTCGCCGTGGCGAGCTTTTTCGCGCGATCGGCAAAAGGCATTCCCAACTCGCTCAAGAGCGATTTGGCCTCTCCGTCCGTCCGCGCGGTGGTCACAATGGTAACATCAAATCCGATGTTGCGCTTGATTTTATCGAGCTCGACCTCCGGAAAAATCGTCTGGTCGGTTACGCCGAGCGTGTAATTACCGTGCCCATCAAAACAGCGCGGCGACACCCCGCGAAAATCGCGGATCCGCGGGAGTGCGGCTTTGATCAATCGCTCGAGAAATTCATACATCCGGTCGCCGCGAAGCGTGACCTTTGCACCGATCACCTGATCTTTGCGCAACTTGAAATTGGCGATGCTCTTTTTCGAGCGCGTCTCCGCCGGTTGCTGACCGGTGATCAGCGCCAGCTCCGTTTTCGCTTCCTCCATCGCCTGCTTCAAGTCGGTCTGCGAGCCGACCGAAGTGTTGATCACAACTTTATCAACCCGCGGAATCTGGTGGACGTTTTTGTACTTATGCCGTTCACGCAAAGCGGGCACCACCCGTTCTTTGTAATGACGATAAAATTCGTTTTCCATTACGCCGCCTTTTTCTCAGCCACTTCCTTCGGCTTCGTTTTGGTTTTCTTCTCCGCCTTTTTCTCGCGTTCGATCAATTTCACATTCGAAATGTGAATAGGACCTTCGCGCTCGGCGATCTTGCCTTGCGGATTGTCCTGTGATTTGCGCAGATGTTTTTTGATAATGCGCACGCCTTCGATCAGCACGCGTTGTTTCCGCGGGATGACTTCAAGGATTTTGCCGGAGGAACCTTTGAAGTTTCCGGAGATCACTTCGACTTGGTCGCCTTTCTTAACGTGAAACTTCATCCGGTTCATAAAACCTCCGGGGCTAAGGACACGATTTTCATGAAATTGCGCTCGCGCAGTTCCCGCGCGACCGGGCCGAAAATGCGGGTCCCGCGGGGGTTCAAATCTTTGTCGATGATCACGATCGCATTGTTGTCAAAGCGCAGAAAAGAGCCGTCATCGCGACGAATCGGCTGGCGCGTCCGAACCAGGACCGCTCGCACGACTTCGCCCTTCTTCACCGTGCCCGTCGCACTCGCTTCTTTCACGTTCGCGGTAATCACATCTCCGATCCCGGCATAAAGCGTAGCCTTGCCGATTACGCCGATCATTGTCGCCATCCGCGCACCGGTATTATCCGCCACTTCAAGTCTGGATCGAAGTTGCACCATAAAATTTATTTCTGAAGCACCTCCACCAACCGCCAGCGTTTCAACTTGCTCAGCGGCCGCATTTCCATAATCCGAACGGTGTCGCCGGTCTTCGCCTTATTCTCCTCGTCGTGCGCGTAAAATCTTCGGATCTGCTTCACGATCTTGCCGAACTTCGGGTGGGGCACGCGCGTAATCGTCCGCACCACGATCGTTTTGTTCATCTGGTCGGAAATTACTTCGCCGACGCGCGTCTTCCGCGCCGCGCGAGTGTACTTGGCTGGCAATGGCGGCGGCTGCGCGGTCGGTTGTCGATCTTGTGATGCTTGCTCGGCCATAAATTATTTCTTCTTCGCCTTTGGGTCCACGGCCGGAATGGACTGCGGTTGCTTGGCACGCTGTGAAAGAATCGTTTCAATCCGAGCCACATCGCGGCGCAGTAAGCGCAAACGGCTCGGTTGCTCAAGCTGACCGCTTTGCTGCTGCAAACGCAAATGCAAACGTTCCTGACGGAGGTCGCGTCGCTTCGTTAGCAGCTCATCCGTACTCATTTCTACAATTTCTTTAATTTTCATGTTCGTTAGGCCGCCGCTACGTGGTGGCGGCTGATAAATTTTGTGCGCACCGGCAATTTGTCCGCCGCCAGTCGCAACGACTCGCGTGCGACCGATTCAGTCAGACCGTCGAGCTCAAACAAAATATTTCCCGGCTTCACGGTCGCGACCCAAAACTCCGGCTGACCTTTCCCTTTGCCCATTCGCGTTTCGGGCGGACGCGCGGTAACCGATTTGTCCGGAAAAATCCGGATCCAGAGTTTGCCTTTGCGCTTCATGTTGCGAGTCAGCGCCACCCGCGCGGCTTCGATCTGCGTGTTGGTGATCCATGCGCGCTCGAGCGTTTGCAAACCGAACTCGCCAAAGCTGATTCGCAAATTGCGCGAAGCAGTCCCCTTGCGGCTTCCCCGCTGGGACTTCCGATACTTCACTCGTTTGGGCATCAACGGCATAAAAATTAGGCTCCGACTGGCTCAGTTGGTGGTGGTGGTGGTGGCGCGGCTGCGATCGGCGCTTCGCTTGGTGCTTCTTCCTTCTTACAGATCCAGCATTTCACACCGATCTTTCCATAAACCGTGTTCGCTTCCGCAAACCCGTAATCGATCGCGGTGCGCAATGTGTGCAGCGGCACTTTGCCCTCGCGATACCACTCCGAACGCGAAATTTCGGCACCATTCAATCGACCCGAGCAACGCAAACGAATTCCTTCCGCGCCAAAATCCATCGCCGTCTGGACCGCTTTCTTCATCGCGCGGCGATAAGCGATTCGGCGCTCGATTTGTAGCGCCACGTTCTCGGCGACCAATTGCGCATCCATCTCCGGCGTCTTGATCTCCTGGATGTCGATCTTGATCTGTTTGCCCTGCGCCATCTTCGAAATTTCTTCCGTCATCTTTTCGATCTCAGCACCTTTGCGGCCGATCACGATTCCCGGACGGGCAGTGTGGATCGTGACGCGAATCGAATTCCAAGCACGCTCGATCACAATCTTTGCGACCGCGGCGAATTGCAGCTTCTTCTTCACGTAAGCGCGAATTTCAAGATCGCTGTGGAGGAACGCGGGCAGCTCTTGCGGCGATGCGTACCAGCGCGAACGCCAGTCCCGGCTCACACCGAGTCTAAATCCAATCGGATTAACTTTTTGTCCCATAAAATTATTTCTTGGCCGCCTTCGCGGTCTTCTTCTTTCCTTTTTTCGCCGTTGTCGATTTTGCTGCGCTCTCGCCGCCCTTCTTTTCCTGATCGCGCTTCGCCTTTTTGGTCTCGCGCGTCTCAATTGCCACGTCGTCCGTCAAAACGATCCGGATGTGACTCGTCCGCTTCAGAACCCGGCTGCCACTGCCACGGGCGCGCGTCATCATTCGTTTGAAAGTCGGACCCTCGCCCACGACCGCTTCCTTCACGACCAGACCGTCCGCTTTTAAATTCGCGTTGTTTTCCGCGTTCGCGATCGCGCTCTTGAGCGTCTTGTTGATCAGGAACGCCGCTTTCTTCGGCGTAAAAGCGAGAACGTCGAGAGCTGCCGAAACCGGCAGACCCTGAATCTCTCGCGTCACTTCGCGCACCTTAAATGGCGAAATCCGCGCATACTTATATATCGATCTAACTTCCATTTATTTTAAAGTCACATTCGAGCGGGCATCCGCCTGGAGGCGATCGCCCACTTTTATTTTCTCTTTTCCGGAATCCTCAATCACCGCCCCGCAAATCCGCTGACGCACGTCCACCACGCGGAGCGTTGCGATCTTTTGATCGCCGCGCATCACTCGCAGCGGCATTCCAATTTTCACGCCGTGCTGCTCACCAATGTTCGCGACCACAAACGACCATTCGTCCTTCACGCTAAGTACGCTGCCATCCATCAAACTTGGCTGCGGTTCCTGCGCAGCGGCGGATGTCGATCCTCCAACCAGCTCGCTCGTTTTGCGCAATTGCATTTCCACATCCATTCGCGCCTGCGCGTCGCCACCCTGCGATGTCTGCAAATATCGCAACAGCGCCTCGTTCAAACCGAGGAGCTGATCGCGAAACTCATCGCGCTCTTTTTGCGTCAATCGAAGGTCGCTCACCGCGGCGAGCAATCGTTGCTCGAGCTTTGCGCGATCTTTATTCGCCGACGCCAGCCCAAGCGCTTCCATCCGCAGCTCCAAATCGGAATACTTGCGGCGAAACAGTTCCGCTTCGGCGTTCGATTCCGCCAGGCTCGCCGTCAAAGTCTTGAGCGACTCCTGTTGAATCGACAATTGCCTGCGCAGATCTTCATTCTGCGCGAGCAGCGATTCCGCGGTGGTCTGTGGTGGCAGCCGTCCCGGCTGCGAGGCGAGCGATGGTGCGGGCGAGACGCCTGCCGCCACATCTTCAATTTTGGATTCTGTCAAAGAACTGTTTCCCTGCGCCCGCGCGACCGAAGCCGCGACGACGCACCCGCAAACTGCCAAAAAAATTCTCAATTACTTCGTGACCTTCGCCGTGTGCGAACCGTGTTTCTTAAAGATTCGCGTGGCCGAAAACTCGCCGAGCTTATGACCGACCATGTTCTCGGTGATGAAAACGGAGTTAAAAATCTTTCCGTTGTGCACCAGGAACGTGTGGCCGACAAAGTCGGGCGTTACCATCGAACGTCGAGACCAGGTTTTGATCGCCTTTTTCGAGCCCGAGGCGTTCATCTTGTCGATCTTCTCCAGAAGATGCGATTCGACGAAGGGTCCTTTCTTTAGTGATCTTCCCATAAAAATCAAACTTTCTTCTTCCCGCGCTTGCGCTCCAAAATGAAGCGGTCACTCGGCTTGCGTTTGCTCCGCGTTTTAAATCCTTTGGCGAGTTGTCCCCACGGACTGACCGGATGATGACGGCCGCCGCCGCCTTTCGATTTACCCTGACCGCCGCCCATCGGATGATCGATCGGATTCATCACCATGCCGCGCACGTGCGGACGGCGTCCCTGCCATCGTGTGCGACCCGCTTTGCCGCTGGCAACGTTCATATGATCGACATTTCCAACCTGGCCGATCGTTGCGAAACAATTCTCGTGAATCCGGCGGATTTCCCCCGATGGCATTTTCACCAACGCGTAACCTCCTTCGAGGTTGTTCAAAATTGCCTGCTGACCCGCGCTTCGCGCAACCTGACCGCCGCGGCCCGGGCTTAGCTCGATATTGTGAATGTTCGTGCCGAGGGGAATCGCGCGCAGCGGCAATGAATTGCCGAGATCGGGCGGGACGTCGTTGCCCGCGACAACTTTGGAACCAACTTGCAGACCGCTCGGCGCCAGGATGTAGCTTAATTCGCCGTCGGTGTACTTAATAAGAGCAATTCGCGCCGAGCGGTTCGGATCGTACTCAATCCCCATCACCTCGGCTGCAACACCGTGCTTGCGGCGTTTGAAATCGACTTTGCGGTAATTCTGTTTGTGACCGCCGCCGATGTGCCGCGAAGTGAGCCGCCCGTAATTGTTGCGGCCACCGGACTTTTTCTTCGGCTCAATTAGAGCGCGCGTCGGCCGCCACTTCGTAATCTCATCGAAAGCAGGCGTCTGCTTAAAACGCTGAATCGGCGTGAGTGGGCGATAATTTTTGAGCGCCATAAAATTACACCAGTTCGATCTTCTCGCCCTCAGCGAGCGTCACGATTGCTTTCTTCCAATGCGCGCGCCGGCCGAGCGGTCCGCGGACTCGCTTTTCTTTGCCGGCGTAGTTGCACGTGTTCACATTCACGACTTTCTTCTGGAACAAACGCTCAACCGCGTCTTTGATTTGAATCTTGTTCGCGCGCGGACTGACGCGAAAAACATATTTGTTCTGCTTCTCGCTCATTAGCGTCGACTTTTCGGTCAGCGACGCGGTCTCGATAATTTCGTGCGGCTCGCTCATTGGATTCTCTCCGCTAACTTTTCGAGCGCCTTCGACGTCACCAAAATTTTTTGAAACGCGAGTAATTGCTCGGTGTTCACGTCCGCCGCCGTCGCGAGTTTCACCGGCTTCACGTTGCGCGCCGACTTGTGGGTCTTGTCGTCGAACGAATCGGAAATGATTAGAACCTTCTCAGCGTCGGTTTGTTTGCGGACAAGATCGACAAAGGCTTTCGTTTTGATTTCCGAGACGACAAATTTGTCGATCGTGAGAACGTCGCCGGCTTTGATCCGCTCGCTTAGCGCTTTTTGCAGCGCGAGGCGCCGCACTGATTTCGAAACTTTCTTGGAATAATCGCGCGGCTTTGGTCCAAACACGACGCCACCGCCCCGCCAAATCGGCGATGAAACATAGCCGGCCCGGGCACGACCCGTTCCTTTTTGCCGCCACGGTTTCGCGCCCGACATGTCGACTTCCGCTTTTGTTTTCGTGTTCGCCGAACCCGAACGCCGCGCCGCGCGCATCGCGACCACGACATCGTGAACAGCCTGCGAACCGCGACCATCCTCGATGATGTCGATCTTCGCTTCCTTGGCCGCAGCTTTGGTTAAAACTTTCGCGCTCATTTTTTCTCAGCCGCCTCAGGTTTCTTTTCGGCCTCAGGTTTTTTCTCGGCCTCAGGTTTTTTCTCGGCTCCCGGCTTTTTCTCTTCCGTTTTCTTCTCCGCCTCGTGCTTCTTCGCGGCGGCCTTATCTTGTTTCGCGTGCTGCTGGTGCAGTCTTATCTGCGCGACGGGATTTTTGATCGCCGGCCTAACGACCACGTAACTCCCGTTACAGCCCGGGACGGCACCGCTGATCAAAATTACTTTCTCGGCTTCGCGCACCTGCATCACTTGCAGATTCTGCACCGTCACGCGCTCGTCACCGAGGTGACCGGGCATTCCCATGTTTTTCCAAATCCGGCCCGGAGTGGAACGATTCCCCACGGCGCCGTTACGCCGGTGCGTTTTCGATCCGTGGGCCGCGCCTTGCCCATCGAAGTTATGCTTCTTCATCACACCCTGGAAACCTTTGCCTTTCGAGCGTCCAATCACGTCGACAAAATCGCCCGGCTGAAATTGGGTGACGGTGAGATTCACTTCGCCCTCGCCCAAATCGCTCGTTAGGCGAAACTCGCGCACGAATCGTTTCGGTTCCGAACTGGCACCCTTGAAGACACCGAGCTCCGCTTTGCTTACACGCGATTCTTTTTGCGAACCGAACCCGACCTGCACGGCCGAGTAGCCATCGTTCTCGTGCGTCAGACGACGCAAAAGAGCGTTATCGCCGACCGCGATCACGGTCACAGGATGCAGCCGACCGTTGGCGTCGTAGACGCTGGTCATGCCGATTTTCTGTCCTAGTAACCCGATGCTCATGTTGGCGGCGTGGCAAAATTCTCAAGCGGCTAAATCTTAATCGTAATATCGACGCCCGCAGGCAAATTTAGTTTCTTCAACTCATCCACCGTCTTAGCGGTCGGCTCGATAATGTCCAGCAACCGTTTGTGCGTGCGGATTTCAAATTGTTCCATCGATTTTTTATCGACGTGTGGGGAGCGATTCACGGTGAACTTCTCAATCAATGTCGGCAACGGAATCGGACCGGCCACGCGGGCACCGGTACGTTTCGCGGTCTCAACAATATCGACAACGGACTGGTCTAGCATCCGATGGTCGAATGCCTTCAAACGAATGCGAATGCGCTGGCCGTCCGCCATAAATTATTTCTCCTCCTTTTGATCGAGGATTGCCGCGACCAGATTCGACGGCACCTGTTGAAAGTGCGACGGCTCCATCGAATAGCTGGACCGGCCTTTCGAAAGCGAGCGAATCGCGGTGGCATAACCGAATAGCTCTGCCAACGGAACTTCAGCGTGCACGATGGTCAGGTTTCCTCGCGACTCGATGCTGTTCACCTGGCCGCGACGCCGGTTTAAGTCACCGATAATGTCGCCCTGATATTCTTCCGGCGTGATATTTTCCACCTTCATGATCGGCTCAAGCAGGATCGGTTTGCCCGCTCGGAAGCCGTCCTTCATTGCGAAGATCGCCGCCATCTTGAACGCGAGCTCACTCGAATCGACTTCGTGGAAGCTTCCGAAAACAATGTCTGCCTCAACATCGACAACTGGGTAGCCGCCGAGCACGCCATCGAGCACGGCTTCTTCGATGCCCTTCTTGACCGCAGGGATGTATTCGCGCGGAATAACGCCGCCGACGATCTTGTTTTCGACGACGAGGCCTTTGCTGCGCTCGCCTGGCCGTAAATCCACTTCAACATGTCCGTACTGGCCGCGACCGCCTGATTGTTTAATCAACTTGCCGACACCGTGCGCGTTGGTGGTGATTGTTTCGCGATACGCGATCTGAGGTTTGCCCGCATTCGCATCCACTTTGAATTCGCGGAACATGCGATCGCGAATGATTTCGAGATGCAGTTCGCCCATGCCGGCGATGATGGTCTGGCCGGTGTCTTCGTGCGTATAAACCTTGAACGTCGGATCTTCTTCGGACAAACGCTGCAGCGCCACGCCCATTTTTTCTTGGTCCAATTTCGTCTTCGGCTCAATCGCCATGGAGATGACGGGATCAGGAAACGTCGGCGGCTCGAGCAGGATCGGATGGTCTTCGTCGCAAAGCGTGTCACCAGTCGTGATGTTTTTGATGCCGACGATCGCGGCGATATCGCCCGAGTAACAAGTCTCGATGTCTTCGCGCTTGTCGGCCTGGATTTGGATCAACCGTGAAATGCGTTCGCGTTTGTTCGTGCGCGGATTGTAAACCGTGTCGCCTTTCGAAAGTGTGCCGGAATAAACGCGGAAGAAAACGAGTTTGCCGACAAATGGATCGCTCCAAAGTTTAAACGCGAGCGAACAGAAGTTGCCGTTATCGTCCGTCGGCGCTTCCATCGGCTCGTGGGTATCGGGTTCCATCCCCTTCGCCGGCGGAATTTCGAGCGGGCTCGGCAAATAATCGACGACTGCATCAACGAGATATTGCACACCGATGTTCTTCAATGCCGAGCCGCCGATCACCGGCACAAATTTGTTTGCGATCGTTTGACGGCGGATAGCCGCTTTTAAAATCTCCGGCGTAACCGGTTTCTCTTCCAGAACGACTTCTGCGACTTCGTCATCGAGATTGGAAATCTGCTCGACCAGCTCTTTGTAAGCCTTGTCGACAGCGGCGGCATGTTCCTGGGGAATGTCCGTGACCTCGTATGTCGATCCAAGCTGGTCGCTGTCGGAATAGATGATCGCCTTCTTATTAATAACGTCGAGCTGGCCCCTGAGCTGATCTTCTCTGCCCAACGGCAAGAGGACTGGCCACGCATTCGCACCAAGTTTTTTATGAATGCTCTCAACCGACATCGCAAAGTCTGCGCCGACGCGGTCCATCTTGTTGATGAACGCAAGGCGCGGGACGTTGTATTTCGTTGCTTGCCGCCAAACCGTTTCGGATTGCGGCTGGACACCGGCGACGCCGTCAAAAACTGCGATCGCGCCATCGAGCACACGAAGCGAACGCTCGACTTCCGCGGTGAAATCGACGTGACCCGGCGTGTCGATGATGTTGATCCGCTGCTTGATTCCCTCGAAACTTTTGTAAACGCCTTCTTCTTTGCGTTGCGCCCAACTGCAGGTTGTCGCCGCGGAAGTAATGGTAATCCCGCGCTCGCGCTCCTGTTCCATCCAGTCAGTGACGGTGGTGCCTTCGTGCACCTCGCCCATCTTATGAATCATCCCGGTGTAAAACAGTACGCGCTCGGTGATCGTCGTTTTGCCGGCATCAATGTGCGCAGCGATGCCAATGTTCCGCGTCCGCTCGAGCGGGAACTTGCGATTCGGAGAGTTCGGGCCCGCCGCTGCCGATTTTTTCTTTTCGAGCGTCGCGGGCATAAATTTACCAGCGGAAATGCGCAAACGCGCGATTCGCCTGCGCCATTTTATGCGTGTCTTCGCGTTTCTTGATCGCGTTCCCCTGACCTGCCGCTGCGTCCTTGATTTCCTGAGCGAGCGCCTGCGCCATCGGCATGCCCTTGCGAGTGTCCGCGTATTGGACGATCCAGCGCGTCGCCAGAGAAATTTGGCGTGCGGGCGGCACTTCCAATGGGACTTGATAAGTCGCGCCACCGACCCGACGCGATTTTACTTCCAGCCGCGGACGAACGTTCTCGATGGCTTTGTTTACGACTTCGAGTGGATCGACTGAATCGGAACCTTCCCGCGACTTTTCAATCGCGCTGTAGACAATGCGCTCGGCGAGCGATTTCTTGCCGCGCTTCATCACCGTGGTGATGAGCCGCGCGACCGCCGGACTCCCGTAACGGGAATCGACACGCTCCTCTTTCTTGTAAACCCTTTTCCGTCGCGACATTGTCGATCTTTCGTCTCAAAAATTTATTTCTTCTCTTCCTTTGGCGCTGCTTCCTTTGCGGCTGCGGCCGGCTTCGCGCCGCCACCTCCGCCCGCGCCACCCTTCGGGCGCTTCGCCCCGTACTTGGAACGACTTCGGCGCCGCCCATCAACGCCGACCTGCAAGTTGTGGCCCTCGCCCGGAATGTAGGCAATCACTTCCTCGCCGTTCGTCAACCGCACTTTTGCCACTTTGCGCAGGGCGGAATTCGGCTTCTTCGGTGTGCGCGTCATTACCTGCACGCACACGCCGCGGCGCTGGGGACAATTGGTCAGCGCCGGTGACTTCGATTTCACCGACACCTTCCGGCGTCCTTTCCGAATCAACTGATTAATCGTGGGCATTTTTTCCAAACAAAGCGCCGCCAAAAACCTCGCGTTCCAGGCGACAAAAAAACCCGCCCAGCCGCGTAATACACTGTCACGCGCCTGATGCGGTGAGCCGCGAATATAGAGGGAAAAGCGCGTCCCGCAAAGAATATTTTGCACGCTGGTTGTTATTCCGCGCGAACACGCGCAATTTCTCTTTTGGGATGCAGAAAATATTCGAGCTTCTTGCCCAGGATCGACAATCAAAAGCGCGGCACGGTCGTTTAACGACGGCACACGGCGCGATTGAAACGCCGGCGTTCGTGCCGGTCGGCACGCAAGGAAGTGTGAAGGCGGTGAGTCCGCGTGAATTGCGTGAGCTCAATGCGCCGATTGTTCTGGGAAACACTTATCATCTTTTCGTCAGGCCGGGGATTGAGGTGATCAAACATTTCGGCGGACTGCACAAATTCATGACCTGGAACCGGCCGATTCTAACGGACAGCGGCGGTTACCAGATTTTTTCATTGGCGAAGCTGCGCAAAATCTCCGAGAACGGCGTGCATTTTCAGAATCATGTCGACGGGAGCCCGGCATTCATTTCACCGGAGAGCGCGATGGAAATTCAAGCTGCGCTTGGCAGCGACATCGCGATGGTGCTGGACGAATGCCCGCCGTGGCCGTGCGAGTACGATTACGCCGCAAAAAGTGCGGAGATGACAACGCGCTGGGCCAAGCGTTGCAAAGACGCTTTGCAGCAGAGGCAAAACTTGACGGCTTTAAGCGGTCAAGTTTCAAGAGAAGAAAATGCTCAACTCCCAACGTCCAACGGCGAACCGCCAACATCGAATATTGAACATCGAACGACAGACATTGGGCAATCCGCAATTGACCGTCAGCTGGTCTTCGGAATCGTGCAAGGTGCGACGTTTGGTGAATTACGCCAACAGAGCGCACAGGCGATTGTCGCTTTTGATTTCGACGGCTACGCGATCGGTGGGGTCAGTGTCGGCGAACCGGAAGAGGAAATGTTTCGCGCGGTCGAATCGAGCGAGCCGTTGTTGCCAAACGACAAGCCGCGTTATGCGATGGGGCTCGGCACGCCACCGCAATTACTGGAAATGATTTCACGCGGGATGGACATGTTCGATTGCGTATTGCCAACGCGACTCGCGCGGAACGGAACCGCGTTTACGGCCACCGGCACGCTCAATTTAAAAAATGCGGAGTACGCCAAGGACAGAAGGCCGATCGAAGAGGACTGCGTTTGTTCCAGCTGCCGTGAATTCAGCCGCGGTTACGTTCGCCATTTGATTAAAGCCGAAGAAATTCTCGGGCTCCGTTTAATCACACTGCATAATTTGCATTTCTATCTCGATTTGATGCGACAAGCGCGCGACAAGATCGACAAAGGCAGGTTCGACGAGTTTCGCCGGGAATTCATTTCGAATTACGAGACGCGAGATGTCGATCTAACCGAGTAGCAGCAGCAGGAACGTTGTTAGCAGTGATTCTAGATTGCAGCGGAAGCGTTCGGGTTTAAGCTCCGGCTCGCTCAAATTTTCCGAAGATGCTTCTATTTTTAGCTCAAGCACAGCCGGCCGCGCCTGCTCCAGCTCCGGGCGGCGCTTCCGGTTTTCTCAATCTCCTGCCCTTCTGGTTTTTCATCATCGTCATTATGTATTTTGTTCTGATTCGTCCGCAGAAAAAACGGCAGCAGGAGCAGCAGCGTTTGGTTTCGAGTTTAAAAACCGGCGATCGAGTTGTGACGAACGCCGGCATTCACGGGTTGATCGCCAACGTGAAGGAAACCACCGTGATCGTGAAAGTGGCCGATAACGTGAAGATCGAGATGGAGAAATCGGCGGTCACTAATGTGCTAAAAGAAAGTTGAGACGTTGAGGTGTTGAGAAGTTGAGATGAACATCAAAAAACAACAGAGCGCACGACACGCCGTCGCCCCTCAACCACTCAACAATGCCAGTCCGGCTCGGACCTCAACCCCTCAACCCCTGCAATGAGTCCCGTACTCACATTTTTCATCGGTCTGGGCCTGCTCGTTTTGTTCGGTTGGTATTTTGCAACCGACGTCGGTCTACGAAAACGGTTGCTCGCGACGACATTGGTAATGTTGCTGGTCGCTTTCAGCATCGCGACAATCTGGCCACCGAAAGATAAGATTCAGCTCGGTCTCGATATTCAAGGCGGCACCTCGTTCCTGATTCGCCTGATGGGCGGCGACAAGGAAGTGAACCAGGGAATGCTCGGCCAGGCGGTCGAGGTGATCCGTAAACGTGTAGATTACTTTGGCGTTGGCGAGCCGGTCATCAGCCCGGTCGGTAACGATCGGATTCTAGTTCAAATTCCTGGTCTTGATACTGCGAAAATCCAGGAAGCGCGCGAACAACTCTCCCGCGTTGCAAAACTCGAGTTTCGTCTTGTTTATCCGGACAACGGCGAACGGTTGCGAGCGATTGATGAAGGCAAGGAAGTCATCCCGCCGGAGTATCGGATCGAAGTTTATAAAATGGCGGCGGAAGAAAATGAAAAGCCGCGAGAGGAACGCTTACTCGTCAAAAAGAAAGCTGATCTCGGCGGCGACCGCGTGCGCGAATCGCACGCCTATTACGGCAATGAAGGCTGGACGGTTCAGCTCAAGTTTGATGGCGAAGGCGCGAAACAATTCGGCAAAATCACGGAGCAATATAAAGGGCACCGCTTCGCGATTGTTCTCGATGGCGTAATCCAATCCGCGCCGGTGATTCGCGACGCGATTTATGGCGGCGACGCCATCATCACCGGAAAGTTTGACGAAAAAGAAGCCCGCGGTCTGTCTAGTGTGCTCGAAAATCCGCTGCAAACGCCGGTGAGCATTGAGGAGGAACGTAGTGTTTCTCCAACGCTCGGAATGGATTCGATCCGCGCTAGCATCATCGCCGGTTTGATGGGACTCGCGATCACACTCGTGTGTGTGCTGATTTATTATCGGCTGCCTGGATTGGTCGCCAATCTCGCGTTGGTTGTGAATCTGATTCTGTTGATCGGCGCGCTGACGATGTTTCGTTTCGTCCTGACTCTTCCTGGAATAGCCGGCATCATTTTGACTATCGGTTTGTCCGTTGATGCGAACGTGCTCATTTACGAGCGGTTGCGCGAAGAAATGGCGCTCGGCAAGTCGCTCAGGGTGGCAATGGAAACCGCCTACCAAAAAGCGTTCAGCTCCATCTTCGACGCGAACGTGACCACGCTGATCACCGCAATGATTTTGTTCTGGCAGGCCACTGGCCCCGTCCGGGGCTTCGCGATTTCGCTGACCTTCGGCATTCTGGCGTCGCTGTTCACTGCGCTCATCGTCGGGCGCAACGCACTCGGTTGGCTGGTCGATGCCGACCGCGTCAAAAAGATTTCGATGCTGCATCTGATTTCGTCGCAGAACATTAACTTTCTCGGCAAAGGCTTTCTCGCTTGCATGTGCTCGCTTGCGCTCATTCTCGCCGGCGCCACTTCCTTTTACATTCGCGGCGAGAAAAACTTCGGCGTCGATTTTCGCGGCGGCGATCTGGTGACGTTGAGTTCTGCCGCTACGATCGACATCGGACAGGTGCGCGATTCGCTGAAGCCGATTGGTTTGGCTGATGCGTCGATTCAGGAATCGGCCCAGGCCGGGAAGAATTACATTACGGTGCGCAGTCCGCTGAACACGAGCGATAAAGTCGAAAAACAGATTACTCAGACGATGCCGGCCGCCGGGTTCAAAGTGGAACGCTCCGAACGTGTCGGCGCGCTGGTTGGCGGCGAACTGGCCAAAAGCTCCCTTGTCGCGCTCGGGCTTGGAATCCTTGGTGTTTTGATCTTCGTCACGTTCCGATTCGAGCTCTCGTTCGCGGTCGGCGCAATCGTCGCCCTCTTTCACGACGTCATCATCACGGTTGGAGTTTTCTCGCTCCTCGGACGCGAGCTGACTTTAACGATGGTCGGCGCGGTTCTGACCATCGCTGGTTATTCGATCAACGACACCATCGTTGTTTACGACCGGATTCGTGAAGGTCTGGCCAGCGGGCGACGCGGTACGATCGAGGAAATCATGAACTCGAGCATCAACCAGACCTTGAGCCGCACGATTCTGACCAGCACTGTCACGCTCATCCCGATTCTCTGTTTGTTTTTCTTCGGCGGCGCGGTCCTACGCGACTTCTCACTCGCAATCATCGTCGGCGTCGTGGTCGGCACCTATTCGTCGATCTTTATCGCCTCGCCGATCGTACTCTGGTGGACACGCGCCCGCGGCGAAAGCACCAGTACTTTGCGCCGCGAAGTGACGCAGAAGCCGACAGCTGCGAATCCGCTGGTCCGGTAGCCGGCGGGTTTTCGGGCTTTAGTGTTCGAGATATAGCGAGTACGGTCGCGTTTCTTACTCGTTTTGTAAGCCGCGGCGCTTTTTGCCGTCGGCTGCATGCGGCTGGTTAGGCCGGGTCTGCTGTTCGGGTGTAGCTCTCATCAAGTAATGGGTTGCGGTTTGACCGGTGGTTAGGAAACCAAGCCGTTCATATAAGGATCGGGCGGGATTCACCTTCAACACCTGTAAGCCGACCGGCTGGCCAGTGTGATGTGCCTGCTCAAGGACTGACTTGATGACGGCTGTTCCGATACCTTGGTTCTGGTACTCCGGTAAGACCTCGATGAATTTGAGGAGCACTTCGGTTTCCCGATTTCTCACGGACAAAACCCCGACGTCTTTCCCTTCAAACGTGATGATTTGACACTCTGCGGGGTTGAAGTGCTGCTGAAAGTAATTCCATTGCCAAGCCTCATCCCAGCCCCAGGTTTGTGCGACGTACTGCTGCATGGCGGCTCTGTGTAGATCATAAAGGAAGTCAGAGTCCTCCGACGTGCCCAGTCGAAGAGAGATTTGTTCATTGGCAAGCATTGCCTTGCTTATGTTTCGCCCACGGCCTAACGAGACGGAGCTGAGCCACTCCGAAAGCTTTCGCGAGTTCGCTGCATCGCGTGGTTAGGCCGCCTCGTGTGAGCCTTCATCCTAGCACTGCTATTGCCTCTATCTCGATCAAGAAATCCGACGACGCCAGTGCGCATGCTCCTATCCAGGTGCTTGTCGGGCGCCTTTCTTCGGGGAAAAATTCTCGCAGAGCTCCTCCTATCGCATCTGCTTGCTCTGGTGTGTAATTAACTATGTAGATTCGGAGAGCAACCACGTCCGCGAGCGTGCCGCCGACAGCTTCTACCGCAGTCATAACGTTTCGCAGGGCTTGCCTTGACTGTTGCGCTAAGTCTGTTCCGCCGACTAACTGCTTATGTGCATCCCAGGCAGTTTGCCCCGAAATGTAGATTGTCTTTGCACCGCTGGCGGACACGATCTGTGAAAAGCCGTGCTCCAGACTCGAAAAGAGCGTCTTTGGATTAATGTATTCTCTCGGCATGATATTTAGAAGGCACGTTTCTCCACTCTGGCCGGTCTAACGAGACCAAGCTCAGCCACCCAGCACTTTGGAGTCAAGAGCGTGCATAAAATCTTGTACGCGAAAAGGTCGACTCGGGCGTCCCAGCCAGAGGTAAACTCCAGTTCCCCCTTGCCGCCCCTTCGTCGTTCCACCAGACCATGTACCGGACGGTCACGAAGACACCTGATTAAGCGCAGTCATCGCCGCCAGCGAGTCCATATAGTCCCGCCATTGCACGATCTTTCGTCCCTCGATGGTAACGACCGAGATGAAGCGGTTGTCGTAGGAGGCACCGGTCCTGACAATCTTACCATGGACATCGTATTCGATGATGACAACGCGAGGGTCCTGCGATCGGTGCACGACGAGCTCATCAGCGCCGTGGAGGACGATGTTGTTGCCGTAGCCCGCATAGAGTGCCATCAGGGCGTCACGACCACGAACTGTCTCGGGCCATCCGGGGAAATGATATCGAAATTCAAACTCTGCGTTGTTGGCGATGGTGTCGAAATAGTGGTCGCCGTCGACCAGGCCGGCCAAACCCTGCTGGACGATGTCGAAGAACGGGTCGAGCGCCGTGAATGCCGCGTACTTGGGATCGGTCACGATTTGCTCCTTGGTTGTTGCGTGAGTTAGTTCAGGTGAACGAAAAAACCACGAGCCACCTGTCACGTGCAAATTCTCTCGCTGGCCAGTGGTTGGCTCTTACGCGATCGGCAATCTCAACCACCACTAAGCGCCGCGCGCAAATTGGCGGCTCCCGGCGGCGGCGCGACGCGGCCGCTCAAGATATCGTAGGCAGAAACTGGCCGGCCGTAGTAGCGCTCGTTCGCGCCTTTGCGCGTG
>WNFG01001136.1_pt1 | contig 26633 bp, 21 predicted proteins | sample 5400431 | NCBI WGS metagenome assembly WNFG01 (sample SAMN13153346, study PRJNA577476) | soil metagenome | isolation source: 120 cm saprolite under Douglas fir tree site 2 hole 3 replicate 2 | place: USA:California | collected 2015-04-18 | reverse complement strand
AGATGTACGAGACCGGGTCCGGCAGCTTCAAGGCCCGCGCGACCTACAAGATCGAGGACGGCGAGATCGTGATCGACGCGCTGCCGTTCCAGGTCTCGGGCAGCAAGGTGCAGGAGCAGATCGCCGCCCAGATGCAGCAGAAAAAGCTGCCGATGGTCGAGGACCTCCGCGACGAGTCGGATCACGAGAATCCCACGCGCCTGGTCATCGTGCCGAAATCCAATCGCGTGGATACGGCGGCGCTGATGGCGCATTTGTTCGCCACCACCGATCTCGAGCGCAATTACCGGGTGAATCTCAACGTCATCGCCCTGGACGGCCGGCCGCGAGTGATGTCCCTGAAGGCATTGCTGCTCGAGTGGCTGCAGTTCCGCAAATCCACCGTCACCCGGCGGCTGAACCACCGGCTTGCGAAATTGCAGGCGAGAATTCACATCCTCGACGGCTTGCTGATCGCGTTCCTGAACCTCGATGAAGTGATTCGCATCGTACGTACGGAGGAGCAGCCTAAACCTAAGCTGATCAAGCGCTTCAAGCTGTCGGACGAGCAGGCGGAAGCCATTCTCGAGACCAAGCTGCGGCACCTCGCGCGCCTCGAAGAGATGAAGATCCGCGACGAGCAAAAGGAACTCGCCGAGGAACGCGATGAGATCGAAGGCATATTGAAGAGCAAGGCGCGGCTCACCCGGCTGGTCCGCGACGAGTTGCTGAGCGACGCGGAAGAGTACGGCGACGAGCGCCGAACGAAGCTCGTGGAGCGCGAGGCCGCCCAGGCCATTTCCGAGACCGAGCTGCTCACCTCCGAGCCGACCACTGTCGTGCTGTCCCGTTTGGGCTGGGTGCGCGCCGCGAAAGGGCACGACATCGATGTCCGCTCCTTGAGCTACAAGAGCGGCGATGAGTTTCAGGCCGCCGCCCGCGGCCGCAACCTGCAACAAGCCGTGTTCATCGACTCGACGGGCCGGGCCTACAGCCTGGATGCCCACCAGCTGCCGGCTGCGCGCGGCTACGGCGAGCCGCTTTCCGGTACCGTCGATCCTCCGGACGGCGCCACTTTTGCCGCCGTGTTGATCGGCGAGCCGGACGACCTATGGCTGCTCGCGAGCGATGCCGGCTACGGATTTGCCGTGAAATTGCGCGAGCTGTACGCCCGCAACAAGAAGGGCAAGTCGGTACTCAAGGTACCGGAAAACGCGCGGGTTCTGCCGGCGCAGCCGATCGCAGATAAGACCGCGCTCGCCATATTCGTCAACAACAGCGGCGAAGTATTGGCGCTGCCGGCCGCCCAGATCGAAGAAATGACCGCCGGCAAGGGACAGAATCTATTCGGCATCCCAGGCAAGAAGTCCGCGGACCGCGACGAGTACCTGGTCGCGATGGCGGTAGTGGCTCCCGGCGAGGTGTTGACCATCTACAGCGGCAACAGCGCGCCGATGAAGCTCAAGTTCGAAGATCTCAAACAGTTCCAAGACAAAAAAGGTCAACGCCGGCAGCGATTTTCCAGAGCGTACAAGCAAATTGATCGGCTTGATGTTGCGCCGGCATAACACGTATGGATCGCGTGCTATTGTGCGAACTACGTGGATCGTGCGCGGCGGGGAAAGTTTTTGCGTAGAGAATTCGCTTACGTAGACGAAAACGCCAATGATTCGTTCCGGCTAGCTTAGCTTAGCTAGCGCTTGTCGCTCGACGACATGGTCACATCCTCCGGAGCATTCACGAAGTACCCCTGGATGAATTCGACGCCGAGCTGCCACAGCACGGCCATGGTGTTGGCGTCTTCCACGCGCTCGGCCACGGTTTCCATGCCTCTGCGTTTCGCGGCCTCGACAAGGCCCTTCACGCGTTGTTGCTGAATCTGATTCGTCGATAGTCCCTGCATCAGCGACCCGTCGATCTTGATGAAATTCATGTCGATGTCGGCGAGCAGCTTCAAGGGATCGCGCCCGGTGCCGAAGTGCTCCAGAGCAAATCGAAAGCCGAGCTTGCGCAGGCTCTCCGCCAGCTCCTTGGTCTGCCGCACGTACTGATTCGCCAGGTCTTCGGTCACTTGGATGCAGAGGCGCTTCGGTTCGATCCTGAGCGATTTCAGCTGGGCATCGAGCCACGGGAGCAAGCTCTTGTCGAGGACGGTGTCCTTCGACACGCGCACGAAAATACACGAGGCCTTGCGGTTGGCGGCGAAGGACATGGACGCGCCGATCACCCAGCGGTCGATGTTCTTCATCAAGTCGTTGCGCTCGGCGGCCGCGATGAATTCCGCCGGCAATACTTCCGTGCCCTGTTCGTCCAGCATGCGCACCAGCACGTCGAACATTCCCTTGTCCTCGCCGAGCAGGCTCGCGATCGGCTGCTGCACCAGGCGGAAGCGGTTCTCCATCAAGGCGCTCTTGATGTGCTTGACCCAGATCTTGTCGTAGGCCTGCACGCGCGTGTCGGTGTCGGATTTGTCCACCACGTACATCTGATTGCCGCCGAGTTCGCGTCCGCGCCGCACCGCGCTGACCGCATCGGTGATCGCCCCGCCCACGTCCGGGACGATGGATCCTCCCGCGTCGGGGTTGGCCGCCGGCAACAGCCCCAAACCCACGGTCACCGTGGCCGCCAGGGTCTTATCGTCGCTCGCGAACACGTGCTCGTTCACGCGCTTCACGATGTTCTCGGCCCAGGTCTCGACGTCGCGGGCCGTGCCGCGTTCCACCAAGACGACCAAGCCGTTGCCGCCGAAGCGGCCGCAGAGGTCGGTGGGCGTCAGCTGCTTGCGCAGCAGGTCGGCGAGCTGCGCCATGAAATCCTCGCTCGCGAGCACGCCGATGGCATTCTGGATTTCGATGAAGCGGTCCGGCTTGATGAGGGCGAACTGGCGCACGCCGCCCTTCATGCCGTGCGCGCAACGTTCGCGCACCGCGGCGATCAGATAGCGTTGCTGCAAAAAGCGCGTCGAGGCGTCGTTCTTGACGGCATCGGCGAGCTGCACTTCGAGATCGTGGTCCTTCTTGTGCGTCGCCGATATCGCAATGCGAATGGCCGGCTCATTTTCGTAGTCGGCCTTGGTGAGCAGCAGGTCGAGCGCCAAGCTCGAGCCGTCCGACAGCAACGCCTGCACCTTGAGGTCATGACCCGACCACTTGCCCTGCAGGCACGCGACCAGCGCGCCCTTGAGGGCGGGATGCGTCTCCTGCTCGAACAAGTCCATGAGCGGCGTGCCGGTGAGCGCGTCGTCGCCCGAATAGCCGAAGAGCTCCAGCCATGCGCGATTCGCATCGACGATGATGCCTTCCTGCACGTGCGTGATGGCGTCGGCCGAACCTTCGAGGAAGTTTTGCAGCTGCTCGCGGTACTCGCGGGCCGAGGACAGGGTGGTCGAGAGAGCGCGCTCCAGGCGGTAGGCCCGAAGCTCGCGGGTGGCCACCGATTGCAGGCGGCTGCGGTTGGCCAGGGTCACCACATCCTGTGCGCCTAGGCGCATGGCCTCGGCGATCGAGGCTTCGTCGACGTGCTCGCGCATGATGAGCACCGGCATCCCCGGGGCGCTCTGCTGCTTGACCTTCATCAGCGACGCCAGATCGATGCCGAGTTCCTCGATGAACGCAACCAGCATCTCGGGGTTGAGCTGCGTCAGGGCATCCCCGAGGTCGCGCGCATCCGGCAGCCACGTGCAATGCACCGGGTGGCCGGCCTTGCGCAGCGTGCTGTTGATCGCCTCGACGTGGTCCTGCGACCGCGTCATGACGATCATCGGAACGGCCCCCTGTTCGCTCACGGGTCAAAATCCTCCAAAAATGGGCGCAAAGTGTAACACCCTGAGGTCTATCGATTCTGGGACCGCCGTCAACCCCCCTAAGGCTGCCGGCGACTCGCCCGAGCGGGCGAATTATCCCGGAATTGGCCAAGGCCAGGGGTTGCGGCTATCATACGCGCCCTTCAAGTCCGAGGCCTTCGATGGCGAACTACAGCACGAACGAATTCAAGTCCGGTCTCAAGATCCTGATCGATGGCGACCCGTACGCGATCGTCGAGAACGAAATGGTCAAGCCGGGCAAGGGCCAGGCCTTCAATCGTGTTCGGGTGCGCAACCTGAAAACCGGCCGGACCATCGAGCGCACGTGGAAGTCCGGGGATACGGTCGAAGCTGCCGACGTGGTGGATACGGACATGCAGTACCTGTACAGGGACGGTGACTTTTTCAACTTCATGGTGCCCGAAACCTTCGAACAGCTAACGGCGTCCAAAGAAGCGGTGGGCGACGGTGCCCAGTGGCTGAAAGACGGCACGATGTGCGTCGTCACCCTGTGGAACGGCGTCCCTCTGCAGGTGACGCCGCCCGCGCACATGGAGCTCAAGGTCATCGAGACGGATCCCGGCGTTCGCGGCGACACCGCCACCGGCGGCTCCAAGCCCGCGAAGCTGGAAACCGGCGCCGTGGTGCGGGTGCCGCTGTTCATCAACGAAGGCGAGATCTTGCGCATCGACACCCGCACGGGCGAGTACCTGTCGCGCGGCAAGAACTAGGCAGCCCCGGTATCTCAGCACAGGGATTTTGATGTTGAGCGGCCCAGCGTGAGAGGCTTGGGGGGATGGGGAGCTTCAAGGCAACTGTGTTCTTCGTTGCCTTGAAGCTCCCCATCCCCCCAGGCCTTGCGCCTCATCGCGCGGGTTACGCATTGTCGATGGTGAAGGCCATGGCGTCGCCGAGCCGCGGCGCTCCCAAGGCAACGGCGACCAGGCGATCGAACCCTAAGGCGACACCGGCGCAATCCGGCATGCCCGCTGCCAGCGCCTCCAGCAAGCGCTCATCCAGCGGCGGTTCCACTTGGCCTCTCGCGCGCCGCACGCTCAATTCGCGCGTGAACCTCGCTCGCTGTTCGCCGGCATTCACCAGTTCGTGGAAGCCGTTCGCCAATTCAACGCCGTGGAGGTAGAGCTCGAAGCGTGCCGCGACCCGAAGCCCCGGCTTCAATCGAGCGAGCGCCGCCTGTGAGGCGGGGTAGTCGCAGATGAAGCACGGCCGCTCGAGCCCGAGGCGCGGACCCACGACCAGGCCCATCAAGAGGTCGAGCTTGGCATCGCGGTCGAGCTCGACATCGCAAACGATGCCGTGTCGCCGCGCCGATTCGGTGAGATCACTGTCGCTCGCGCCGTGCGCGTCGACTCCGGCGTGCCGCTGCAAGGCCGCCGAGTAGCTCAACCGTTCCGCCGGCGCGAGCTGATGGGGCGCCAAGAGGCAGCCGATCAGCGCCTCGACCTCGGTCATCAGAGCCGCATCATCGAACCCCAGGCGGTACCACTCGATGAGAGTGAACTCAGGATTGTGCCAGCGGCCGCGCTCTCCATCGCGAAACACCTTGCAGATCTGGTAGATATCGCCGAAGCCGGCCGCCAGCAGCCGCTTCATGGCGTATTCAGGAGAGGTGCAGAGATACGCCGGTGCGCCCATGCCGGCGACCCGAGTCGCCAGCGATTCGATTTGCGGATCGCTGACGGCGGCGCTGCTCAATACCGGAGTTTCCACTTCGAGCACGCCGCGGCCGGCGAAGAATGAGCGCGCGGCGGCCAACATCGCCGCGCGGCGTTGCAGAGCGCTCAAGGTTGCCGTCGGGCGCCAGCTCACGAGATGACTCCCAGCGGCTGCCCCAGCCGCACCACGCTGCCCGCGTGCACCTCGCCATGCCAGCGCACGCGATTCGGCTCGAACAACAGGATCACGGTCGACCCCATATTGAACCGGCCGAGCTCCGCGCCTTTCTCCAGCGACGTCGGCGGGCCGGGTATCCGGGTGACCACTCGCCGCGCCGCGGGCGTGATATCGCCCGCCCACACGGTGGCCATGCTGCCCACATTGAGCGCCCCCACCAGCACCAAGGCGAACTCGCCCATTGCATCCGAGTCGAACAGCGTCAAGACGCGCTCATTGCGCGCGAACAACCTGGGGACATGCTGCGCCGTCACGGCATTGACGCTGAACAGGCGGCCGGGAACGTACACGGTCTCCTTCAGTACGCCGCGAAGCGGCATATGCACGCGGTGATAGTTGAAAGGCGCGAGATAGATCGCGGCGTATGAGCCGCCTTCGAAGCGGCTCGCCCAGGGCTGTGCGGCGAGCAGCTCCGTTAATCGGTAGTCGCGCCCCTTGGCCTGGAACAGCCGGTCACGATCGATCGTGCCCGCTTCGCTGATGCAGCCATCCACGGGACTTGCGACGGCGGCAGGGTCGCTCGCGATCGGGCGTACGCCGGGTTTCAGGGCGCGGGTGAAGAATTCATTGAAGTTTCCGTAGCGGTAGGGATCGCTCTCGGCGGCTTCGGTCATGTCGACGCGGTAAAGCTCGAGGAAGCCGCGTATGGTCCAATTCTTGAACCACGCGGTGCGCACCCGGGTCGCCGCCAGTACCAGCCGTGAGAGTCCGTGCTGCGGCAGCAGGTATTGAAGCCACACGAACAGCCGCTCGCGAATGCCGCCGCGGGTCGTACCCCCACTGCCACTCGCGCCGCCCTGGTCGTTCATGCAGGGCCGGAGAGGACGCCGCGCGCGGCCACGATGCGCTGGAAATCACCCTGCAAGGCCTCCACGCTGAAGGGGCCGCTCAGAATCGCGGTGAGTCGTCCGTCGGGGTTGAACACGAAAATGGCGCCGGAGTGATCGACGGTGTAAGCGCCGTCGGATGCCGGCCGGATGATCACGCTGACTCCGAGCTTCTTGGCGACGGCTTCGATGCTCGGCTGATCGGGGGCGGTGAGGCCGATGAATTCGGGATCGAAATACGGCACGTACTTGGCCATTTGCGCGGGGGTATCCCGCTTGGCGTCGACCGACACGAAGATCACTTGCGGCAGCACCTGCGCCTTGGCTGCACGCAGGCGTTTCTGCATCGCGGCCAGGGTGGTGAGCGTCGTCGGGCAAAAATCCGGGCAATTCGTATAGCCGAAAAACAGCAAGGACCAGTGACCCCGTAGATTCGCGGAGCTAAAGCCCCGCCCTTGTTGGTCGATCAGGCTAAAATCCGGCGCCTCTTGCTTAAGCGTGAGATAGGTTCCCGTGGACAGATCAACCGGGGGCGCGCGGTGGCGCCATATTGCCGAGGCGGCGAAGCCCGCAATGCCGACGATGCACAAGATCACTAACGACAGGTATTTCGATTGAGCCGCCATGCGCCGATTATCCCACACAGCCGCTGACGCCGCTCTGACCGGACGTGAAGCCGGCGCCAGACGTGAAGCTGCCGCCAATAGACGTGAAGCCGCCGGCGAATCCGTGGGCTCGGCCATCGATCGGGTCGCGCGCGCGCTCAAATCGGCGCGCGTGCACTTCGGTCACGGCACCGACAATGCACGCGACGAGGCTGCTGAGCTCGTGTTCTTCATCGCCGGGCTCAACCACGACTTGGGTTCGAGCGCCTATTCCAAACGATTGAGCGTGCGCCGGGCGGCACGGATCGATGCGCTGCTCGCACGGCGTATCGCGGAACGCATGCCGCTGCCTTATCTCACGCACCGATCTTTCTTTGCCGGTCTCGAACTGTATGTGGACGAGCGCGTCCTGGTGCCGCGCTCGCCCATCGCCGAACTCGTCATGCAGCGCTTTCAGCCTTGGGTGGATGCGCGCCGCGTACGGCGGGTCCTGGATATCGGGACCGGCTCGGGCGCGATCGCACTGGCCTGTGCCATGGCCTTTCCCAAGGCAAAAGTGGATGCCGTCGACGTGTCCGCGGCTGCGCTGCAGGTGGCGCGCCGCAATCTGCGCCGCCTGAAGCTGGAAAAGCGCGTCAGGGTGCTGCAATCGAATTATTTCGACGCCGTGAAGGGCCGCCGCTACGATATCATCGTGAGCAATCCGCCCTATGTCGGGCGCGCGGAAATGCGCAGACTTCCGCGCGAGTATGAGCACGAGCCGAGAATTGGGCTCGCCTCGGGCGCCGACGGCCTCGATTCGGTGCGGGCGATTTTCGCCGGGGCGCGGCGGCACCTCCGCAGCGACGGCATTCTGGTCGTGGAAGTCGGCAATACCGAAGACACGCTGCTACGCACCTTTCGGAGGCTCCCGTTTGTTTGGCCGCAGATCGCGATGGGCGGCGGGGGAGTATTCTTGCTGAGGGCGCGGGATTTGGACGAGGAGAGCTAGCGAGTGGCGGGCAATACATTCGGTCGTGTCTTTACGGTGACGAGTTTTGGGGAGAGCCACGGCCCCGCACTCGGTTGCGTGGTGGACGGGTGCCCGCCGGGTCTGGCTCTCTGCGAGGCGGACTTGCAGGCCGACGTCGAGCGCCGGCGCCCGGGCACGTCCCAGTACACCAGCCAGCGCCGCGAGCCCGACACGGTGCGGATCTTGTCGGGCGTGTTCGAAGGCAAGACCACCGGCACGCCGATCGGCCTTCTGGTGGCGAATGAAGATCAGCGCTCGCGCGACTACGAGAAGATCAAGGACCGATTTCGCCCCGGTCACGCGGATTACACTTATCAGCAGAAGTACGGTTTTCGCGATTATCGCGGCGGCGGGCGTTCCTCGGCGCGCGAGACGGTCATGCGCGTGGCGGCCGGGGCCATCGCACGGAAGTTTCTGCGGGAGCGGCTGCAGGTCAGTATTCACGGATATCTCGCGCAGATGGGCCCGCTGGTGCTGCAGCCGGTGGACCCGGCCAGTGCCTACGACAATCCCTTTTTCTGCCCGGATCCGGCCCGCATCAAGGAGCTCGAAGAATTCATCTGGCGCATACGCGAGGCGGGAGATTCCATCGGTGCGCGCGTGACCGTCATCGCGCGGGGCGTACCGCCGGGCTGGGGTGAACCCGTGTTCGAACGGCTCGACGCGGACCTGGCGAGCGCCATGATGGGTATCAACGCGGTCAAGGGCGTGGAGATCGGCGCGGGCTTCCGGGCGGTCGAACAGCGCGGCTCCGAGCATCGCGACGCACTCACCCCGCAGGGCTTCACGAGCAATCACGCCGGCGGCGTGCTCGGCGGTATTTCCTCGGGCCAGGACATCGTGGTGAGCCTGGCGCTCAAGCCCACTTCGAGCATCACCCTGCCGGGCAAGACCATCGACATTCACGGCAAGCCTACCGAGGTCGTCACCACCGGACGGCATGATCCTTGCGTCGGCGTTCGCGCGACGCCCATCGCCGAGGCCATGATGGCGCTGGTGTTGATGGATCACTATCTGCGGTTTCGCGCCCAGTGCGGGGATGTGGTCCGCACCACGCCGGTCATCACGCAATGACGGTACCCGCGATGAAGGCCGGGTTGCGCATCGCCGTGGTCGGCGTCTCGAGCCTGATCGGCGAGGCCGTGATCGACGAGCTGCGTGCGCGGAAGATCGCTTTTGCCGAATTGCATGCGCTCGATGACGAACGCAATGTGGGCCGGCCGGTGACGGACGAGGGAGCGGAATCCGCGAAGACACTTCCGGTGAGCGACGTCGCGGCTTTTGATTTTTCGCGCGTTGACCTGGCCTTTTTTTGCGGGCGTGCGGCACTGTCCGAGCGCTACGCCGAAGCGGCCGCCGCGCATGCGTGGGTCATCGACGGTTCCGCCGCGTTCCGGGCGCGCGCGGATGTGCCGCTGGTGGCGGCGGATGTCAACCCCGACGCTCTGGATGCCGTCGGCACACAGGGTCTGATTGCGCTGCCGGGGAGTGCCAGCGTGGCGCTCGCCACCGTGCTCGCGCCGCTGCACGCCCTCGCGGGCCTCGAGCGCGCCGAGGTGGCAACCTATCAAGCGGTGTCGGGCAGCGGACGCGCCGCCATGGATGAGCTCGCCGGGGAGACCGTGGCCATGCTGAGCGGCAAGAAGGCGAGGGGACGGGCGTTTGGCCGGCAGATCGCCTTCAATGTGATTCCGCAAGTGGATGCTTTGGAGGCGGATGGCGTATCGCGCGAAGAGCGGCGCTTGTGGGAGGAGTGCCGCCGAGTGCTGGACTTGCCGCTTCTCAAGATCAATGCGACGGCGGTGCGGGTACCGGTGTTCTTCGGCCATAGCCTGGCAGTGCATGCCAGCTTCGAGCGCCATTTAGGCGCCGCTGAGGCGGAGGCAGTGTTGCAACGCGGCAGGGGCCTCAGCGTCATCGAAGCGGGTTCGACCATGGAATTCCCGACGCCTGCCACATTGGCAATGGCACCCGATAAGGTATATGTAGGCCGTCTACGGGCGGATTTGACTCGTGACCGCGCTCTAAATTTTTGGGTCATGGCCGATAATGTTCGGAAATGTGCGGCACATAACGCAGTTTCAGTGGCCCATATTTTGGTAAATAGACCCCAGTGAGATATAGTTATTCGCTTATGTAAAAGGTAAGTGGCAAGTGAGAATTCGATTGCAAGCTCCTATAGCACAATGAGCTTTACCCGCTTGCCTGCCAGATTCCCGGGAGAAGAAATGTTCGAGCCGATGCCTCGCCTACTGCTGATGGCGTGCCTGCTATCCTCCTCGTTTTTGTGGCCGTCCTCGTCTTGGGCGCTTGGCCTGGGTGAGATCCATTTGAAATCGGCGCTCAACGAGCCGATGAATGCTGAGATCGACCTGATTGCGGCCACCCCGGATGAATTGACTGCCCTGCGCGCGAGCCTGGCCGGCCGCGATGCGTTCACCCGCTATGGCATCGAGCGGCCGCCGTTCCTGTCGACGCTGACCTTCAAGGTGGGCAAGGGCAAGGACGGCCGCGACACCTTGTTGGTGCATTCCACCGACGCGATTCCTGAGCCGTTCGTGACCTTCTTGGTCGAAGTGAATTGGGCGCGCGGCCGCCTCATGCGCGAGTACACGGTATTGCTGGACCCGCCGGTGTACACGCCGGGCGAGACCGCGAGCAGCGCAGTTCCGGTCGCCGCGCCAACCGTTTCGGCCGCTCCGACGCGCCGGCCCGCGCCCGCCGCGGCACCGCCGGCTCCCAATCGGGCGCCCGCAGCCACCCCGTCCGCCGCCGCGCCAGAGCCGTCCGCACCGCTCGCCGGCAACACCTATCGGGTGGGCAAGGGGGATACGCTGACCAAGATTGCGCGGAGCTTGCGCGCCAATGTGCCGGTGAAGCAGGCGGACATCGATCAAACCATGATGGCGGTGTATCGCGCGAATCCTGACGCGTTCGGCGGGAACATCAATATTTTACGGCGCGGCGCAGTGCTGCGTGTGCCGGGCGCGGATGATATTGCCGCTTTGAATCAATCCGAGGCCACCAGTGAAGTGCACCGCCAGATGAATGCGTGGCGCGGCGCGGGCGGCAGCGAATCCGGCGGTCACCTGCGTCTCGTGACTCCGGGCGCCGGCGGCGGTTCGACCGGGGCCGGCGATGCGAATGCAGCCACCGCGGAAGCGCAAGCGCTCAGGGAGAGAGTCAAGGATCTGGAAGGGCAGCTCGCAGAATCGCATCGCTTGATCGATATCCGAAACAGCGAGCTCAGCGCCCTGCAGCGCAAGCTCGGAGCGCCGGCCACGGCGCCGGCTCCGGCGCCCGTAACGCCGCCGCCTGCTCAAACGAAGCCCGCACCGTCGGTTGCCGCGGCTCCTGCGCCCGCGCCGACGGCGCCCGCATCCACGCCCTCTGCGCCCACGGCAACTCCGGTGCCGCCGCCGGTGGAAAGCACCTCACCGCCCGTGCCCACGCCGGCGCCGGTCGTACAAAAGAAGCCGGCCGTGGTGCCGCCTGAAGAGTCAGGATCTTGGATCGACTGGGTGGCTGCCCATTGGTGGATGCCGGCCGCGGTGATCATCGCCTTGTTCGGCGTGCTGATGTTCGCCGCTTGGCGGCGGCGACGCGCCGGCGGAGGCGACTTGCACGGGCTGGAAACGACCGACGTCGCCGACTTCCGCGATCCGAGCGCCAAGCTCACCGGCATGCGCAGGGGCGACGATTCATTCGTGGTCGAGGAATCCGGCGAACATCGCATGCCGGAATTCGATGCCGCACCCGAAAGCCTGGCCGACACGCACGACGATGTCAAAGCTTCCGACGACACGATGTCGAGCGAGAGCGCGGTCAATCTCGATCAGGGCGACCCTCTCGCCGAAGCCGATTTTCACATGGCGTACGGCCTCTATGACCAAGCGGCCGATCTGGTGCGCATTGCACTCGAGCGCGAACCTGATCGGCGCGATCTGCGCCTCAAGCTGCTGGAGATTTATTTCGTTTGGGGCAACAAGGACGCGTTCCTGCAAACGGCGAAGGGACTGGAGGCGACGCGCGACCGTGCTCCCGCCGGCGAGTGGGACAAGATCGTCATCATGGGCAAGCAGATTTGCCCCGACGAACCTTTGTTCGCAACCACCGCCGGAAGCGGCCGCGGCGCGGGCGCATTGGTCGACTTGAATCTCGAGGGCGGAGAGAACCGCGTCGATATCGACTTGTTCGGCGATCCGGAGGGCGAGCGCAGCAGGCTGGATCACTCCCTCGCCAACGATACGGCGTCGACGGGCGAATCGCCCGCCGTCCGCACCTCATCCGATCTCGACTTTACCTTGGATGCGCCGGAACGCGGTTCGGACGAGTCCCCGACCCGCGAGATGCCGCCGCGCGATGAACCGACCGTCGAGTCCGAGATGATGGGCTTCACCGACGCGCCCACGGCGGAATCGCCGGCCTTGAGAGGCGACGATGTGCGCGACCGTATTTCCTCCAAGCTGGGGTCGGTGAACGCCGATCAAACCGCCGAGGTGTCCATCGACGATTTGGGCTTGGATCTCGACCAGCTCGAACAGACCGGGACGCCGTCGGTCAGCAACGCACACCTCGAAGAGACCGACCATCCGGCCGATGCGCCGACGATGGTGGCCGGCCTCGATGAAAAGTCGCGGCGCATGATGGCGGAAATGGAGAACCGCTCACGCGATCGCGATCTGACCAACCTGGAGCGCGAGCTGGAAGCGTCCTTCATCGCGGATCTCGACGGAGGCCAGGAGGACGTCAAGACCGCGGTGCTGGGCCCCGAATCCGCGCCCACGGTGCAAATGCCGGGGAAGTTCGACGTCAATTCCACGTCGCGTTTCAAATCGCCCGAATACTCGGATGTGCATGATGCGGAGAAGGTCGACGTGGATTCCACCTCGAAGCTGCGCGGCCTCAGCGGCGACAGCATCGACCTGGATCTGGATCGGCTGGCGAATGCATTGGGAAGCGGCGACACCGTCGAGCAGCCGCGTTCGGAAGACGACGTGTTCTCGAGTGAAGTATTCGAGGCCAGTCAGCGCAGCCGCGTCGATCACGACGTGGGCGAAGCGATGAATGGCTCCGAGGCGCCCACCAACAAGCTGGCGGCGATCTCGTCGACCAATCGGACCGCGAAGCTCAAGGCCGACGATTTCCCGCCGGTCGAGTTGGAACCGGTGACCATGAGCGAGGTGGGGACCAAGCTGGACTTGGCGCGGGCCTACATGGACATGGGCGACCCCGAAGGCGCGCGCAGCATTCTCGACGAGGTCGTGCAGGAAGGCTCCGCCAGCCAGAAACAGGAAGCGCAACGGCTGATCGAGACTCTGCCCGGTTAGCGTGGGGGCCTCTGGACCGGGACCCAAAGCCCGCCGCGTCGCCGCCCTTTTGGAGTATGACGGCACCGACTACGCCGGCTGGCAGTCGCAGGAGCACTCGGTATCGATCCAGGACGCCGTGCAGGCGGCGATATCCTTCGTCGCCGGTGAACCCGTCATCGCGATCTGCGCCGGCCGTACCGACCGAGGCGTGCATGCCGTCGGCCAGGTCATTCACTTCGACACCAACGCCGTTCGCAGCCCCCGCGCCTGGGTTCTCGGCGCCAATACCAAGCTTGGGCCGGCGATCGCCCTGCAATGGGCCGGTGAGGTGGAGGTCGGCTTTCACGCACGGCACAGGGCCACTCGCCGTATCTACCGCTACTGCATTTTGAACCGCAGCGCGCGTTCGGCTCTGCTGCGTACGCGGGCTGCCTGGATCCACCGCCCACTGGATGCGGAGGCCATGCACGCCGCGGCGCAAGCGCTGATCGGCGAGCACGATTTCTCCGCGTTTCGCTCGGTGGAGTGCCAATCCAAAACCCCGGTCAGGCGCGTCGAGCGCATCGAGGTGCGGCGCGAGGGCGACTACTTATGGCTGGAAATTGAGGCGAACGCTTATCTGCATCACATGGTGCGCAACATCGTGGGAACGCTGCTCGACGTGCAGCGCGAATCGGACCCGGCGGCGGCCATGGCCCGGGTGCTTGAGCGGGGCGATCGCCGCCTCGCGGGCGCCACCGCCCCGGCCGCCGGCCTGTACCTGTGGAGGGTCGAGTACCCGGAGGTTTTCGGCATCCCGGCGCCGGACCACCGGCTTTTGCTGCCGCCGACGGGCTGATTGGGCTAAACTAGCGCATGTCCTGGTTCGAGCGAATTGTCCCGTCGCGTATCAAAACCGAGCGTCGCACGCGCTCGGTGCCGGAAGGCTTGTGGACCAAGTGCCCCGCCTGCGATGCCGTTCTGTATCGCGCGGAGATCGAGCGCAATCTGCACGTATGCCCGAAGTGCAGCCACCATATGCGGATCAACGGCCGCGAGCGGCTCGCGAAGTTTCTCGACACCGGATCCACCACCGAGCTTGCCGCCAAGGTTGAGCCGGAGGACCCGCTCAAATTCAAGGATTCGAAGCGCTACAAGGACCGGCTCACCCAAGCCCAGAAGCAGACCGGCGAACGCGACGCGCTGATCGTGATGGCGGGAAAATTGGCCGGCTTGGATGTGGTCGCGTGCGCGTTCGAGTTCCGCTTCCTGGGCGGCTCGATGGGGTCCGTCGTCGGCGAGAAATTCGTGCGCGCGGTCGAACACTGTCTCGAACATCGAATGCCGCTGGTATGTTTCGCGGCGAGCGGCGGTGCGCGCATGCAGGAAGCGCTGTATTCGCTGCTGCAGATGGCGAAGACCAGTGCCGCGCTCAAACGCCTGTCGGAGGCGCGGCTGCCCTTCATTTCGGTCATGACCGATCCGACCACCGGCGGTGTGTCCGCGAGCCTTGCGATGTTGGGGGATATCAACATCGGTGAACCCAAGGCACTGATCGGCTTCGCCGGTCCCCGTGTGATACAACAAACCGTGCGCGAGACGCTGCCCGAAGGGTTTCAGCGCAGCGAGTTTCTGCTCGAGCACGGGGCACTCGACATGATCGTCGACCGGCGCGAACTGCGCGATCGGATCGGCGCCATGTTGCGCTTGCTGACCGGCAAAGAACCCGCCGCCGCGGCATAAATAAAGATCCGCCGCCGTGCCGAGTCTCGAGCAGTGGCTCGCCTATCAAACGCAGGTGCACCCGCAAGCCATCGATCTTGGACTGGACCGGCTGCTGCTGGTGCTTGATCGCCTGGGCTGGCGGCAGCCCAAGGTCCCGGTGATCACCATCGCCGGCACCAACGGCAAAGGTTCGGTGAGCGGTTATTGCGCGGCAATCTTGGCGGCGGCAGGCTACCGGGCCGGCACATTCACCTCGCCGCACCTCCGCGACTATCGCGAACGGGTCAGGGTCCATGACCGGTTGGTGAGCGCAGCCGAATTGGTATCGGCATTCGAGCGAATCGAGGCCGCGCGCGGCGAGGTGGGACTGACCTTTTTCGAATTCAACACTCTCGCCGCTCTGCTGGTGTTCGAGGCGGCGCGCCTCGACGCCTGGGTACTCGAGATCGGCATGGGAGGCCGCCTGGATGCCGTCAATGTGGTCGATCCGGATGCTGCGGTGGTCGTGAGCATCGGATTCGACCATCAGGAATATCTGGGGGCGACGATCGAGGCCATCGCGCGCGAGAAGGCAGGTATTTTCCGGCAAGGCCGTCCGGCCGTGCTCGGCAGCCGCGACATGCCCGGGATCGTCGAAGACATCGCGCGGGCAATCGGCGCGCCGCTCAAGCGCTTAGGGAACGAGTACAGCTACCTTCGGGAGGGCGCCTCCTGGCACTTCCGCGGCAGTCGCTGGAATTTGCCTCATTTGCCCGCGCCCGCGCTCGTGGGCGACATGCAATACGCGAATGCGGCGACCGCCATCGCCGCCCTCGAGGAGCTCGATGCGCGCCTGACCATCCCTGCCGCGGCGGTGGCGCAGGGACTCGCGGGAGTGCAGCTGGCCGCGCGCTTCCAGGTGATCGCTCCCGCCGAGCCCAACGCGCCGACGTGGATATTGGATGTCGCGCACAACCCCGCTGCGGCGCGCGTGCTGGCGCGCAATTTGCGCGACCTTAAGACCAATGGTCGGACCCTGGCCGTATGCGGGATTTTGGCCGACAAAGACGCACCCTGCGTCGTGGCGGAACTCCGCGGTTGCGTCGATGCCTGGTGGTGCGTTACCACCGAGGGAGATCGAGGCCGCAGCGGTGCTTCGCTGGCCCAGATGGTGGAGAGCCAGGTCGCGGCGCCTGTCGAAGCAGCGGACAGCACGCCTGCGGGATGCACGGCAGCGCTGGAGGCTGCAAAGGCGTCGGATCGGATCCTCGTCTTCGGATCCTTTCACGTGGCAGGGCCTGCGCTGGATTGGCTCGAGGCGCGCGGCCTGCTGCCACCGGCCGCGCTTCCCGAATATACTGCGACGCCCCGAGCCACTTACGGTCAAGGCTGACTATGGATCGTCGCGTCAAAGAACGCCTGGTCGGCGCATCGATCTTGGTGGTGCTCATCGTGTTGATCGTCCCGGAACTGCTATCGGGACCCCCGGGACCCGCGCCCGCTCCCGTGGGTGCGAGGCTGCCTGCGAGCGCGCCGGAACCGGTTCGCAACGTCACCGTGGATCTGGCCACCAGCAAGGCGCCGGAGCCCCCGGAGGCCGAGCCTCCCGCCTCGAGTGCCCAGCCGCCGGAGCCCCGCAGCGGGGAAGCTGCAAGCGCGGTGGCGGGTGCCGGCGCGAGCGCCGGCACAGACACGGGCGCGAATGCGGAGCCGCCCGCGAATGCGACGCTCCCCTCGGATACGCAGCGCTCGCCGGAAGTGCGCCCCTCGAATACAGGGCCCTCGACAGCCCCGCCGAGACCCGAGCCGCTTGAAACAGGGGCGCCCGCCCCCATTTCAACGTCGGCGAAGCCGGCGATGGCGGGAAAGGCCTGGGCCGTGCAGCTGGGCAGCTTTGCGAGCCGCGCCAACGCCGATAAATTGGTGCGCCGATTGAAGGCGCAGGGTTTTTCGGTTTACGTCGTGTCGGGCGGTTCCGGGCCCTCTCTACGGTACCGAGTGCGCATCGGCCCCATGGCGGATCGCGGTGCCGCTACCCAGGCTGTCGCGAAGCTGAAGTCCGCGGGACAAGTCGCGAGTTTAGTGGCCCCGGCACCCTAATTTGGGGTTTGTGACGCGCGTTTCACGACGGCGCCCGCAACCCTCCGGTAGAATGCAGCGGTTCTTAACAAAATCAATCGGACGGGGTCGCTTCGACCCCGTTGAACTCGGCGCGAAGCGCCTGGAATGGAAAAACAGATTTGACCGGAGCCGATGTCTTAATCGTTTTGGTTCTGTTGGGTTCAACCATCATCGGGTTACTGCGTGGATTCGTGCGCGAAGCGGTGTCCTTGATCTTTTGGGTCGTCGCCATATGGGCTGCTTGGAAATTCGGTCCCGTCGTCGAGCCTCATCTGGGCGGTCTGCTCGCCGAGCCCAACGTGGCGCCGTGGGTCGGGCGCTTGGTGGTTCTGGTGCTGGTCCTCTTGTTGGGCTGGGTCGTCGGCTTGGTTGTGGGGTACTTCGCGCACAGCTTGGGATTGGGCGTGATGGACCGAGTCATCGGGGTGCTCTTCGGCATCGTGCGCGGCATGGTGCTCGTGGGCCTGATAGTCATCGGCGGCGAGCTCCTGCATTTGAATCACGAAGAGTGGTGGAATCGGTCGAAGCTGGTTCCCTACGGTGAAACGGTCGGCGATTGGCTGCGGGCCATGGTCGGCGAGAAAGGCGAACCTTGGGCCAAGCTCGAGCGCCTGACCGGAGTCAAAGTCAGACCCTAGCGGCGGAGGTGCTTGATGTGCGGAATCATCGGGATGGTGGGTGTGAGCGCGGTCAATCAACGGATCTACGACGCGCTGACAGTGCTGCAGCACCGCGGCCAGGATGCCGCGGGCATCATGACCTCTGAGAACGGCGAACTCTTCATGCGCAAGGATTCGGGCCTGGTGCGCGATGTGTTTCAGCAGAAGCACATGCTCAAGCTCAAGGGCAACGTCGGAATCGGGCATGTCCGCTATCCCACCGCCGGCGCCGACAGCGCGAACGATGCGCAACCCTTCTATGTGAACTCGCCCTACGGCATTTGTCTCGGCCACAACGGCAACCTGACGAACGCACGCGAACTGACCGAGGTGCTGGTGCGGGAAGACCGCCGCCATCTGAATACCGGTTCCGACTCCGAAGTGCTGCTCAATGTCCTGGCGTCCGAGCTGCAGCGCGTCGGTACGCCCCGTGTCACGCCGGCGGACATTTTCGCCGCGGCCAACGCGGTGTATCGCCGATGCCGCGGGGGCTATGCGGTCGTGGCGATGGTGATCGGCCACGGTATCTTAGGGTTTCGCGACCCGAACGGGATCCGGCCGCTGGTGATCGGCAAACGCGACACCAAGAAGGGCACGGAATGGATGCTGGCGTCCGAGAGCGTGGCTCTCGATATGCTGGGCTTCGACATGGTGCGCGACGTCGCCCCCGGCGAAGCGGTGTTCATCGACGAGCAGGGCCGCTTCTATGCGCAGCAATGCGTGGCGATGGCCCGGCACACGCCGTGCATTTTTGAATACGTGTATTTCGCGCGGCCGGACTCGATCATCGACAATATTTCCGTGTACAAGGCGCGGCTGCGCATGGGCGAGCGCCTGGCCGAGAAGATCAAGCGTGAGCGCCCCGACCACGACATCGACGTGGTCATCCCGATACCGGACACCAGCCGCACCAGCGCCGTGCAGGTGGCGCAGCTTCTCGGGGTCAAGTATCGCGAGGGATTCATCAAGAATCGCTACATCGGCCGCACCTTCATCATGCCGGGCCAGGAGCAGCGTTCGAAGTCGGTACGCAGCAAGCTGAACGCCATCGATCTGGAGTTCCGCGGCAAGAATGTATTGCTGGTCGACGATTCGATCGTGCGCGGCACCACGTCCGCGCAGATCATCGACATGGCGCGCGAAGCGGGAGCCAAGAAAGTGTATTTCGCCTCGGCTGCGCCGCCGGTCCGCTATCCCAATGTCTACGGCATCGACATGCCGGATGCGTCCGAGCTGGTGGCGGCAGGCCATACCGACGACGAAGTTCGGGACATCATCGGCGCCGATTGGCTGATCTACCAGGATCTGGAAGATCTGGAGCATGCGGTCCGCCACGACAATGCAAAGATCGAGGATTTCGATACCTCGTGTTTCTCGGGCGAGTACGTCACGGGCGATGTGACGCCGGAGTATCTCGAGCGCCTGCAGGGAGAGCGATCCGACGAAGCCAAGCAGCAGCGTCGCGATGGCCCCGGTCGTGGACTCAAATCAGTTCGATAGCCGGCGCTAGCCCGTGCAGCGTAGCATGCGTCTACTGGTGATCGCAGCGCGCGCCGACTATCGGTTGCTGGTCAGAAAGCATGTTGAGATCGAGTGGCCGGACGCGAGCCTCGTCGAACATCGCCTGGGCGAAGACAATCCTCTCGAGGCACAGTTTGCCGCCGTCGGTTTCGACGCGGTCATCATCGTCGGAGCACCGCCGGCCGACGCCGCGGAAGCGCTCGCGGCCGGGCTGCTGGCCAAGCCCGAGTTCGCGCCCATCGTGCTGCTCATCCTCCAGGACGCGCCCAATCCCGAACCCCCCGCCGTCTCCGGCCTGCACCGGCTCTACGGGCGCAAGATCGACCGCGACCGGCTCATCCGGGCGATCATGACCGCCTCGCGCGAGCACAAGCAGGCGCTCTCCCTGCTGCGCTCGCATCCGGATTTCGAGCAGCGCTACCGTTTCGGATCCGTGATGATCCGCGGCCATCGCTGCATCCGGCAGGTCGGCAGCGGCGGCATGTGCACGATCTATCTCGCCGAGAGCGAGCGCGCGGGCACGGTGGTGGTCCTCAAGGTCTTCAATCAAGTGCCGGACGTTTCCGAGCGCTTCGTCAGCTTCGACCGCTTCTTGCAGGAATACGAAATCGTTGCGGGACTCAAGCATCAGAACATCGTGCGAATTTACGATCTCGGCGTCGCCGACGATCATGCCTACATCGCCATGGAACATTTTCCGTCCGGCGATTTGCGCCAGCGCATGAAGGCGCCGCTGTCGCCGGCGACGGCGCTCAAGTATCTGGAGCAGATCGCCAGCGCGCTCGAGGCCATTCATTCGGTGGGAGTGCTGCACCGGGATCTGAAACCGGCCAACGTGATGCTGCGCGCCGACGGCTCGCTGTGCTTGATCGATTTCGGTTTGGCCAAGGCCAACGAGATGGAGGTCTCGTTGACCGGTTCGCGGGAGATCTTCGGCACACCGTACTATATGAGCCCGGAACAGGGGCACGCCGAGGAGATCGACGGGCGCAGCGATTTGTACAGCTTGGGCGTCATGTTCTACGAAATGCTGATCGGCCACAAACCCTACACCGGCGCCACCGCCATGGAAGTGATCTACAAGCACAAGCGGGCGGAGCTGCCGGAGATCGCGCCGCAGTTCGCCGAGTATCAGGACATACTCCGGCGCTTGCTGGCCAAGTCGCCGGCCGACCGCTATCAGTCGGCGGGCGCGCTGCTCGAGGCGATCTCGGCCCTCAAGATTCCGGCGTGAGCCGCGCGGAAGGCTTCGCGCATCCCCTGCTGCGCGTCCCCACACCCGCGGGTTGGGTCGCGGCGGCCAAAGCGTCGCCGGACGTTTTGCTGATCGATCATGCGAATTGCGAAAAGAAGGCTGCGTCGACCGCTCTCGCCCTCATGTTCGCCTACGCCGAAGACCTCGAGCTGACCGGCAAAATGTCGCGTCTGGCCCGGGAGGAACTGCGTCACTACGAGCAGGTCGCCAAGCTCATCCGCAGCTTAGGCGTGACGCCGCAGCGCCTGGCTCCCGGGCGCTATGCCGAGCGCATGCGCCGCCTGGTCGCGAAGTCCGAACCGCAGCGCGAAGTCGATTTGATGGTTTGCGGCGCCTTCATCGAAGCACGATCCTGCGAGCGCTTCGCGGCCCTGTCGCCCGCCATCGGCGCTCCCCTGAGCGACTTGTTCCAGGGCCTGCACCATGCCGAGGCCCGCCACCACAAGGTCTATCTCGACCTCGCAGGGCGCGCCGCCAAGAGAGCGGGTGTGGCGTTGCAGGTGCGAGTCGAAGAGTTTGCCGCGCTCGAGGCGGAGCTGATCACGTCTCCCGATCCGCTGTTTCGCTTTCACTCGGGACCGCCCCCGGGCGAGGGATGTTGAGCGGTACGCGAATAGGTCTGCGGGGGATGGGGAGCCTGCGGGCAACGAAGGATACAGTTGCCCGCAGGCTCCCCATCCCCCGCAGCCCGCCACGCGGTACCGGTCAACAGCCGCGCACAGCGACGGGTACCGAGTGTGGAGCGCTTTGAGTGCTCGGCTGGCGGGTAGGAAGGCGCTGCCAGGCAACTGCGTCCTTCGTTGCCTGGCAGCGCCTTCCTACCCACCAGCCGATCGCTAGCAGCTCTCAACCCTCGGTCACCATCCCCGTGCGCGGGAGGGACCGGAGTTCGGGTCCGTTGTGGTCCCACCGCAGCAAGCTCCCCTGGTCGTACCAATCCCCGAGCACGATACGCGTGCAGGGGCGGCCGTCGACCTGCAGGGCGTGGATGGCGGGGCGATGGGTGTGGCCGTGCAGCAGCGTGGCGGTTCCGGCGCGGCGCAGTGCCAGGGCGACGCTGTCGGCGTTCACATCGGTGATGGCGTATTCCACGGCGGCGGTGTGCGCCTGGCTGCCGACGCGAGCGGCGCCCGCGAGCGCGCGGCGCGACGCGACGGAGAGCGCGAGAAATTGCCGCTGCCAATCGGGCTCCCGCACCGTGGCGCGCAGCCGCTGGTAGGCGCGGTCATCGGAACACAGCGCGTCGCCGTGCATCACCAGCACCGGCTCCCCATACAGAGTCACGATCAAGGGGTCGGGCAGAAGCAGGGCGCCGCTCATGCGGCAGAATTGCGCCGCCAGCAAGAAATCGCGGTTGCCATGCATGACGAAACACGGCACGCCCTGCGAGGTCAGCGAGTGAAGCCCCGCGATCGCAGCGGCCTGTGCCGCGTCTGCGGCGTCGTCGCCGATCCAGGTTTCGAACAGGTCGCCGAGAATATACAGGGCGTCCGCGTCCGTGGCCTCCGTCGCGAGAAACTCTAAAAACTGCTCGACGATCGCCGGGCGGCTCGCATCGATGTGCAAATCCGAGATGAACAGCGCGGCCACTTTACGTCAATGGCCGGCAACGCGCTCGATTCGCTCGATCACCACGGGCTGCAGCGGTGCTTCGCTCGATCACCACGGGCTGCAGCGGTGCATCTTCCTTGAATGGCCCACGTGCCCCGGTCGCTACATTGCCGATCTTATCGACCACTTCCATGCCTTGAACGACCTTGCCGAAGACCGCGTAGCCCCAACGTGTCTTGTTGGGGTCGAGAGCCTCGTTGTCATACAGGTTCACGTAGAACTGAGCGTCGCTGCCGTGCGGATCCTGGCTCCGCGCCATGCCCACGGTGCCGCGCTGATTGGTCAAGCCGTTGCCCGACTCATTGACCACCTTGACGGGGGCGGCCTTGAGTTTGTAATTGCCATCGAACCCGCCGCCTTGAATGACGAAGTTCGCAACGACACGGTGAAAAGTCGTGCCGGAATACTGCCCCTGGTCCACATATTTCAGGAAATGCGCGACCGTGAGAGGCGCCCGTTCGGCGTTCAACTCGATCGTGAAGCTTCCCAACGATGTGACCACCAGGATCTGCGGCGAAGCAGCCGGTGTCGTGGACGCGGCTTTGGTCTGCGCCTTGGGCTGGGTGGCCGGTGCGGCCGCCGCGCCGTCCGCCGGGCTTGCCGCGGGAGCCGGCGCCGGGGTTGGCGCTGCGGTCGCGGCAGCAGTCGCCGCCGCGGCAGGCGGAGCTTCGGCCGCAAAACATAACGCTGGACAAGAGGCTGAGAACAATCCGAGGACGAGTAGTAGCTGTTTCATCAGATATTTGGCGCGGTTGGGGATGTCAACCTCCGAGATTCTACTCGAATAGGTACAATCTTGGACTATGTCCGCAATATTGCAGTCGTCGCCCGTCATCACGCGGTTTGCGCCCAGCCCCACCGGTTCCTTGCACCTGGGCAATGCGCGGACCGCCTTTTTCTGCTACCTGTGGGCCCGCAAGAGCGGCGGCCGGTTCATTCTGCGCATCGAGGACACCGACGCCGAGCGCAGCCGGCTACGCTTCCGCGACGAGTTGATGGCGGAACTGCGCTGGCTCGGCTTGGACTGGGACGAGGGGCCGGATATCGGTGGTCCGTCGGCTCCCTACTCGCAGGCGGAGCGCGGCGAATTCTATCGAGCCCTGTTCGCGCAACTGGAGATGAACGATCAGGCGTACCCATGCTACTGCACGGCGGAAGAACTGGAACTGTCGCGGAAGCTCCAACGCATGTCGGGGAAGCCGCCGCGCTACGCGGGGACCTGCCGGCATCTGACCTCGGCCGAGCGCGCCCAGCGAGAGGCCAGAGGTCTTCGAGCCGCGTTGCGATTTGCCGTGCCGGAAGATCGGATCATCGAGTTCACCGATACGGTGCACGGGCCGCAGCGCTACGCATCGAGCGATATCGGCGATTTCATCATTCGGCGCGACGACGGCACGTCGGCGTTCTTCTTTTGCAACGCCGTCGATGACTCGGTCATGGGAGTCACGCAGGTGCTGCGCGGCGATGATCATCTCACCAATACGCCGCGCCAGCTGCTGCTGCTGGACGCGTTGGGCATGCGCCGCCCCGGCTACGGCCACGTTGGATTGCTGGTGGGGGCCGATGGCGCGCCGCTGTCGAAGCGGCACGGCAGCACCAGTGCCCAGGAGTTTCGCGAACGCGGATTCCTCCCCGCCGCCATCCTCAATCATTTGTTCCGCCTGGGGCATACGAGCGACATCGAAGGCTGGTTGCCCGTGAGCGGGATGCCCGCGCACTTCCGTCCGCAACATCTCGGCCGCGCCCCGGCGCGTTTCGACGAGACCCAATTGGTGCATTGGCAAAAGGAGGCAGTGGGGAGGATGTCCGCCGCGGAAATCCGCGTCTGGCTGGGGTCCGGCGATTCAGCCGAATTCGTCGAGTGGGTGCGTCACAATCTGGTTTTGCCCGCCGATGCTGCGCCATGGCGGGCGGTGGTGCGCGGCGACCTGCCTCCGTTGGCGAAGGACGAGCAACATGTGATTGCGGCGGCAGGGCCGGAATTTTTCACCGCCGCCGCCGAAGCGTTCGGCCAATCGTCGTCGGACTTCAAACAGCTGACCAAAATCTTGAAAGAACGCACAGGGCGCAAGGGCGCGGATCTCTACATGCCGCTCAGAGTCGCCTTGACCGGTCAGGCACACGGTCCCGAACTGGGACCCCTGCTCAAGCTCATGTCGCCGGAGACGGCGCGCCGCCGCCTCGAGTCCTATGCTCAGCATTCATAATTCCCTCACCGGCGAGAAAGAGGAATTCAAACCTCTGCGCTCCGACGAAGTCCGCATGTACGTGTGCGGAATGACGAACTACGACTACATCCATGTCGGGCACGCGCGCATGCTGACGGTGTTCGATCTGATCCAGCGCTATCTGCGATCGTCGGGATACGCGGTCACCTATGTGCGCAATATCACCGACATCGACGACAAGATCATCGAGCGCGCCGCCGCCAACGGTGAAAATTGGGCGGATTTGGCGCGGCGTTTCACCGCGGCCATGCACGAAGATTGTGCGACTCTCGGGCTGCAAGCGCCCGACCTCGAGCCGCGGGCCTCCGAGTACATCGGGCCGATCATCGCCATGACGCAGACGCTGATCGACAAGGGATACGCCTATGTCGCCGGCAATGGCGATGTCATGTACTCGGTGCGCAAGTTTCCGGGATACGGCCGGCTGTCGGGCAAGAAAATCGATGACTTGCGCGCCGGTTCGCGCGTGCAGGTGGATGACGCCAAGCTCGATCCCTTGGATTTCGTGCTCTGGAAGCATGCGAAGCCGGGCGAGCCTTCCTGGGCGTCGCCCTGGGGGGACGGCCGTCCGGGATGGCACATCGAATGCTCCGCCATGTCGACGAGCCTGCTCGGCAGCTATTTCGATCTGCACGGCGGCGGCGAGGATTTGAAGTTTCCGCACCATGAGAACGAGATCGCTCAATCCTGTGCCGCCTGCGGCACGCCGTTCGTTCACGTGTGGATGCACAACGGGTTCGTGCGCGTGAACGACGAGAAAATGTCGAAATCACTCGGCAATTTTTTTACCGTGCGCGAGGTCTTGAAGACGCTGCGCGACCCGGAGGTGCTGCGATTCTTTCTGTTGAGCAGCCACTATCGGGGGCCGATCAACTATTCGTCGGCGCAGCTCGCGCAGGCCGACGAGACATTGCTCGGCCTTTACCGCGCCCTCAAGGACGCCGGCGGATCGGGAGCCCCCAATGCCGGGTGGCTGGCCGGATTTCGCGCCGCCATGGACGACGATTTCAATACGCCCGAGGCGCTTGCGGTCATGCAGGGCGTGGCCAGGGAGCTCAATCAGGCCAAAGCCGCCGGGAGCGCAGCGAAGACGGCGGATGCGGCGGCAACTCTGCGTGCCATGGGTGCGGTGCTCGGTGTGCTGCAGCAGGATCCGGACACGTATTTGAAGCGCAGCGTGGGCGACAAGCTGATGTCGGATTCAGACGTGGAAGCGCTGCTCGCGGCACGCCGGGCGGCGCGCGCCGCCAAGAATTTCGCCGAATCCGACCGCATTCGAGAGCAATTGACCGCCGCCGGGATTCTGCTCGAAGACAAGGCGGGTGGTGCCACGCAATGGCGGCGGGCTTAGGCCCTCACGGGAACCTCGCAGCGTGGGCCCACGCGCGTCTGAGGCTGGGTTCAGGAACGGCCGCTGGGTTCAGGAACGGCGCGACGCCAGAATTCCCACCGCAAGACCCACGACCGCCGCAAATCCGATGACCTGCCAGGGATTGTCGCGCACGAAGGTATCGGTACGCTGACCCATGTCCTCCGCCCGGGTCCGGATTTGAGAGACTGTGTCCGACGCCGCGCTCTTGGCAGCCGCCAGCGCCAGCTTGACCTTGGCGCGCACTCTGGCGATCTCCGGTGATTCGACGTCCTTCAGTGCATTCGTCAAATCCTCGACACTGTCCAGGAAACTATTGACTTGACCGTTGGCGAACTCGCCGACTTTATGCGCCGCCTGCGCACCGGGTACGGATTCCATTTCTGCTCCTCGTTGTTCGAATGAGGTCGCCGCCCTAGGTGCGGCGGCCGATGCTCATCAATAAACTGATCAGTGCACCGATGAGAAACACCATGAATAGTATTTTCGCGATACCGGCCGCACCGGCCGCGATGCCGCCAAAGCCAAAGAAGGCGGCAATCAACGCGATGATGAAGAAGACGGCGGCATAGTCGAGCATGATCGCACCTTCTGCGACGGGCAGCCTTCTGCCCGGTGACGCGCAGTCTCCGCGCATCGGCTTGGCTTTGCAGTCGGAAGCCGTCGCCGCCCTCTGTAGGACATAGCTCACGCCTGGGGGCTCAAGGCGCGGGCGTTTCTGCGATACTGCGCGTC
>WNFG01000764.1_pt1 | contig 26695 bp, 29 predicted proteins | sample 5400431 | NCBI WGS metagenome assembly WNFG01 (sample SAMN13153346, study PRJNA577476) | soil metagenome | isolation source: 120 cm saprolite under Douglas fir tree site 2 hole 3 replicate 2 | place: USA:California | collected 2015-04-18 | reverse complement strand
CTGTCGGCGGGCACCGCGATGACCGCGCGGATGGGCTCGCCCGCCCAGCGGGCCAGGACCTTGAACGGCACCGCGTCGAAATCGGACTGGAAGTTGTGGTTGGTGAATACGAAGTCGAAATCGCCCCGTGCCATCATCGTGTCCGTCTCCTGGACGGTGCGGCCCATCCGGAGCTGGAGCGGGACGCCAGCGGCCGTGCTCAGGTAGTGCAGGATCGGATTCCACCGCTCCGCGGTGAGCGCCGGGCTCTGCTGATTGAGCACGCCGAAGGCGAGCGCGGCCGACTGGCCATGAGCGGGCCCGGCCGCGAGGAGCAGGCCGGCGAAAGCGACGAGGACTTTCGTCAGGGTTCGCATGACGTTGGGCGCCAAGTGCTTTCCAGTGCCGTGCCAAGTGTAGCCAGGCTGCAAGTACCTGAAATAACAGATAAAGATTGCGGGACGCCGTAGGCGTAGGCTCCCGAGGGCCACTCGGTGTCACCAGACGGACACATTTCGTCAGAAGAGCCGTGAGACCGAGGGGTTCGGGGCCACCCGGCGATGGCTGGGATGGCGTGCCATAATTGCTCCGTGAAGCGCCTGCCACGGTGGATCCGGACCAGGCTTCCGCGGGATCGTGCGAAGCGCACCCTGATCCTCGCCATCGTCACGTCGGCCCTCTTTCACCTGCTCTTCTTCCTGCCGTTCATGACGATTCCGGGCTTCCTGCAGTCCCCCACCTACGTCAAGCGCGGCGAGCCCCTGCTCGTCGACATCGCGCCCGAGAGGCCGGACGAGAAAGCGCCGCGCGGCAATCCATCGCAGCCGGTGGCTCCACCCGAATCGCGGGAGCAACCATCGCCCCCCGCCGCCAAGGCGCCGGCCCCGCGCGCGCCCGAGGCTCCGCGCGCGCCCGCTCCGCGCCCGACGCCGCCGTCGCCACCGCGGGTCGCGCGCACCGAGCCGCCCACACCGGAGCCGATGGTGAAGACGACGGAGCCCAGCCGGGGGGCGCCCGAAACCCCGCCATCGCAAGCGGCGCCCAGCGAGTCCGCGACGGCCCCGAGCCAGTCGCCGCAGGTCGCGGTCGCCCGGCCGCCGACCAGCATCTGGCGCCAGCCGGGCGGGGGAGGCGGGGTCCAGGGCGGCGGGCGTGGCGGCGTCGAAGGACAACCGATCCCGCTCGACACGCCGGAGCCGAAGTTCCAGGACTACTTCAACAAGGTCCGCGAGCGGATCAAGGCGAACTGGGTGTACCCGCGCCAGGCCGGCGAGCGGAACATCGAGGGCGAGCTGGTCATCGAGTTCCACATCGCCAAGGACGGGCGGCTCGAGTACATCGAGCTGCGGGACTCCTCCGGTACCCGGATCCTCGACGATGCGGCGCTGACCGCGGTGAAGCTGGCGCAGCCGTTCCCCCCGGTCCCCGACGACATCGCCAAGCACACGCTCGCGATCAACGGCCAGTTCCGGTACCAGATCGTGAGCGGTCTCGTGAACCAGTTCCTCCGGTAGACGATCCTGCCCTTTCGCTCGCTCGCCGGATGGCTCCTCCTGCTGCCGATCGTCGCCGGGTGCGCCGAGACGCGCTGCGCGGACCGGCCGCCGGCGCGCGTGCAGCTCCTCTCGGTGAACGACGTCTACGTGCTCGAGCCGGTCGAGGGCCGGGGCGGCCTCGCGCGCGTGGCCACGCTCGTCCGGGCCCTCGAGCGCGAGACGCCGAACACGCTCTTCGCGCTCGCGGGTGACACCCTGTCGCCCTCGCTGCTCTCGACCCTGCGGCGCGGGGCGCAGATGATCGAGGGCTGGAACGCGGTCGGGCTCGACGTCGCCGCCTTCGGCAATCACGAGTTCGACTTCGGCCCCGCGGTGCTGGCCGAGCGCATCGGCGAGTCACGCTTCCCGTGGCTCGCCACCAACGTCCGCGACCGCGCGACGGGCCGCCCGCTCGGGGCGGCTCACCCATGGCTGCGGCGCGATTTCGCCGGGGTGCGAGTGGGAGTGATCGGCCTCACCACGCCCGACGCGGCCCGGACCTCGAATGGCGGGCCCGGCGTGCGCTTCGACGATCCGCTGGAGGCGGCGCGCGGCGCGCTCACCGCCCTCGGCGCGGTGGACCTGCGCGTGGCGGTGACCCACCTCCCGCTCGCGCAGGATCGCGCGCTGGTCGCGGCGCTCCCGATCGACGCGGTCCTGGGCGGCCACGATCACGATCCGATGCTGGTCGAGGAGGGCCGCGCGGTCATCGTCAAGGCCGGCTCGAACGCGGTCAACGTCGGCCAGGTCGAGTACGAGCTGCGCTGCGGGGCGGTGCTCAGCCGGCGGCAGCGCTTGATCCCGGTGGACGAGCGGCTCGCGGAGGCCCCGGACGTCGCCGACCTGGTGCGCGGCCAGGCCGCGCTGCTCGCCCGGGAGCTCGATACGACGGTGGGCCGCACCGGCGTCCCGCTCGACGCCCGGGAGAGCCTCGTCCGACGGGAGGAGACGCCGCTCGGCCGATTCTTCGCGGACCTGATGCGGGAGCGGGTCGGGGCCCAGGTGGCGCTGCTCAACAGCGGCGGCATCCGGGGCAACCGGGTGATTCCGGCCGGGCCGATCACCAAGCGCGACATCCAGGGGCTGCTGCCCTTCACCAACACCGTGGTCCTGCTGGAGCTGACGGGAGAGGCCCTCCGGGCCGCGCTCGAGCGCTCGGTGGACGAGCTGCCGCGGCCCACCGGCCATTTCCTCCAGACCTCCGGGCTCGCGTTCACGGTCGACCTGGCCCAGCCCGCCACCCGCCGGGTCGGCGCGATCACGGTGGGCGGCCGCCCGCTCGATCCGGGGGGCCGGTACCGGGTCGCCACCCTCGACTACCTGGCCCGCGGCCAGGACGGCTACCCGATGCTGGCCGCCGGCCGGGTGCTGCTGGGCCCGGAGGACGGCCCCGGCCTCATCGAGACGATCCTGGACGGGCTCGTCGCGGGCCGCTCCCCTTGACGGGGATTGGGGGCTCCGGTAGTGTATTCAATGCTTTCGGGAACCTAGGCTCGTAGCTCAGTGGGAGAGCGCTACCTTGACACGGTAGAGGTCGGCGGTTCGAAACCGCCCGAGCCTACCAATTCCTGATGTGGAGTGCGGCGGCTACCTGGGGGTGCGCATCGTTTGCCGGTCGAGCGTGAGTTGAGCGAGGGAGTTGCGAGCATCACCGGGCGCAGCCCGGTGATGCTTTGTTGTTTTCTGAGACAGGGAGAGCATGGCGGACGCTGAAGAGGCCCGGCACCTGAACCTGGCGGGGGAGTTCGACTGCGACCCCGAGCCCTTGCCCACGCTCCGCCACTCCACCTCGCACGTGATGGCGCAGGCGGTGAAGCGGCTCTTTCCCCAGGTGAAGGTCGCCATCGGCCCCGCGATCAAGGACGGCTTCTACTACGACTTCCTCAAGGCGGAGCCGTTCACGCCCGAGGACCTCGCGCGCATCGAGGACACCATGCGCGAGATCGTGAAAGCGGACTACCCGTTCACGCGTGAGGAGATGCCGCGAGACCGGGCCATCGCGTTCTTCGAGGAGCGGGGCGAGCCCTTCAAGGTGGAGATCCTGCGCGGCCTCGCGGCGCCCACCGTCTCGATCTACCGCCAGGGCGACTTCCTCGACCTCTGCCGCGGCCCGCACGTGGCGTCGACCGGCCAGCTCAAGGCCTTGAAGCTCCTCTCGGCCTCCGGCGCCTACTGGCGCGGCGACGAGAAGAACCCGATGCTCCAGCGGATCTACGGGACCGCCTGGCTCACCCAGGAGGAGCTCGACAAGCACCTCTGGCGGCTCGAGGAAGCGAAGAAGCGCGACCACCGCAAGCTCGGGCGGGAGCTCGACCTCTTCGACTTCTACGACATCGCCCCCGGCGCGCCGTTCTGGCTGCCGGGCGGGATGGTGCTGGTGCGCGAGCTGGAGAAGTACGCGCGCGAGTCGCTCGACGCCCGCGGCTACCAGGAGATCGCGACCCCGCTCCTCGTCAACAAGAAGCTCTGGGAGCAGTCCGGGCACTGGGATTACTACCAGGAGAACATGTTCAAGTTCGACGTGGAGGGCGAGGTCTTCAGCCTGAAGCCGATGAACTGCCCGGAGTCGGCCTACGTGTACAAGCGGGCGCTGCGCTCCTACCGCGACCTGCCGATTCGCTACTCGGAGATGGGCCGCTGCCACCGCAACGAGCGGTCGGGCGCGCTCTCCGGGCTCGTGCGGGTGCGCCAGTTCACCCAGGACGACGCGCATCTCTACCTCCGCCCGGAGCAGCTCCAGGGCGAGATCACCGACTTGCTCGACCTGGTGCGCGAGTGGTACGGCACCTTCACGCTGCAGCCCTCGTACCGGCTGGCCACGCGCCCGCCCGACAAGCTGGGCACCGAGCAGCAGTGGGACCAGGCGGAGGACGCGCTCCACCAGGCGCTGCGCGCGAACTCGCTCACCTACGACCTCGACAAGGGGGGCGGCGCCTTCTACGGGCCCAAGATCGACATCGACGTGGAGGACGCGCTGGGCCGCCAGTGGCAGCTCGCCACCATCCAGGTCGATCTCACGATGCTGCCCGAGCGCATGCAGTGCGAGTACATCGACACCGACGGCCAGGCCAAGCGCCCGGTGGTGATCCACCGCGTGATCTTCGGCTCCTACGAGCGGTTCGTGGCGATCCTCACCGAGCACTTCGCGGGGGTGTTCCCCACCTGGCTCGCCCCGGTGCAGGCGCGGGTGCTCCCGATCAGCGAGAAGCACGGCGAGTACGGTCGCAAGGTGTTCGCGGCGCTGCGGGCCGCGCGGATCCGCGCCGAGCTCGATGACCGCAACGAGAAGCTGGGCTACCGCATCCGCGACGCCCAGATTCGCAAGGTGCCCTACATGCTGGTCGTGGGGGAGCGGGAGGCCCAGAGCGGCGCCGCGAGCCTGCGCCGACGGACGGGCGAGGACCTGGGCGCGGTGCCGGTGGAGCGCATCGTGGCCGAGCTCGTCGCCGAGATCGCAAGCCGTTCCGCCACCCTCACCGTGGGCCGCGCCGGCTGAGCCGGCCCCAGAACCGAAGGAGCGCGCGCCATCCAGTCAAAAGACATCCGGATCAATGAAGGCATTCGGGTGAGGGAAGTGCGAGTGGTGAGCGCCGACGGCGAGCAGCTCGGGATCCTGCCGATCCAGCAGGCCCTGGATCTCGCGCGCCAGCGAGACATGGACCTGGTCGAGGTGGCGGCGGAGGCGCAGCCCCCGGTCTGCCGGATCATGGACTTCGGCAAGTTCAAGTACATGCAGGCGCGGCGGCAGAAAGACGCGCGCAAGAAGCAGACGATCATCCAGGTGAAAGAGGTCAAGCTGGGGCCCAAGACCGACACCCACGACTTCGACTTCAAGGCCAAGCACGTGCGGCGCTTCCTGGAAGAGGGCAACAAGGCCAAGGTCACGGTACGCTTCAAGGGGCGCGAGATGGCGCACACCGAGCTCGGCTGGAAGATGCTCAACAAGATGGTGGAGGGCATGCAGGACATCGCGGTCATCGAGAACCACCCCCGGATGGAAGGCCGCATGCTCAGCATGATCCTCTCGCCGAAACCCCACTAGAAGGGACGACGTATGCCGAAGATGAAGACCAAACGGGCGGCGGCGAAGCGGCTGAAGGCGACCGCCTCCGGCAAGCTCAAGCGGCGCAGCGGATGGAAGCGGCACCTGCTCGAGGCCAAGAGCCCGAAGCGGAAGCGCCACCTCCGGAAGCCCCAGATGATCTCCGAGGCGGACCAGCCCCGCCTGAAGAAACTGGTTCCGTACCTCTAACAACAGGGAGTCAGTCATGCCACGGGCAAAAGGTGGGGCCAAGACCCGCCAGCGCAGGAAGAAGATTCTCAAGCAGGCGAAGGGGTATTTCGGCGGGCGGCGCAAGCTCTACCGCCCGGCCGCGGAGACGGTGCTCCGCGCGGGCGCCTTCGCCTACCGGGGGCGCAAGCAGAAGAAGCGGCGGGCGCGCTCGCTGTGGATCATCCGGGTGAACGCGGCCTGCCGTCAGGTGGGGCTCTCGTACTCCACCTTCATCGCCGGGCTCAAGAAGGCGGGCATCGCGCTGGATCGCAAGATCCTCGCCGAGCTCGCGGTGTCCGATCCGACGGCCTTCGCCAAGCTGGCCGAGACGGCTCGCGCCCAGCGCGCCTGAGCGTGGCGGCGGACCCGCGGGTCCGGGAGGTCCTCGAGCGGGCCCTGGCGGAGGTCGCCGGGGCCCGCTCCACGTCCGACCTCGAGCAGGTGCGCGTCCGCACGCTGGGGCGCGCCGGCCAGCTCACCACTCTGCTCCGCTCGCTCGGGGCCATCCCGGCCGCGGAGCGGCCCAAGGTGGGCGAGGAGACCAACCGGGCCAAGGCCGAGGTGGAGGCCGCGATCGCGGCGCGTCTCGAGGGCCTGAAGGCGGAGGAGCACCGCCGCACCCTCGCGGCCGACCGCCCCGACCTCACCCTGCCCGGGCGCCGTCCGCCGCCGGGCCCGGTCCATCCGCTCACCCGGGTGACCGAGGAGATCATCGAGGTCTTCGAGGGGCTCGGGTTCTCGGTCGCGGAGGGCCCCGAGGTCGAGTCGGACTACTACAACTTCGCGGCCCTCAACTTCCCGACCGATCATCCCGCGCGTGATATGCAGGACACGTTTCACCTCTCGGCGGACACGCTCCTGCGCACCCACACCTCCCCGGTGCAGATCCGCACCATGAAGGCGCAGCGGCCGCCGGTGCGGATCATCTGCCTCGGCAAGGTCTACCGGCGCGACATCCTCGACGCGACCCACTCGCCGATGTTCCACCAGGTGGAGGGGCTCGCGGTCGACAAGCACATCACGATGGCCGACCTGAAGGCCACCCTGCAGCTCTTCGCGCGCGAGATGTTCGGGCCGAAGTCCACCGTGCGCTTCCGCCCGTCGTTCTTCCCGTTCACCGAGCCGTCCGCCGAGGTCGACGTGCGCTGCTTCAAGTGCGGCGGCGACGGCTGCCGGTTCTGCAAGGAGTCGGGCTGGCTCGAGATCCTGGGCTCGGGCATGGTGCACCCGAACGTCCTGCGCAACGTGGGCTACGACCCGGAGGAGGTCACCGGCTGGGCCTTCGGGATGGGGATCGATCGCGTCGCCCTGCTCAAGTACGAGATCGACGACATCCGGCTCTTCTTCGACAACGATCTCCGCTTCCTCCAGCAGTTCGGCGGCCTGCCCGGGCGATGAAGATCTCTTACCGCTGGCTGAAGGAGTTCGTCGAGACCGACCTCGACGCGCGCGCGGTCGCCGACCGCCTCACCAACGCGGGGATCGGGGTGGAGCAGATCAGCCCGGTGGTCGAGGGGCTCGCGGGCGTGGTGGTGGGCGAGATCGAGGCCATCGAGCGCGAGCTCGGGCCGAGCGCGGCGGGCCACCAGAATCGTCTGGTGCGCGTCGCGCTGCCCGAGCGGCGCTTCGAGGTCGTCTGCGGCGCCCCCAACGCGGCGCCGGGCCTGCGCGCCGCCTTCGCCCCGCCCGGCGCGCGGCTGCCGGGCCTCGGGGAGGTGAAGGCGGCCAGGATCCGCGGCGTGGTCTCGGAAGGCATCCTGTGCTCGGAGAAGGAGCTGGGGCTGAGCGACGACCACGGCGGCATCCTCGTGCTGCCCGCGGAGGCCCCGCTGGGCGCGGACCTCGCGACCTACCTGGGGCTCGACGACTGGATCCTCGACGTGGAGATCACCCCCAACCGTCCGGACGCTCTCTCGGTGGTCGGGGTGGCCCGCGAGGTCGCGGCGCTCACCGGCGCGCCCTTCCGCTTCCCCCGGGTGCTCGCCGCCGAGAGCGAGCCCGAGGCCTCCACCCTCGCCGCGGTGGACGTGCAGGCGCCCGACCTGTGCCCGCGCTTCTGCGCCCGCGTGATCACCGGGCTCACCGTGAAGCCCTCGCCGCCCTGGCTCGCCCAGCGGCTGCGCGCGGTCGGCCTGCGCCCGATCAACAACCTGGTCGACGTGACCAACTACATCATGTGGGAGCTGGGCCAGCCGCTCCACGCCTTCGACCTCGACACCCTGGCCCAGCACACGGTGGTGGTCCGCCGGGCTCGGCCCGGCGAGCGCATCAAGACCCTCGACGGCCAGGAGCGCGCGCTCGGCCCGGACATGGCGCTGGTGTGCGATCCCGAGCACGCGGTCGGCATCGGGGGCGTGATGGGCGGCGCCGAGAGCGAGGTGATCGCGGCGACCACCCGGGTGCTGCTGGAGGCGGCCTACTGGGATCCGGGCTCGATCCGGCGCACCGCGCGGGCGCTGTCCCTGACCACCGACGCGGCCTACCGATTCGAGCGCGGCGGCGACATCGAGGCGCCGCCCGACGTGCTGGCCCGCGCCGCGCAGCTCATGGCCGAGCTGGGCGGGGGCGCGGTCGCGCGCGGGGTGCTCGACGCCTACCCGGAGCCGCGGCCGCACCGGCGCCTCGGCCTCCGTCTGGCCCGCGTCGAGCGGGTCATCGGGGCGAGCCCGGCGCGCGAGGAGGCGGTCCGCATCCTGCAGGCGCTCGGCTTCGCGGTGGACGATTCGGGTGACGAGCTGCAGGTGGTGGTGCCCAGCTTCCGCCGCGACATTCACCAGGAGGACGACCTGGTCGAGGAGATCGTCCGCATCTGGGGCTACGACAAGATCCCGCTGACCCTCGCCGGGGGCGGGGAGATCATCCCGGTCAAGCGCCCGGCCGGGCTCCGCGTGGCCCGGGTGATGAGCCGCGCGCTGAACGCGGCGGGCCTCTACGAGTGCGTGACGTGGGCCTTCCTCGATCCGGATCGCCTGAAGCGGATGGGCTGGAGCGATCGGGAGTCCCTCATCGCGCTCCAGAACCCGCTCTCGGTGGAGCGCTCGATCCTGCGCCCCTCGCTGCTCCCCGGCCTGCTGGAGATCCTGGCCATCAACGCCAATCGCCAGATGCCGGACGCGCGGTGCTTCGAGGTCGGCAACGTCTTCGCGCCACACCGGCCCGAGGACGGCGATCGGCCGGCGCACGAAGAGCTGCACCTCGGCCTCGTGCTCACCGGCCTCCGGGCTCCGCGCGCCTGGTTCACCGGGGGACGCGACCGGGTGGACGTGTACGACGCGAAGGGGATGGCCGAGGCGGCTCTCGCCGCGGCCGGCGTCACGGACGCGGAGGCGGTGCTCTGGCCCGAGGATCAGGCGCCGGCGTATCTGGAGCCGGGGCGCGCCGCGCGGCTCGTGCGGGGCGCCACCGAGCTCGGCTGGTTCGGCGAGGTGGCGCTCGGCGCCCGCGAGGCCTTCGACCTGCCGGGCGCGGTCTTCGCGGCCGAGCTGTCGGTGACCGCGCTGATCGCGCAGCCGCCTCCCGGCGTGAAGTACGAGCCGCTCCCGCGCTTCCCCGCGGTCCAGCGCGATCTGGCGGTCGTGGTTAGTGCCGAGGTGACCGCGGGCCAGGTCGAGGCCGCGATTCGCGCGATGAACGCGTCCCTGCTCACCCGCTTGACCCTGTTCGACGTGTACACTGGCGGCCAGGTCGGCGCGGGTCGCCGCAGTCTCGCCTGGAGCCTCACGTTCCAGGCGCCCGACCGCACCCTCACCGACGCCGAGGTGAACCGGGTGCATGAGCAGATCGTGGCCGAGGTCGCGCGGCGGTTCCGGGCCGAGGTCCGCGGCGCATAAGGGAGGAGCGGATGGCGGAAGGGCTCACGGAGCGTCTCGAGCAGCTCGAGAAGTCGGTCCGGCGCGCGGCCGAGACCATCACGCGCCTGCGCAAGGAGCGCGATTCGCTGCAGGCCAAGGTGGTGGGATTCGAGGCGAAGCTGGGGGCCGCGGAGGGTGACCGGGCCGAGCTGGCGAGCCTGCGCCAGGAGCGGAAGGAAGTGCTGTCCCAGGTGGACGGCATCCTGAAAGAGCTGGACCGGCTCGATATCCAATAGCCGACGGGCACTAGCGAAAGGGACGCCATGGCAGAGAAGCAGCGGGTCGACATCGAGATCCTGGGGCAGAAGTACCCGATCCGCAGCGAGGCCGGCCCCGACTACGTCCGCCAGCTCGCCTCCTTCGTGGATCGGCGGGCCCGCGAGATCCGGGGTGACGCGGCCGGGCAGGACGCGGTCCGGCTCCTGGCCCTGACCGCGCTCGACATCACCGACGAGCTGTTCCGTCTGCGCGACGAGCGCAAGGAGCAGGACGTCGACCACAAGGACGTCACCGCCCGCCTCGGCGCACTGCGGCAACTCCTCGACGCGGTGGTGCCCGAGAAGTAACGATTCGCTTGACCCGCCCACGGGGCCGGGGGTACACAAGAGAGGCCCTGCACTGTTCGTGATGCCGGGGGGAAGTTTCAACCTCGTTTAAAGATTGGGAGCCGCTCACGAGGGTGGTGCGCATGCCCCTCCTAGAGGGGAAGCCTGAAGCCCTCCATTTTGGCGCCCACCTGGTGCATACCAGGTTCGAAACACCGTCGGCACACGGCAGAGGTGGGGTACCTCCTTCGCCTCGTACCTCCTCCCGTCGCACTTCCGTAGCACTCCCGCGTTCGTTGACATTCCGCTTCCCAGCGGCCTATAATTCGTCAACTTTAGCGGCTATTTGCCGCGCGTAACCCCGAGTGCACGCGATCCGGACCGGGCCTCGTCCCGGGATGGAGTGATCGATGATTTCTATGCCGTGGCTGGTGCTCCTGCCGTTAGTAGCGGTCCTTGCTCTCCTGGTGGGATATTTCGGCTCCCGCGCGGCCACCGCGCGAACGCTCGGCGACGCCGAGACGCGCGCCTCCCGCATCCTCGAGGACGCCAAGCGTCTGGTCGACCAGGCGCGCGCCGACGCCGACGCCAAGGTGCGGGACGCCGACACCAAGGCGCGCGAGGCCGAGGCCAAGATCCGCAGCGCCGACCTCGAGGCCAAGGAGCTGGTCCTCAAGGTCCGGGGCGAGCTGGACCAGGAATCCCGGGCCCGTCAGCGGGAGATCCAGGAAGTGGAGCGACGCGTCGTCCAGCAGGAGGAGCAGCTCGGGCGCCGGCTCGATCAGCTCGACCGCCGCGAGACCGACGTCCAGGGCCGCGACCGCGCGCTCGGCGAGCGCGAGCGGGGGCTGGCCGACAAGGAAGCCCGGCTCGGCTCCGCGGTCGAGGAGCAGCGGCGCAAGCTCGAGTCCATCGCCGGGCTCACCGCGGAGGAGGCCAAGCGGCAGGTGCTGGCCCAGGCCGAGGTCGAGGCCCGGCGCGAGGCGCAGCTCCTCGGCATGCGTCTCGAAGAGGAAGCCCGTGAGACCGCGCACATGAAGGCCAAGGAAGTGCTGGCCACCACCATCCAGCGGCTCGCCCCCGACTACACGGTGGAGACCGCGGTGTCCATCGTGGACCTGCCCTCCGACGACATGAAGGGCCGCATCATCGGCCGCGAGGGGCGGAACATCCGGGCCCTCGAGGGCTTCACCGGCGTGGACCTGATCGTGGACGACACGCCGGAGGCGGTGCTGATCTCGGCCTACGATCCCTATCGCCGGGAGATCGCGCGCCTGGCGCTCCAGCGGCTGATCGCGGACGGCCGCATCCATCCCGCCCGCATCGAGGAAGTGGTGGAGAAGGTCAAGAAGGAGATGGAGCAGCACCTGCGCGAGGAAGGCGACAAGGCCTGCTTCGAGGTGGGCGTGCACGGGCTCCATCCCGAGCTGATCAAGCTGGTGGGCCGGATGAAGTTCCGCACCTCCTACGGCCAGAACTGCCTCCAGCACTCGAAGGAAGTGGCCTGGCTGGCCGGCATGATGGCGGCCGAGATCGGCGCCGACGTGCAGCTGGCCAAGCGCATGGGCCTGCTCCACGACATCGGCAAGGCGCTCACCCACGAGCAGGAGGGGAGCCACCCGGAGCTCTCGCTGCAGGTGCTCACCAAGTACAACGAGTCGCCGCAGGTCATCAACGCGGCGCTCTGCGGCCACGAGAACGTCGAGGCCGAGACCATCGAGGCGGTGCTGACCGAGGCCGCCGACGGCATATCCGCCGCGCGGCCGGGCGCCCGGCGCGACGTCCTGGAGAGCTACATCAAGCGTTTGGCAAAGCTAGAAGAGATCGCGCTCTCCTACAAGGGCGTCGACCTCTGCTACGCGATCCAGGCCGGCCGCGAGCTGCGGGTGATGACCCGGGCCGAGCAGATCTCGGATCTCGACGCCCACCAGCTCGCCAAGGACATCTCCAAGCGCATCGAGGCCGAGATGCAGTACCCCGGTCACATCAAGGTGGTGGTGATCCGCGAGACCCGCGCGGTCGAGGTGGCGCGGTGACCAAGCCCCTCACCGTCATCTGCGTGGGCGACGTCTTCGGGGAGCCGGGCCGGCGGGCGATCCAGATGCTCCTGCCCAAGCTCAAGAAGCAGCACGAGGCGGACCTCGCGGTGGTCAACGTGGAGAACTCCGCCTCCGGCTTCGGGGTCACCCCGCTCATCGCGCGGACCTTCCTCGAGCAGGGTGTGGACGTGATGACCTCCGGCAACCACATCTGGGACAAGAAGGAGATCATCGAGTACATCAACAAGGAGAACCTGCTCCTGCGTCCGGCCAACTACCCGCCCGGCACGCCCGGGGCGGGGTCGATCGTGGTGAAGGCGGGGCCCCACAAGGTCGCGGTGCTCAACCTGATGGGCCGCGTGTTCCTGCCCCAGCTCGATTGCCCCTTCCGCAAGGCGGACGAGGAGCTGGAGCGGCTGCGGGCGGAGACGTCGTTCATCATCGTCGACATGCACGCCGAGGCCACCTCCGAGTCGCAGGCCATGGGCTGGCATCTCGACGGGCGGGTGAGCGCGGTGGTCGGCACCCACCGCCACGTGCAGACCGCGGACGAGCGGCTCCTCCCGAAGGGCACCGCCTACATCACCGATCTCGGGCTGACCGGCCCGGTGGACTCGGTCATCGGCGTCGAGCCGGAGCTGGCCCTGGGCCGCTTCCTCTCCCAGATGCCGAACCGCTTCGAGCCCGCCAAGGGGCCCGCCATGCTCCAGGGCGCGGTGATCCGCATCGATCCCGAGACCGGTCGCGGGCTGTCCATCGAGCGTCTGCGCGTCCCCCTCGCCGGCTGACCGTGTCGGCGCTGATCCTGAGCGGCAAGGAGGTCGCAGCGAAGGTTCTGGCCGACGTCAAGGCCAGCGTCGCGGCGCTCGGCGAGAAGACGGGGGTGCACCCCACCCTCGCGGTGATCCTGGTCGGCGAGGACCCCGCCTCGCAGATCTACGTCCGCAACAAGAAGCGCGCGGCCGACGAGGTCGGCATCACCACCCGCGACTACCTCTTCCCCCAGGGCTGCTCCCAGGCGGAGCTGCTCGCGACCATCGCGGGGATCAATCGCGACCCGGCCATCCACGGCATCCTGCTCCAGCTGCCGCTCCCCAAGGGCATGGACGAGGACGCCGCGGTGGCCGCGATCGCGCCCGAGAAGGACGCGGACGGTCTGCACCCGGTCAACCTGGGCAACCTGCTCGGGGGCAAGCCGGGGGCGGTGCCCTGCACGCCGGCCGGGTGCATGGAGATTCTCGACCACTACCGCATCCCGATCGAGGGCGCGGAGGCGGTGGTGGTGGGCCGCTCGCGGCTGGTCGGCAAGCCGCTCGCCCAGCTGCTCCTCGCGCGCAACGCCACCGTGACCATGTGCCACACGCGCACGCGCGACCTGGCCGGGCACTGCCGGCGCGCCGACATCCTGTGCGTGGCGGCGGGGAAGGCGGGCGTCGTCACCGGCGACATGGTCCGCGAGGGCGTGGTGGTCATCGACGTCGGCGTCAACCGCCTGCCCACCGGCAAGGTCACCGGCGACGTGCACTTCGACTCGGTGGCCGCCAAGGCTCGCGCCATCACCCCGGTCCCGGGCGGCGTCGGCCCCATGACCATCGCGATGCTCATGCGCAACACCTACCGCGCCGCCTCCCGCCAAGTTCCCCCTCTCCCCTCCGGGGAGAGGGTAGGGTGAGGGGTCTGATGGTGAGGGGTCTGATGGTGAGGGGCGTGATGGTGAAGGACGCGCTGGAGGCGATCGCCTCCTCCCCCTCTCCCCGCCGGGGAGAGGGCAGGGTGAGGGGTTCGAGACAGACCGGGATAGTTTGCGAATCCCCCCGCGACTACGCCCGCGGCCTCCGGCGTCGCCAGACTGACGCGGAACGCCGCGTGTGGGCACGGCTCCGCCATCGGCGCTTGCAAGGCGCAAAGTTCGCCCGCCAGGTGCCCATCGGTGCGTGCGTCGTGGATTTCTGCTGCCGAGAGCTGAAGGTGATCGTGGAGCTCGACGGCGGGCAGCACGCGGTGCAGGCTCGGTCTGACACCGAGCGAACCGTCTTCCTCGAAGCGCTGGGTTATCGCGTGCTGCGATTCTGGAATAACGACGCGCTGGCCAATACCGACGGCGTGCTGCAGCGTATCGCTCAGGCGCTGGTCGCGCGCCCCTCACCCCGGCCCTCTCCCCAGAGGGGAGAGGGGGAAGGCTGGGAATGAGCGAGCGGGTGGTCTGCACGGTCGGGGAGCTGGCGATGCGCATCAAGGCGCAGCTCGAGGACCAGTTCCCCGCGGTGTGGGTCGAGGGCGAGATCAGCAACCTGCGCACCCCGTCGTCGGGGCACGCCTACTTCACGCTCAAGGACGACACCGCCCAACTCCGCTGCGTGCTGTTCCGGGGGCGCGGGCGCCGGGTGGCCTTCCAACCGGAGGACGGCATGCAGGTGCTGGCCTTCGGCGGCCTCGACGTGTATCTCGCGCGGGGTGAATACCAGTTGGTCGTCGAGCTGCTCGAGCCCAAAGGCGTGGGCGCGCTCCAGCTCGCCTTCGAGCAGCTCAAGCGCCGGCTCGAGGCGGAGGGGCTCTTCGATTTGGCCCGCAAGCGCCCGCTGCCGTCATTTCCGCGCACCATCGGCATCGTGACCTCGCCCACCGGGGCCGCGATCCGCGACATGCTGCATGTCATCGACCGTCGCTTCGCCGATCTGCGCATCCTGATCACCCCGGTGCGCGTGCAGGGCGAGGAGGCGCCGGGCGAGATCGTCGCCGCCCTCCGAAATCTGGAGTCGGTCGAGGACCTCGACGTGATCATCGTCGGCCGTGGGGGCGGCTCCATCGAGGATCTCTGGGCCTTCAACGACGAGCGGGTGGCGCGCGCGATCGCGGGCTGCCGCGTGCCGGTCATCTCGGGGGTCGGCCACGAGACCGACTTCACGATCGCCGACTTCGTGGCCGACCTCCGCGCGCCGACCCCGTCGGCGGCCGCGGAGCTGGTGGTGCAAGAGAAGCTCCAGGTGGCGCGCGCCCTCGTGAGCCTCTACGAGGCGCTCAAGCAGGCGATGGCGAGCCGCCTCGAGCGCGAGCGCGCGCGGGTGGAGGTGCTCGGCAAGCGCCGCGTGCTCACCGACGCCACGCGCGCGCTCCGCGATCTCTACCGCCGGGTGGACGAGCTGACCTCGCGCCTCACGCGGGCGGTGCGGGGGAGCGAGCGGCAGGCCACGCATCGCCTCTCGCTGGCCAGAAACGCCTTGCGCTCTCTCAATCCGGTGGCTAGGATTGCCAACGGCACGGTGCTGCTCGCCCAGCTGAGCGGTCGGCTCGCCTCCGCGGCCGTCCACAGCGTGAAGGTGTCGCAGCATCGGTTCGACGCCGCGGTGGGCCGGCTCGACAGCCTCTCGCCGCTGGCCGTGCTCGGACGGGGCTATAGCCTGACCCGGCTGCTGCCTTCCGGCGTGATCGTCCGCAGCGCCGCGCAGACACGCCCCGGGGACGCCATCGAGATCCTGCTGCACCAGGGCGCGGTGGAGGCCCGGGTGGAGCGCCTCAAGGAACGGGATGACCGACATCAAGTTTGAAGCGGCGCTGCAGCGCCTCGAGCAGATCGTGGATCAGCTCGAGGCGGGCAATCTCTCCCTGGAAGAATCCCTGCAGGTGTTCGAGGAAGGCGTCGGCCTCGCCCGGCGCGCCGGCAAGTACCTCGACGAGGCCGAGAAGCGCATCGAGCTCCTCACCCGGGACGAGAGCGGGGTGCTGAAGACGACCCCCTTCGACCTGGCCGACGAGGAGCGCGCGTGAGCTTCGACCTGGGCGCCTACATGAAGGAGCGGGCCGCCGCGGTCGACGTGGCCCTCGACCGCTTCCTGCCGCCCGAGACCGAGCGCCCCGAGAGCCTGCACAAGGCGATGCGCTACAGCGTGTTCGCGGGCGGCAAGCGCCTGCGCCCGGTGCTGGTCATCGCGGGGGCGGAGGCGGTGGGCGGGAGCGCGGAGCGGGTCATGCCCACCGCGTGCGCGCTCGAGCTGATCCACACCTACTCGCTCGTGCACGACGACCTGCCCGCGATGGACAACGACGACTTCCGCCGCGGCGTCCCCACCAACCACAAGGTCTTCGGCGAGGCCACCGCGATCCTGGCCGGTGACGCGCTGCTGACCCTGGCCTTCCGGCTGGTGGCCGACAACGCGCGCCGCGGCAGCCTCGACGCGCTCCAGGCCGTCGTGGTCGACATCGCGGACGCGGCGGGCCACGGCGGCATGGTCGCCGGGCAGGTGGCCGATCTCGAGGCGGAGGGCCGGCAGGTGGGCGCGGACACGGTGGACTACATCCACGCCCACAAGACCGGCGCGCTCATCCGCACCTCGCTCCGCGTCGGCGCGATGCTCTGCGGAGCGACGCCCGAGCAGGTGCGCGCGCTCAGCGTGGCCGGGGCGGACCTGGGCCTGGCCTTCCAGATCGTGGACGACATCCTGGACGTGGTCGCGAGCTCGGAGGAGCTGGGCAAGACCGCGGGCAAGGACCAGATCCAGCAGAAGGCGACCTACCCGGCGATCCACGGCATCGAGCCCTCGCGCGCCCGCGCCCGCTTCCTGGTCGGCGAAGCGGAGGAAGCCCTCGCCTCATTCGGCCCGCGGGCCGAGCCCATTCGCGCCCTCGGGCGCTTCATCCTCGAGCGGAAGGCCTGAGCCATGTCCGAGATCCGCGCCACCCACGCCCGTGAAGTGCTCGACTCCCGGGGCAACCCCACCGTAGAGGTCGAGATGTGGCTCGAGTCCGGCGCCTTCGGCCGGGCCATCGTGCCGTCGGGCGCCTCCACCGGCAAGCGCGAGGCGGTCGAGCTGCGTGACGACGACGACAACCGTTACGGCGGCAAGGGCGTCCGCCGCGCGGTGCAGAACGTCAACGAGGTGATCGCCCCCGAGATCGAAGGCCTCGAGGCGGGTGAGCAGGCCGCGCTCGACCGGGCGCTGCTCGAGCTGGACGGCACCCCCAACAAGTCGGGCCTCGGGGCCAACGCGCTGCTCGGCATCTCGCTCGCCGCCGCGCGCGCCTCCGCCGACGACGCGGGCCTGCCGCTGTACCAGTACCTGGGCGGGCCCGGCGCGCGCATCCTGCCGGTGCCGCTCATGAACGTGCTGAACGGCGGCGCGCACGCCGACAACGGCCTCGACATCCAGGAGTTCATGCTGGTGCCGGCCGGCGCGGGCTCCTTCAGCGAGGCGCTCCGGATGGGCGTGGAGATCTTCCACATGCTCAAGCGTCTGCTGAAGGACAAGGGGCTCTCCACCGGAGTCGGCGACGAGGGCGGCTTCGCCCCCGCGCTCGGCGGCAACGAGCCCGCGCTCGACTTCCTGCTCCGCGCGGTGGAGCGCAGCGGCTACCGCCCCGGCGAAGACGTGTGGCTCGCGCTCGACACCGCGGCGAGCGAGTTCGGCGAGCACGGCCGCTACCGACTGCGCGCGGACAAGACCGAGAAGTCGAGCCAGGAGATGATCGCCTTCTACGAGGGCCTGATGGGACGCTACCCGATCTGCTCCATCGAGGACGGCCTGGGGGAGGACGACTGGGAGGGCTGGAGCGCCCTCACCCGCCGCCTGGGCGACCGCTGCCAGCTGGTGGGCGACGACGTGTTCGTCACGAACCCGGCCATCCTGCAGGAGGGCATCCGCAAGGGCATCGCCAACGCCATCCTGCTCAAGGTGAACCAGATCGGCACGCTGACCGAGACGCTGGAGGCGGTGGAGCTGGCCAAGCGCGCCGGGTACGGCACCGTGATCTCGCATCGCTCCGGCGAGACCGAGGACGCCTTCGTGGCGGACCTGGCGGTGGGCGTGAACGCGGGCCAGATCAAGACCGGCTCGCTCGCGCGCGGGGAGCGCACCGCGAAGTACAATCAGCTCCTGCGAATCGAGGAGGAGCTGGGCACCGCCGCGGTCTGGGCGGGCCGCGCCGTGTTCCGGAGCCTCGCTCAGTGAAGCACCGCGCGTTGATCCTGACCGCCTTCGCCGCGGCCACCGTGATCGTGCTGGGCTACGGCGGGCAGAGCCTCGCGCGGGTCTGGCACATGAAGCGCGAGGTCGAGACCATGGAGCGCGAGATCACCACCCTCCGCGCCGAGACCGGCCGCCTCACCGCGCTGGTCACGCGCCTCCGCACCGATCCCGACCTGATCGAGCAGGTGGCGCGCGAGGACCTGGGGCTCGTCAAGCCGGGCGAGCGCATCCTCAAGCTGCCCCCGTCGCCTCAGCAGAGAGGGCGCTAGCTCGGGTGGACCTCATCCCGCTCCTCTTCTTCATCGCGCTGTTCTTCAACATCCGGGCCTCCTTCAAGCTGGCACTGGATTGGCGCGGGATGCTCGTGACCACCCGCTTCGTGCGCGACGCCTACGCCCGCCTCGGCGAGCTGCCCACCGAGGACCAGCTCGAGCGGGAGCCGGCCGCTCCGGTGTTCCTGCACCTGGTGCCCGCCTTCCAGGAGCCCGACATCGCGGTGACGGTGGGCGCGCTCGTCGCCTCCCGCTACCCGCACGGGCGCCTCCACGTGGTGGTGGTCACCAAGGAGGAGGAGGAGCGCGACCCGCACCCGGCGATGGGAGTGAGCACCGGCGAGCTGGTGCGCCGCCTGCGCGAGACCCTGCCGCCCTATCAGCAGAAGCGCCTCTCCCACGTGGTGATGCCGGGCCCCGGCCGCAAGGCGCACCAGCTCAACTGGGGCCTGCGCCCCGAGGTGCTCCGCGAGGTCCTGGCCGAGGAGACCGATCCGGGCCGCGTCTTCGTGGGCGTGAGCGACGCCGACTCGATCCCGGATCCGGATACCTACCGGTGGATCGCCCACCGGGAGCTGGGCGGGGAGGGGAGTCTCGCCTACCAGGGCATCCCGCTCTCGCTCGCCAACTACGACCGGCTGACGATCCGCGGGAAGATCTGCGCGATTCAGCAGTCGTCGATCTTCATCCGGGTCTCGATCGCCCGGTTGCTCAACGAGGTGAAGCGGGTGCGGCTGCTCGCCCGCTTGACCGCGCGCCTGCCCCGCCTGGCCTGGCTCATCCGTCCGGCCTTCGAGCTCTTCTTCCGGCGCTCGCAGATCTGCCTGGGCCACAACCAGTTCGTGCGCCTCGACGTGATGCAGTCGGTCGGTGGCTTCCCGACCGCGGGCGCGACCGAGGATTCCACGCTCGGCTACGCGCTCGGCCGTCGCGGCATCCTGATCCAGGCGCTGCCGATGGTGGAGGTCACCGACCTGCCCGAGACCTCCGAGGGCGTGATCCGCCAGAACGCGCGCTGGTACCTGGGCGTGCTCGACGACATCCCGTACCTGCGGCGCGCGTTCCGGGAAGAGCCCACCGCCTTCAACCTGGCCCAGCTCGTCCGCCACATCGGCAACAAGGTGGTGGAGTGGCCAATCGCGGCGCTGGTCTACCCGGTCACCGGCTGGCTCGGCTGGTACCTGGCCTACCATCACGAGGGCCACCGCTTCTGGTTCTACATGGCGACGGGCGCGCCGACCGTCTCGCTGCTGCTCACGGTGTGGGTGGGCGGCATCATGACGCAGACGCTGATCCAGGACATGCGCCCCTACCTGCCGCGCCCGGTGGACCTGCGACGCAAGAGCCTGCAGGAGCGATTCCTCGGCACCTTCCGCTGCCAGACCTACTGGCTGCTCGCCACGCGTGGCTCCTGGCGCGTCTTGTGGGCGCTGGCGCGCCGCGGTCGCTACGAGCCCGCCAAGACCGATCGCGTCACGGGGCGCCGGGTGAATCTTCCGTCGCACGCGCTATCGCCCGCGGAAGGCAGTCCCGGAGAGGGCACGTAGTCCGCGAAATGATGCTCGGCCCGCCGTCAGCATCGGCCGCGCAGCAGTGCGCCGAGGTCGAGTCGGCCAAGGCGGCCCTGAGGACCAGTTCCGCAAACAGCCCGCAGGCGGGCGCGCGCAGCCGGGACGTCCAGTCGCCGTGCAACAGTCAAGACGTACAGGCCGCGCGGAACCAGGACATCCAGTCGCCGAGGAACCAGGACGTGCAGTCACCCCGAGGGCAGCAGTCGGGGGCCCAGAGTGCTCAGCGGCGCCAGCAGGCCACCCGGCTCGTAAGCGAGGCTACGGCGGCCTGTGACGCGGGCAACCCGTCCGTCGCGAGCCAGAAGGCCCGCGAGGCGATGGCCCTGCTTCGCCGATAGGCGGCGTCGAGGCCCCGTGGTGTTGACGGCCGGTTCGGGGTCAGGTATATTGCGTTGGACACCGCGGGGTGGAGCAGCCCGGTAGCTCGTTGGGCTCATAACCCAAAGGTCGCTGGTTCAAATCCAGCCCCCGCAACCATGAACGACGAGGGGTTAGCGGACGCAGGAACCGCTAACCCCTTTCGTTTACCCAGACTTCACCCAGGAAGTCGTTTCGTCGACGCCTTCTGCGTTCGACTGTCGGGGCGAGGGGATGTAAGCTCCGGAGGTCAGTGACCCGCCCCCTCTCCACCCAGCGCGGCACGGCCTGTCGCTTGAAGCGGTCAGATCTCCATCAAGTCCTTGGCGACGATGATCTGGCCCTTGAAGTGCACGCTGGCCAGGTCGATCCACATCTGATCCGTGAGCCGGTCGTCCTCGGCCGGCACGAGGTGCGACAGCACAAGTGTCTTCACGCTGGCGGCCGCCGCCACCTGGCCGACCTCCTCGACCGGCGTGTGACTATCGATGATGTGCTTCTTCAGGGTCGTCGCGTTGGGGCTGAAGGCCACCAGCCGATCGACACCCGGCACCCACATCGCTTCGTGCACTAGGACGTCGGCGCCGCGCGCGAGCTTCACGAGGTTGTCGGAGCGGTGCGTGTCGCCCGAGATGACGATCGACCGGTCGGGCGCGTCGAATCGGTAGGCGAGTGAGTGAGCGACGAGCGGATGCTCGACGCGGGCAGCGGTCACCTTCACGTTCTCGTCCTGCATGACCGGCCCGTCCTGCGTGAGTTCGTGGGGATGAATGAGCGGCACGAGGGGCACACGCCCCTCATCCGCGATGCGCACATCGATGTCGGGCGCGCTCATCTCGAAGAAGAGCCTCGTGATCTTCTCGAGGGGTGGCGGGCCCCAGGTGTCGACCCGGGTACGGAGCCCACTGGCCCACGCAAGGAGCAGCAGATTGCCATAGTCCGCATTGTGGTCGGAGTGGTGGTGCGTGATGAAGACGTGCCGCACCTTGGCCAACGCCACGCCGGCCACCACGAGCTGGCGCGGCACGCCGTTGGCACAGTCGACGACGTAGGGTACGTCGTTCGCAATGATGACCTGCGCGGTCGACATGCTGCTTTGGCGGGGGCGCGGCCCGCCGCCGGTGCCGAGGAGGATCAGGCGGGTTTTCGAGCGTGAAGCGGCGCCGGTCGCTTGCGCGTGGGCACGCCTGTTGATAGGAATGGCCGCTGCCGCGATCGTTGCGCCCGCACCGAGCAAGAATCCCCGTCTCGTCCTCATCACGCTCCTCCTAGTCACGAGGTAACGAAAAACAAAGTATCTCCCGTGGCCGCGGGCAGTACCTTCCGAGGCGGTCGTGGACCGGTGACCTGACGCTGCGGACCTACTCGATCACCTGATCCGCCCGCTGCAGGAGGGAGGGCGGAATCGTCAGACCCAAAGCCTTGGCGGTCTTGAGGTTGATCACGAGCTCGAACTTGGTGGGCTGCTCGACTGGGAGGTCAGCGGGCTTGGCGCCTTTGAGGATCTTGTCTACGAAGATGGCCGCACGGCGGCCGAGGTCGTGCAGGTCGGTGGCGTACGCCATCAGGCCCCCAACCTCCGCCTGTTCGCGCAGTCCCCACATCGCCGGGAGCCGGGTTTTCACCGCTAGCTGCGCAAGCCGCACTCGGTACTGATAGAACATCGAATCGGCCGGAACGAAGATGGCGTCGGCGCGTCGAGCCAACGTGGCGAACACGTCCTCGAATTCCTCGGGCGCGCGGATTTCGACGATCTGCTGGTGCAACCCCAAAGCATGCGTCGCGATCCCGATCTCCCGCAGCGCACCCGTATATACCGGACTCGCCTGATTTGCGACGATGGCGACTCGTGAGATTTTCGGGAAGGCGCTCTTGAGCAGCTGCAGTTGCTTGCCATAAAGCTCGGAGCCGGTGGTAACGGTGAGTCCGGTGACATTCCCGCCCGGCCGCGCGTAGCTGGCCACCAGGCCGGAGCGCACGGGATCGGCCGCAAGGAACATGACGATCGGGATGGTACGGGTCGCGTTCTTGAGGGCCAATACCGCCGCATTGGCGCCCGCGACGATGACATCCGGCCTCGACTCTACGAGCTCAAACGCAAAGCTCGCTAGACGCTTCGTGTCACTATTCGCGAAGCGATACTCGACCACCACGTTCTTGCCATTGATCCAGCCGAGGTCGCGCAGCGCGCGCTCGAACGTGTCGGCGACGCCGTGGGCCGACTCGCGACCAGGCATCGTGAGATAGCCGATGCGGTACATCTTCCCCGCCTGTTGCGCCTCCGGGGCCAGCGGCGCGGCGAGGAGGCCGCCAGCCAAGCTCACGAGGAACACTCGTCGGTTCACCACTGGCTCCCACCTGGCCGCGTCGTCTAGGAGGCACGGGTCGGAGCGGCCAGCGGGTCGAATCTACCACCAGCCGGCCCGCAGTGGGCGCAGCAGCACGTGACAAGCCACTAACTTGTTGCGCGTACCGGGCTTCTTTGTGGCGACAGCCCAGCGCGAGCGGGGGCTCCACTTTCGGCGTAAGCTTATGGCAGGGAGGAGCGGTCATGAAGAAGATCCTCAGCCTGACGCTCGTGGCTGTGCTGTCACTCGCCCTCGCCGCCCCGGTCTCTGCAGGGGGGAGGGGCGGCGGTGGCGGCCACGGTGGGTTCCGTGGCGGGGGCCGTGGAGGATTCCATCACGGCGGATTTCACGACGGCTTCCGTCGCTTCGGCTGCTGCTTCGGCCCCGGGTTCGTCGGAGGGGTCTTCGTCGGCTCAGCGTTCGCGTACCCGTACTATGGCTATCCGTACTATCCCTATGCCTATCCCTACGCGTCCGACTACCCCGACCCGGTCTACGCGTCGGCTCCGGTCTACCAGCAGCAGACGCAGGTCTCTGTGGCTCCCTCAATCCAACGAGAAGTCTGCTACCCAAGCGGCTGCTACCACCTCCAAGGCGATGGGGTGACGGTGGCCTATTCCTGGGTATGGGTGCCAGCTGCGCCGGCAGCGCCCCCGGCGCCCTCAGCACCGCCGGGCCGTTAAAGCGTACGCTGGGCGCCGCTCCTGCCTCGGCGCGTCCGGCGACTACGATGTCTCCTTTTGCTCTCAGCCCCGCTCCCCTTCACGATACTTCGGCTGCTTCACTTTCAGCCACTTGAGCGTGCGCCTGGAGTTGCCCCGGTTTCGTGGACGGGGCGCGGCTTTCGCCCTACGCGACGACTGGGTGTCGTTGTTCATAGCTGATCGGCGACAGATAGTCCAGGCCGGAATGCCGCCGGTGCGGGTTGTACCAGCCTTCGATGAAGTCGAAGACGGCCATCCGGGCCTCGACCTGGGTCGGGAAGCGCCGGCGTCCAGCAGCTCACACTCGAGGGTGGCAAAGAAGCTCTCGCAGAGGGCATTGATGCTCCTATAGATGTCAAGCGGCTGGCGGGGAGGCGTCCACGCCGGAGCCGTGCAGCAAGTGCCGGAACGCCTCACGTGCGACGTAGCGCTTGAGACATCGGATGATCTCCGCTTTGGTCTTCCCTTCTGCGAGGCGGCGTTTCGTATAGGCGAGCGTGGCCGGGTGCCAGCGCATCCGGACGATCACGACCCGGTAGAGCGCGGCGTTCGCGTGTCGATGCCCGCCCCGGTTGAGCCGGTGTCGCGTGGTCTGTCCCGACGAGGCGGGGAGCGGCGCCACGCCACAGAGCGCGGCAAGGGCGGCTTCCGAATGGACCCGGCGCGGATTGTCCCCGGCCACGATGAGCAGCTCGGCCGCCGTATCGGGTCCGACCCCGAAGGCGGCCCGGAGCTCCGGAGCCTGCTCCTGGGTGAGGCGGTCGAGCTCACCGTCATGGAGGTGCACCTCGCGATGGAGGTCCAGCCATCGGTGGGCGAGGGCCCGCAGCGCGTGTTTGGCGGCCGCCTGCGGAGTCGTGACCGCACCTGGCCGAAGCCCGGCACATCGATGCAGGAGCGCCGTGTCGGCGAGTCCCGCGAGCTCTTCCCGGAGGTCCGCCGGGGCCGTCACGAGGAGGGTCTTGAGGGTGATCAGCGCTTGACTCCGGGCGCGGACGGGCCGTGTCGCGCGCGACCTTGAGCAGCCGAATCAGCTCGACGGTCCCGTCGCCGGCCTTCGGAACCGCGGTGGCGACCCCTGCGAGGACCGCCCGGGCGGCGGCCTCGGCATCCAGCGGATCGGTCTTGCCCTGGCGATGGCGGGCGGCCCGATCAGGCCGGTTGACCTCGACCACGCGGTAGTCCCGCTGGCGGAGAAACCGTGTGAGCCCCGCCCCGTACGAGCCCGTGCCCTCGACGCCGAACGCGGTTGGCGTTCCATACCCCCGACCCCACTGCTCGAGCTGGGCGTACCCCGCCGTGGTTGCGGGGATGAGCAGCTGCCCAAGCCGGACGCCCAGAGCATCCAGCGCCACGGCGACATGCAGATCCTTATGGGTATCGACCCCGATGACCAGTTGCCGGTTCTCCCCCTCATCCATCCGCTCGGCCTCCTTGTGCGATGGTGTATGGCCCCTGGTCGGACGAGCGGACAAGACTGCGAGGGGATCGCTCGGATCGATCACGCTCCTATGAGGTCACCACCCGCCCGGCCAGTACGCCCTTCGAGCTGCCCGCCGGGCCGACAGATCAACGCCAGGGCACGAAGCCAATCGTATGCAGTGTCAGACCCAGACGGGCAGCTGCTCGAGATCATCGCAGTCGTAGGCGTCGCCCACGCTCCCCATGGAGGCCGGACGCCCGCCTCGCGGCAGCGGAGCCCACAGGTGATCGCGGTGTACTGACAGCCCTGGTCGGAGTGATGGATCACCGTGGTCGGACGCCGCTGCGCCGCGGCCATGTTCAGGGCATCGAACACCAGTTCGGTGCGCAGGTGCGTCGCCATCGCCCAGCCGATCACGCGGCGACTCCACACATCGAGGACGACGGCCAGATAGAGGAAGCCCGCCCAGGTCGGGATGTAGGTGATATCCGCCACCCAGAGCCGATCCGGCCCGACCGCGGCGAAGTCGCGGCTGACCAGATCGGGCGCGGGGGCGGCGGCCGGATCTCGGCGCGTCGTGCGCTGAAACTTCCGGCGGCTCACGCCCTGCACGCCGACGGCCCGCATGAGGCGGGCCACGCGCTTGCGGCCGATGCGGACGCCAGCGGCCGCCAGTTCGGCGTGCACGCGGGGCACCCCATAGGTCCCGCGGGAGCGCGTATGAATCGCCTGGATCTGGGCGCTCAGGGTGACGTCGGCCCGGGCGCGCGGCGACAGCGGCCGCCGGCGCCACGCGTAGTACCCGCTGGGGGAGACCCCCAGGACCCGACACAGGGTGGCGAGACGATGGGTAGCCCGGTACGCCGTCACGAACTCGAATCCTTGGATGGGATCGAGCCGGTCTCCTTGGCAAACCAGGCCGCAGTTTTTTTTAGAATCTCCCGCTCTTCGCGGAGGGTCTTGTTCTCCCGCCGCAGCCGGCGGAGCTCCTCCCGCTCGTCGGTCGTGAGGCCATCAGCCCGCTGCCCGGCGTCGCGATCGGCCTGGGCCAGCCAGTTGCGGATGGTCTGGGCGGACGGCTCGAACTGCTCAGCCAGCGACTCCGGGGTGCGGCCCTTCCGCACCAGTTCGATGATCCGTTGCCGGAATTCCGGTGGGTACGGCGGTCGACTCTTCGGCATCGTGGACTCCTCCCCCCATAGGGGAACAATGTCCACGGAAGCGGGTCAACTCCATGTCCTACAGCGGGGGCGTGGGCATTCGTGGGGTCCGTTTTATAGAGCCGTGGGTGGAGACGCAGGGCCGGGCATCTCTTCGACCCTTCCACCGGGAGAAGCGACGTTACCAGGGGCACGGGTACGGGTCGCCGGCGCGGGTGGCTTATCGGCCTTAAGCGCAAGGCATGTATTGTAAGTGCGCCGATGTATTGTTAAATAGTCAATTGCACTTTCTCGTTGACAGTTGTGCCGGTCTCTGGCGAAATAGTGACGTCTTCGTGCCCGTGGGCTCTTGGTCCACCCCGGCGGTAAGGAGGGGTCGACTGGGACTTCCCACGGGTTTTAAATTTCTACCCGCTAGAATGAAGCATGGCCACCTGCCCTTGTGGCTGTGGCTCGTACGAGAGATCCAGACCAACAGCCCCCCGCATAGCCGTATTCGCAGACGGCCAAAATCTATTCAAGCAGGCTCAGCGTTGCTTTGGCGACCTTGTGGCCCCATACGAGAACTACGATCCCGTCGCGCTCGCTCTCTTGTTAGCGGGCCGGGTTCCTGGCGGCGTCCTTCAATGCATTCACTTCTACTCGGGCCGTCCTTGGGCGTGGGGTGGGCATGCTGGT
>WNFG01000763.1_pt1 | contig 26696 bp, 17 predicted proteins | sample 5400431 | NCBI WGS metagenome assembly WNFG01 (sample SAMN13153346, study PRJNA577476) | soil metagenome | isolation source: 120 cm saprolite under Douglas fir tree site 2 hole 3 replicate 2 | place: USA:California | collected 2015-04-18 | reverse complement strand
CCGCCGGCAGAACCGGAAAATCGCCGGAGCGTAGTCGTGATACAGCTGCCCCCAAGCCTCGGCATCTCCTGCCTTGGCTCGGGTAATCGCCTCCGTGGGCTCCGTTATTCCCGGCGCACTCATCCGGCCTGGTCTCAGCAGTTCCATAGACTAGTACGCAGCCGACCCTCAAAAACTTACCCAAATTTAACAGCTCGCAATATCGCAGTTTCCGGCTATCCCTCCCCGGCTCAGCACTCTAACAGAAATAGCTCACGAGGCTAAACTTCCGGGCAATAGGCGCCCGGCACGCGCACGACACGCTTTTCGAACCTGCGCCTGGTTCGCCAGCCATCATTTTTTCCACTACAGCGCATAGAATTCATTATCCTTGACACTTCACGCCAGTGCGGGTTAAATCTTACGCATTAAAGCCACGTTGGCTTGAAAGCTGTGTCGAGTTTTGAACCGAAACGAGAGCAGGCTGGTCCGGGGGGCTTGTTCCCATATTCAGCACTAGGTTTGAGTTCTGAAACCGAAGGCGAACGGTTCGCCGTGCAACTTTTCATGAAGCTTTACGTCTTGTTCTTTAAAGCGCGCCGCTGAGAGGCGGCGCGTGGGTGTTATTTTGATCTCGATGAGGGGGGGTGTTCGTCTATGAAGCGCCTAGTCTTTGCAATTCTCGTTGTTCTCTCGCTCGCAGTGGCCGCAAACGCCCAGACGTTCCGTGGGACGATTAACGGAACGGTGACGGATCCATCGGGGGCATCGGTTCCCAATGCCGCAGTGAAAGCCACGGAAAGCGCCACGGGCATTGATCACAATACTGTGACGACGAGTGAAGGATCATTTGCTTTCCAGGATATTCCGCTGGGTTACTATAGGGTTACGATAACGGCAACGGGATTCCCAACGTATGCAGTCGACAAGGTGGAGGTCGTTGCGGGACAAATCTATACCCTGCAGGTTAAGTTATCGCTGCAGCAGCAGGCCACTACAGTGGAAGTATCTGCGGCCGCGCTGACGCTGGACACCACGACTCAAACGCAGACGATGACAATTCCAGACGATGTGGTCCAGAACATTCCGTTGAACGGACGCGACTTCACCCAATTGATTTCCATGGAACCGGGCTTCGGGGGGTATAACGTTGGCGGCTTCGGCTCGCTCAACGGGACGCGTCCCAACCAAATCAACTGGCAGATCGACGGCGTGGATAACAACGACTTCTGGCACAACATCCCGGCGGTCAACCAGGGCGGCGTATCGGGGATTGCAGGCGTGGTCCTGCCGATTGACTCGGTAACCGAGTTCTCAGCGCAGACTGCATCGGGGCCTGAGGGTGGGCGGAACGCGGGCGGCACCGTAAATGTTGTGACCAAATCCGGCACCAACGAAATCCACGGCTCCGCTTATTACTACTGGAGGAACGAATACCTCGCTAGCCCCTCGCCCTTCTTCACACCCTGTACTCTCAGTGCCGCTGCTTGTGCTGCCGCCGGTCAGCTTACCAAAGCGCCGAGGGAGCGCAACGAAAACTACGGATTCTCCGCGGGCGGACCCATCATCAAGAACAAAACGTTTATTTTTGCCAACTACGAGAAGCAGGACTTCGTCTTCGGCCTCTCCGGTTTGGCCACCGAACCTTCCGCGGCCTGGGTGGCGAATGCTGGCCTGCTGCTGGCCGCCAACAATGTCCCAGTCAGCCTGGCTTCCTGCAACGTGCTCGCTGGACTTACCAGCAAGCTTCCCCCTGGCCAGATCCCTGCAGGCTGCAAGACTGGGGGTGCGGGTTTCTGGCCGACCTCCGGAAGCAGCTCGATCTTGAATCTGCCAGCAACCACTAATAACTTCTTCAGCCCCAGCGCCGAGTTTGGTTACAGTTACAATGGCGTCGCAAGACTCGACCAACAGATTTCTGATAAACACCACCTTTACCTCCGCGCGTACATGGGCCAGGGCAACCAGGTTGCTCCTCTCGGCGGCAGCCCCGCGCTGGGAACGGCCAGCTCAAATTTGAGCTACTACTTCGAGGTCGCTCCTATCCATGTGTACAACTATTCGGCCGTGCTCAACTCCACGCTTACCTCGAAGCTGACCAATCAGCTTCTCTTTGGTGCCAACTACTTCAACCAGATCTTCAACGACAACAACAGCAGCTTTGTGACTAAGTCACTCGGTTTGTTCCTCAGCCCGGACGCAACCATAAACGGTAAGCCCATCAACGGTGCTCCGAATCTTAGAATTAAGGGGTTTGAGAATACTGGCCTGACCCCGCCAGAGGGCCGAAGCGACCTGACTTGGCACATCACGGATATCGTCTCCTATAGCATGGGAGCACATCAATTGCGCTTCGGAGCTGAGGTTCGCCGGGCGAAACTCAATGAGTTCTATCACCGCCGCGGTACAGGAAGATTCATCTTCGACGGAACCCAGGGACCTTGGCGTAGCAGCGCGACTTGCACCGGGGCTACTGCAAACCCTCCCCTTTGTGCGCTGGCTGACTTTCTTGCCGGGGACGTGGCCGGAGGGCCCTTAGATCCGAACGTGACAGGATCTACTATCGCCGTAGGAAACCCGGAGCGTTTTGTGGCGGTCAACGCTTTCAATGCATACGCCCAGGATTCCTGGCAGGTCACTAAGAAGCTCAACCTTAATTATGGCTTGCGCTACGAATACTTTGGCCCGATGCACACCACTAAAAGCGGAGATATCGCGAACTTTATCCCCGGAAAGGGATTTGTGGTTCAGGACGGCAGCCACGCCCTCTTCAACCCCGGTAAGAACCATTTCGCTCCACGCGTCGGTTTTGCCTATCAGCCGACTGCGAAACCTGACTTGGTGGTGCGCGGGGGATTTGGCGTCTTCTTCGACCAGATCAACCTGAACCCGTTCCTGGACTTCCGTCCGCCCATCGCTGCATCGCAGGGGATCGAGGGCAACCCGTTCGGCGCATCGCCTGTTTCCACCTACAGTCGGAGCGGTTATAACTGGGATACGGTGCAGGCAGGCGGCAACTCGATCTTTCCGGGCGTCAAGGCCTGCAGCGATCCGAATTGCGCTGCCCTTGGAGATCCCCAGGGCCTGAGCGCCTATTCCGTCAGCCCGAACTCGCGCGTACCTTACTTCTATAACTACAACCTCCAAGTGGAGAAAGGGTTTGGCAACGTGGGCGTCTGGCAAATTGGGTACGTTGGCAGCGAAGGACGGAAGCTGAACCTGGTGAGCCAGATAAATCAACAGAACAGCGCTGGGGTGTTCACTACGTTCCCCCATCTCGGCAACGTTCTCCAGCTCAACACGATCGGGACATCCAACTACAATGCCCTTCAGACGATCTTCAGACTCAGGTCATGGCGAGGGCTGAGTTCCCAGTTCGCCTACACCTGGTCGCATGCCCTGGATGAAATCAGCGAGTACCGCGCTACTGTCGTGGATAATGCGCTTAACCCGAAGCTTGATTACGGCAACGGTGATTTCGACACACGTCATCTCTTTACGATCGATTTCACCTATGGCGTTCCGAAGGCTCCCTGGGCCACGTCTGCGCTAACAAAGCGGGTGTTCAACGACTGGCAAATCAGCAGCGTGATGAACTGGCATACCGGGCAGCCCTATGATGAAATCCGGTCCTACTTGAACCAGGTGGGCAACCCGTTCGCCAGCGGCAATGGCGTTACCATTGATCACAAGTTCTCGGCGGCCAATGGCGGCACGCTCTGGATCAACCCCACTGCATTCTGCGATCCCAATGCGATCAATCCGGCAACCGGACTAACGGATCCCGGCTGCCCAGGATCGTTTTACGGCAACGTCTCTCGGAACAAGTACTACGCCCCCGGCTACGGAGACGTGGACCTGTCGTTCATCAAGAACATCCCGATTACGGAACGGGTCAAAATACAGCTGCGGGCAGATTTCTTTAACCTTTTCAACCGGATCAATCTATCCTCGGGGGTTGGGGCCCTTTCCGCATTTGGAACCGCTTCCCCCAATGGGGATGCATGCTCCCAGAATTTCACCACCCACAGGTGCTCTTCGGACTTCAGCTCGACCGGATTCGGTTTGGTGAGTGACACGATCGGCGACTTCAACGGGGCTCCTGCGATCGGACCTGGCGAAGCCCGCAACATCCAGCTCGTCGCGAAGATTATCTTCTAACGGCTGGCTGCAACAGAAGCGTCTCGACCTGGTCGGGGGGCGCTTTCGTTTCTTCTAAATGAACCGCAGCCGACTTCCCCTGCTCCCGCGGGCTGCTGAGAATTCTTGGCTTTTGGGGGTCGGAGCTTTAGCTCCGACGTTAGCCTGGCGGCCTTCACTGGGCTTTAGCCCCTGAAAAATGGTTCCAAGTATTTCTCACCAGCCTGCCCAGCTTCGCCACGCCCACTGCAACGGCTGTCCTAACCAGACCATCACACAAATAGCTTGAATCCGAATTTTGCATGGCCAAAGTTTTCCCAATTCACTAGAATGGACTTACCAGCCGAAAGGAGAAGACTATGCCCACGACGAGGAATGGCTCCTCTCCAAAGGCAGCGAAGCTCCGCACTGCCCGGAAATCTCTGGCGCCGGAAGACATTGCCCTGCGCGCCTACCAAATCTATCTCGAGCGCGCCGGCGGAGCCGGCAACCCACTCGACGACTGGATCCGCGCCGAACGCGAGCTCCTCGCCCAAAACGGCAACGCTCGCCGCAAGCCGGCCGCAAAATCAAAAGCCGCCTAGCAAAACGCAGCCTTCTCCATCGCGAAATCCTTTCAGCACGATAAGGCGCGTCAGGCGGCGCTTCTTCTGATTTCCTTAATCCCATGCCCAAGATGACGCCGCAGAAGCGCGCCCTCAGAGTTACGCCATCGGCGTATCCGACTCGCGCAGCGATTTCTTCTACACTTTCGTCTGTCGTCTTCAGCAGATGCACCGCGCGCTCCACACGCAGCAGAAGAACAAGGAGGAGCATTCCTAGGAGTGAACGAACCAGTGGGCTAAAAAAGGATTTGACAGGGCCGACACGGCTGGAGATCTCCGGTAACCGGATTATCAGGCACAACGTGGCGGATGCCTCCACAAAACGCCGCCCTGGACGGGCCCCCCGTGTCGTGATATTCAGACCACAGCAACATGTGGTTTTGCGCGCTTTGATTCGCGGGCTGAGGTGTGCATTTACAATGTAAAGTCCTAAGACCGCGCAAAGGATGCGCCGGAGCTGGCAATTGGGGCGAATAATATCTCCCGTTTTCGAAGTCGAAAAGGAAACTCGTGACCTGCTGGAGCGCGGCGAAGCGGCCCGCGCAGCCGCCGCTTCGCTACCACTGAGCCGGGCGGTGTATGCGTTAGCGATTGCTGCCGTCGTTCTTCACGTGGGGTTCAGCGGCCGGTTTGGATTCTTTCGTGATGAACTTTACTATGCCGCTTGCGGACAGCGTCTGGCTTGGGGCTATGTCGACCACGCGCCTCTGGCTCCGTTTCTCGCCCGCCTTAGCCGCGCGCTGCTGGGCGATTCCCTCTTAGCCCTGCGTTTGCTCCCGGCGCTAGCGGCTTCGGCCAAGATGTTTCTTGGTGCGTGGCTGGCTCGGGAACTAGGCGGCGGGAAGTACGCGCAGTTCCTCGCCGCATTTTGCGTGTTGCTTGCTCCGATCTACTTGACGTTTGATAATTTCTTCTCGATGAATGCGTTTGAGCCCGTGTTTTGGATGGCCTGCGCGGCGATTGTGCTGCGCATTCTGAATGGCGGAAACCCAAAGCTGTGGCTTCTGTTCGGACTCTGTGCCGGCCTCGGGATTTTGAACAAACACTCCATGCTTTTTTTCGGTTCGGGGATTGCGCTTGGGCTGCTGGCAACCTCTGCGAGGAAGCATTTCCAGCAGCCGTGGATTTGGCTGGGGGCCGGAATCACGTTCCTTTGCTTCCTTCCTAATTTGCTTTGGGAAATTCAAAATGGCTGGCCAACTCTGGCGCTGTTTCATGCGGTGATGGGTACGAAGTACGTGATCGTTTCCCCGTGGGAATACCTCTGGCAACAAACCTTGTTGGCACATCCCCTGGCTGCGCCAATTTGGATGGCCGGTCTGTGGTTTTTGCTGCGAGATCCGCTGGGGGAAAAGTATGCCGTGCTGGCCTGGGCGTATTTCACAGTTTTGTCGGAGATGCTCATCCTGCACGGAAAAATCTATTACCTCGCGCCGGCGTACGTGATGCTGCTGGCAGCTGGCTCCGTCTGGATCGAACGGCGATTGGTTCCGCGAGTCGGAGTGTGGTTGCGGCCGGCGATAGCAGTGCCATTATTGATCGGCGGTGTGATTGCGGCCCCGCTATCGATACCCATCCTTCCGGTCGAAGCTACCATTCGCTATACGCGTTTCTGGGATGTACAGGCGATTCACGTGGAAAACGTGCCGCAGGGCGAGTTGCCCCAACTCTTCGGGGATATGTTCGGGTGGCCGGAACAGGTGCACGCGGTGGCAGGTGTATACCAGGCGCTGCCGCAGTCCGAGCGCGATCAAGCGGTGGTGCTTGCCTACAACTATGGGGAAGCCTCCGCCATAAACTGCTTCGGCGCGAAGCTGGGATTGCCGCGAGCCGTTAGTGGTCACAACCAGTACGGGTTGTGGGGACCTGGCGCAATGACCGGCCAAGTTGCCGTTGCGATTGGCTTTACCGAACAGCAGTTGCGCCAGTTTTATGACCAAGTCACGCCCGAAGCAACCGTCTCGCCGCAGTACGCAATGCCGGAAGAATCCCACCTCACGATTTTCGTTTGCCGGCGCCCCAAAAAGACCCTGCTGGAATCATGGCCGCAGTGGAAGTACCTGAGTTAGGGCCCGGCAGCACCCTCGCCGCGACTATGCGGAACGGCGCTGGCGCACCTGACTCCCCCTGTTTTCGACAGCTACATTGAGCCCCACCAATGATGCGCCCTGCCATCCCGTCTTTTCGAACGGAGCCGGCCGGCTTTTTCTTCCGCATTCGCTCCTAAGAACGCGTCGGCGTGCGCAGAGAGATCTCCGCCCCATCGCTCACGTTTTTTGTGAGCGATGAAATCTCTCTTCTCCTTCTTGAGTCCCGCGAATGATGAGCGTAGGCTACTCGCCGAGGTGACGTGTGAAGTCAAAGGCAGTCCGGAGTACGGTTACAGCAATGGCGGTAATGGTGGTTGGCCTCTGCAGTGCGTTCTCGCAATCAAATCCATCCAGCTCACCTCCAGGTTCAGACATCAACGCAAAACCTCTTCTGTTGGAAAAGAATGAAGGCGAGCTGCGAACTCGCCGCATTCACACGGACAACAGCGCCTCCGCCTCCTCCCAATTCATGCTGAAGGTCAGCCCGACAAATAATGGCTCTCAGCATCTTGTGGCCGGTACGGAAGAGCTAGCCCCGGGATCGCTCATACCGAAGCACAGGCACTTGGCCCAGGATGAAATACTCCTGATGCAGGGCGGAAAAGCTCACGTTTGGCTCGGCGATCAGGAGCGCGATCTCCATTCCGGCGGACTTGTGTTTATTCCGGCGAATACCTGGGCAAGTTTGAAGAACATTGGCACCGAGCCAATCAGCCTGACTTTCATTTTCTCAGCGCCCGGATTCGAGGATACGATGCGCTGCAATTCCGTGCCGGCCGGTGAAACGCCCACCCCGATCACGCCAGCGCAGCAAAGAGACTGTGCACACCTGGGGCACGCCGAAAACGCGAGCAGGCATGAATAGCCCAAAGAAATGAACAATCAGGCGGCCTTGGAAGAAAAAACAACGCGCCAATCATTTAGTCTGCCTCAGCCGCAACGTCAGCGCGGAAGCGATCTCTCAAACCGCCTGAGTGCCTCCCCCTTGCTCAAACAAAGAACACCTTCTACTTCTTTGGTTTGTAAATATAAGTCACAAACACGTGCTCCCACGGTACGGCAACGATGGGTAATATCACCCACAAGAACGCCGAGGTAATGCCTTCCGCTGGTGAACCCTCCAACGTGCCCTTTGACCAGAGTGGGTACGCCACAAGAACAAGCCAAAGGATTTTGTAGAATATCTCTAGCAGCATGATCGGCAGCATTTTCAAAGGACGAATGATTCCTAAGCCCGCCAAAGTCGCGAAGGCTGTCCAGACGCACCACGCCACGGCATTTGTTGGTTCCCATGGTCCCCGGTGGGTGAGGATGTGCGTCCAAGTGTCCTTGCCCAACACGAAGAACATTAAGATATAGACCAATCGCAAGAGGTAAATATTGATCCTACGGACGCCTTCGTAGCGGTCGTCCCGTTGAAAAATCGCTTTGGGGCTGACGGTCATAGAAATTATCCGATGAGACCTTCGATTGCGCCACTTGCAGCGCTGCGTCCGTACGCGATTGCGCCACACGCATATCTTCCGACGGCGATGGCGCCCACCGCACCGTGCCCAACCGCGATCGCGCCCAGGGCCCGCCAACCCATTGCAAGGCCGGCGAAGATGAACAGGCCGGCAGAAGCTCCTCCGACCGCAACCACTCCGACGCTTAGTCCGCCGTAGGCGACGACTCCAACAGCAATACCACCGACAGCAACGATTCCCGTTGCGCGACCGCCCAACGCGAATACCCCGTGTGCATTGCGTCCAATCGATAGTAGCGGTAGGCCGCCAACTCTCAGCTGAGAGGTGTATCCATCCATATGGCGACCCCGCGCTCTGTAGAGAACAACATCCCCGAGAATAACCGAACCAACGGCGAGGACTGTGGAGATGAGGGCCAGCTTGCGAAAAGTTCTCCGGAGCTGAAGGGTATCCCTCGTTAAGCCATTCATCTTCTCCATCCACGCGGGCATGGGCGAAGATCCCGGGCGCGTCACCATTTGCAGCCTCCTTGTTGAGCGGTGGTCCCAAGGCCATCGGCTCATGCCGAAATCATACTAAGCATAGCGGTACCTCAATGGGAAATTGATGGAAAGGGCGCCCAGTTCATATCAGCGACTTGGCTTGTACGTGATTTTCGTACGTAGTTTTGGGTATGGGTAAGAAACCACCCGTTGCTTCATTACTTCTTCCAGTCCTGCGCTACACTGGAATGCTACATCACCGCTCAATTTCATGACCACGCAACTTCCATCTCTGGTGATCCTTGGCCGCCCCAACGTGGGTAAGTCCACGCTCTTCAATCGCTTGACCGGCACGCGTCGCTCCATCGTCACCAACGAACCCGGCATCACCCGCGACCGCATCTATGGCAAAGCCGAATGGCGGGGCCGCGCCCTGGAGATCGTGGACACGGGCGGCATCGTTCCGGATGACAAGGCCTTGATCCCCCAAGAAATCCTGCGCCAGGCGCAGGTCGCCATCAAGAAAGCCGCGCTCCTCGTTCTGGTCGTGGACAGCCAGGCAGGCCTTACGCCTCTCGACGAAGAGCTGGCGCGCCTCCTGCGCACCACGGGCAAGCCTTTCGTGATCGCCGTCAACAAAGTGGACGCGCCGTCGCAGGAAGCCAATACGGGGGTGTTTCATCGCATCGGCGTGCCGATTTTCCCGATCGCCGCCGAACACGGTACCGGCGTGGATGATCTTCTCGATGAAGCCTTGAAACAGACCGAAGTCGTTGCTTCCGTCGAGGAGGAAAAACAACCCGGCATCATCGAAGTCGCCATCATCGGCCGGCCCAACGTCGGCAAATCCACGCTGCTGAATCGCATGGTCGGAGAAGAACGTTCCATCGTTTCGCCGATTCCCGGCACTACGATGGACAACGTGGATCTGGAAATCACGCACGGCGATCGCAACTACCGCTTCGTGGATACGGCGGGAATCCGCCGTAAAGGAAAAACCACGCTGGTCGCGGAAAAACTGAGCGTCGTGATGGCCCGTCGCGGCTTGGAACGCTGCGACGTCGCTCTTCTCGTGGTGGATGGCGAACAAGGCGTCACCCAAGGCGACGCGCAAATCGCCAGCTACGCCGAAGAATCCGGCCGCTCGGTGGTCATCGTCATCAATAAGTGGGACCTCGCCGTCGTTGCCGCGCGAGCAGCGGCGTCGCGCGATGCCGCCACCACCAAGGGAAAAGCCAGGCGCGCCCCCGGCGAACGGCACAAACCCGAAAATTTCGATCCGGGGCGACTCATGTTCGATTACGAAAAAATGATTCGCGCTAAATTGAAATTTCTAAGCTACGCGCCGATTGTTTTTCTGTCCGCAAAAACCGGCGAGCGCGCCGACAAGCTTTTCCCATTGATTAATCAATGCTGGGAAGCCCGCCAGCGAAGAATTCCCACGCCGGCGCTCAACAGCTGGCTCAAGGAAGAAGTCGACCTGCAGCGCGGCACCACTCCCGGCGCTCGCCCTGTGCGCATTTACTACATGACCCAGGCGAAAATCGGCCCACCGACATTTCTGATTTTCACGAATCAGAAAACTCCGCTGCATTTCAGCTACGAACGCTTCCTGGAGAATCAACTGCGTGGAAAGTTTGATTTTGTCGGCACCCCCATCCGCTTCGTGCAGCGGCTCCGCAAGCGCGATGACAAATCCGAGCGCGACGAGAAATCTTCGCGTGGAGACAAGTCTTCGCGCCGCGACAAATCCCGCCGCGGAGAGAATCCTTCGCGTGGCGGAAAATCCTCGCGCACTGACGAATCTTCGCGAGGTGACAAATGATCGCTTCCCCCTACAGCAATCCCACGCAAACTGTTAGGATATCCGCGTCCCCTTCCCGGCAGGGTTTTCGAGATGCCAAGCAACGGCGCAGCCGCGCAAGCCGCAATTGAAAGAGATGTCTATCACATCGGCGACGTCAGCCGCCTCGCCGATGTGAAGCCGTTTGTTTTGCGCTATTGGGAATCGGAATTCCCGATGCTGCAGCCGCTGAAAAGTTCCGGTGGCCGCCGCCTCTACCGCCAGGAAGACGTGGATCTGGTTTTCCGCATCAAGCGTCTGCTGTACGACGAAGGATTCACGATCGCCGGCGCCCGCCGCTACCTTCGCGAGCACAGCGGCGCGGCGGAAAATGACGAGATCACAATTCGCGGAACGGAAGGAGCGGCGCAGCTCCTGAGCCGCAAAATGTTGCTGGACTTGCGCGACGCTCTGCGGGCTTTCTTGACGCTTATTGAACGGCGGTGATAGCCTTGTTGTTGCTGCAACTGTCGCGGTTCCGGCCTCTGCTTTTGCGCCGCACCGTGATTAGCGTGCCCGTCGGGGCGTAGCGCAGCCTGGTAGCGCGCACGCTTGGGGTGCGTGAGGTCCCCGGTTCAAATCCGGGCGCCCCGACCATTTTTTTTTGGAAACGCAACAGCCGCCCCGTGCTCCCGCCGCTGAAAATCCGCGCCGTGTGGTGGTTTTGAGGAAGTGAAGCGACGCGAATCGTTCGAATCATGACGCATATTCTCCTGACCAATGATGATGGCTACCAGGCGGAGGGGCTTCGAGCGCTGGCGAAGGCGTTTGAAAGCTTCGCGACGGTCAGTATTGTTGCGCCCAGCCTGGAGCGCAGCGGAGCGGCGCAATCGCTGACCCTGCGGCAGCCGATTGTTTGCAACCAAATCGGCGAGAGAGAATGGGCGATCGACGGGACGCCCGCGGATTGCGTCATTGTCGCGTTGCACAGACTTTTGCCGGAGAAACCGGACATGGTGATTTCCGGGATCAATCACGGAGCCAACCTTGGAGAAAACGTCTACTACTCCGGGACAGTCGGAGCCGCGCGCGAGGGAGCGCTGCATCATATTCCGTCGATGGCGATGTCGCTCTGTTCGAAGAAAAGCGAAGCGCGATTCGAAAACTCCGCGCAGGTGGCAAGGGCGGCCGCAGAGCTTGTTTTGAAGGAAGGATTGCCGGATCAGGTGCTGCTCAACGTGAACGTGCCGGAGCCGTGGAACGGCGAAGTACGATTCACGCGGCAATCGCAGAAAATCACACGCAATCAACTCAGCGAAGGAAAAGATCCGCGAGGCCGCAGTTACTTCTGGCTGTTCGAACAGAGAATCGACAAAGACGTTGAGCCGGACACGGATTACGCGGCGATTTTTTCCGGAGCCGTTTCCATCACGCCGCTGCATCTCGATCCAACGCACACGGAGTCGCTGAATCACCTTTCGCACTGGGCGAAAACCATTACAGGCGCGTTTGGGCGGTAGCAGTTTGAAGTGCGGGCACCAGACTTTTTCGTCTGCCGGAACGTGTTCCCTTCGAACCATCCATCCCTAAATATCGTTTCAGCTGCGAAAACGGCAGCTGGACTGGCGCACTCTAAAGGGCCGGCGGATTAGTTTGCTTTCGCGGCGGCAGGCGCGATGAGCGGGGTGTTGTTTTTCTGCATGGCGTCGTTGAGCGCGGGCACGTCTTTCGAAAGCACCTCGCGCCATTTTACGAGCTGTGTTTCCAATTGCGGGTCGAGCTCGGCGAACACTTCCAGTTCGGCAGCAGTCGGGGCGGCATCGGCACTGTCCACGACTTGACCAAGGTAACCGAGCTTGCTGTTGAGTCTGGTCGGGTAGTTAGCTTCGTCTTCGGAAGCCGTGGCATTCACCTGAATCAATTCCTCTTCGATGGCGCTGATTTTCTTGCGCAGATCGCTCGAATTCGAAACCAGCGACTTTGCATCCTCGCGCCCGCCGAGCCGCTTCTCGAATGCCACGAGCTGCGTTCGCAGGTCACGAATGGCCAGGATGACTTTATTCATCTCGTCCTGGCGGTCGCGCAGTTTGAGCATGAGTTCGAATTGTTTGCGCAGGTCTTCTTCGGATGCTTTCACACGAGGATCGAGCTTCACTTCGAACGGGGCCCTATAACTCTTTCCCACGACAGTCAGCTGCACCTGATAGCGGCCCGGAAGAACCAGCGGACCGATCGGCCGGCCATTGCTATAAATGGAAGCCGGAATTTTCGCGGGGGTCTCATACCTCAAATCCCACGCGAAGAGATTCAGGCCGGCCTCCGCGGGGATATGCTCCACCTCTTCATCGTGTTCCCATTCGGAGGGCGCTTCCTCCGTCTTTTTCTTCTCGCTGGAGTAGCTGCGGATGACTTTTCCCTGGGCATCGAGGATCTCGAGCTTCGCCGAGTCTTTCGGTTTTTCCTTCAAATGATAGTAGATGATTGCGCCTTCCGAGGGATTCTCGGCAATGGCGTAGCGGCGTCGTTTCGTATGACCGATGCGCGTGCGAACCGCTGCCGCAGGGGCGAAGAGATGCGCGTCTTCGGCCGGGGTCGCCGTCGTCATCTGGCGCAGCGGGCTCAAATCGTCGAGAACCCAAAAGGAACGGCCGTGGGTAGCGACGGCCAGGTCGTTTTCGTGGACGATGAGGTCGTGGGCGGGCGTGGTCGGCAAATTGTTCTGGAGCGTCTGCCAATGTAGGCCGTCGTCAAAGGAAACCCAGATCCCCGTTTCCGTGCCCGCGTAGAGCAAACCCTTGCGCCCTGGATCTTCCCGGACCACGTGGACGTAGGAGTTGTCCGGCAAGCCGCCGATGATTTTGGACCAAGTTTTGCCGAAGTCGGTGGTCTTGAAAATGTAAGGATGAAAGTTGTCCAGCTTGTGGGCGTCCACGGCGACGTAGGCAGTCGCGGCGTCAAAGGGCGACGCCTCGATCAGGCTGACCATGGCCCACTCCGGCATTTCTTTCGGCGTAACGTTCGCCCAGTTCTTCCCGCCGTCGCGGGTGACATGGACGAAGCCGTCGTCGGTCCCAGCCCAGAGGGCGCCATCCTGCCTGGGCGATTCGGCCAGGCTGAAAACGACGTTGTAATACTCGACGGTGTATTGGTCTTTCGTGATGGGGCCGCCGGAATCCTGTTGCTTGGACTTGTCATTGCGAGTGAGGTCCGGACTGATGGTGGTCCAGGAGCGACCCTGATCGGCGGAACGGAAAACGAACTGCGAGCTGTGATAAATCACGTCGGGGTTGTGCTGCGAAACCAGGAGCGGCATGGTCCAGGTATAGCGGTATTTCTGTCCGGCAGCGGGGTGACCATCCGGAATCATCGGCCACTGCTGGATGCTCTGGGCTTGACCGGTGCGGCGATCGAAGCGGGTGAAGATGGGCCCCTCGTCGTCGGCATAAACGATGTTCGAATCGCGCGGGTCAGGGACGACGTAGCCGCTTTCACCGCCGCCGACGGCATCCCAGTCGCCGCGATCGATGAAGCCGCGGTCACTGCGGGTGCGGATGCCGATCGAAGAATTATCCTGCTGGGAGCCGTAGAGGCGATAGAGAAAATCATTGTCCGCGGCGACGTGATAAAACTGCGCGGTTGGCTGGTTGGCTTGCGTGGTCCAATTTTTCCCGCCGTCGACGGAGATCGTAGCGCCGCCGTCGTTTGCGTTGATCATGCGGTTCGAATCGTGGGGGTCCACCCACAAACCGTGATGATCCCCGTGCGGCGCGTTCAGCCGTTCGAACGACTTGCCGCCGTCGACGGAGCGGAAGAGCCCCGTGTTTGCGATATAGACGGTGTGACTATTTTTCGGATCGGCCCAGACATGGGTGAAATACCAGGCGCGCTGGCGGAAACGGTGGTCGTCGGTGATGAGCGACCAGTGATCGCCACCATCGTCCGAGCGATACAGTCCCCCCTTCTTTGCTTCGATGAGCGCATAGACGACATTCGAATCGGCGCCGGAAACGGCCACGCCGATGCGCCCGAGCGGGCCCTCGGGAAGGCCATTGCCTTCGACACGCTTCCAGGTGGAGCCGTCGTCGTTCGAACGGTAGAGGCCGCCCTTGGCGCCGCCGCTATTGAGCGACCAGGGAGTGCGGTAGCCCTCCCACATGGCGGCGAAAAGAATGTGAGGATTGCGGGGATCGAAAACGATGTCAATGCCGCCAGTGCGGTCGTCGAGATATAGAACCTTTTCCCAGTTCCTACCGCCGTCGCGAGTACGGAAGATCCCGCGTTCGGTGTTTGCGCCGTAGGCATGGCCGAGAGCGGCGACGAATACGACGTCTGGATTTGTGGGATGAATGATGAGTTTGCCGATGTGCCGGGTGTCCTTTAGCCCGACATTGGTCCAGCTTTTGCCGGCGTCAAGCGAACGATAGACGCCGTCGCCAAAGGAGATATTTCCGCGGATGCAAGCTTCGCCGGTTCCCGCGTAAATGACGTTGGGATCGGAATCCGCGACTGCGATGCTACCAATGGAAGAGGTGCTCTGTTTATCGAAGAGCGGATCCCAGGAGACGCCAGCGTCCGTGGTTTTCCAAACTCCGCCTGCGACGGCGCCAAAGTAATAGGTATTGGGCTGGCTCGGGACGCCGGCGACGGTCAAGACCCGGCCGCCGCGAAACGGACCGATCAGACGCCACTTCATGCCGGAGTACGATTTTGGATCAATGGAAGGAGCGGAGGCCGAACCAGCGGTTTGTTGCGCGCGAATGGCACTGGACGACAAGAAGTGGAAAATAAGCGCAGAAACACAGAAGCGAACAAAGCCGCGAGACGCATTCACAAAAACCTCCGGAATTAGGGCGTGAAACGCAAGATGGTAGCGCGGAGACAGGCAGGATGGAAGCGTTTTTCGTTCGAGATAGCGGGGTGCGTACACCTGCCTCGCAAGGCAAATGCATTTTGATAAGATTCTTGGACGATGAGCGGCCAGAAGGCGTACGACGTTGCTGTTGTGGGGGCGGGAGTTTTTGGGGCGTGGACAGCCTGGCATCTTGCCAAACGCGGCAAGAAGGTTGCGCTGATCGATGCTTATGGTCCCGCGAACGCGCGGGCCAGCTCCGGGGGCGAATCGCGCATCATTCGAATGGGCTACGGCGCGGATGAGCTGTATACGCAGTGGTCGCAAAACTCACTGGTGCAATGGAAGAAGTTTTTTGCGGCATCGCAGCTGCCGCTTTTCCACGAAACGGGCGTGCTTTGGCTGGGAGGCAGCCAAGACTCGCTGAGGCGCACGGCTACTACCTTGCGCGGATGCAACGTGCCGTTTGAAGAGTTGGACCGGGCGGCCCTGGAGAAAAGATATCCGCAAGTATCTTTTGCGGACGTCCAGACAGGAATCCTGGAAACAAACAGCGGCGTCCTGATGGCGCGGCGGGCAGTAGCGGCGGTGGTCGAAGAAGCCGTGAAGCTCGGGGTTGAGTATCGCAGCGCGCAGATTCTAAAGCCGACAGGATCCGGACGGCAGGAAGCGGTGGTGACGAGCCAGGGCGAACGCATAATGGCGGGCGAATTCGTGTTTGCTTGCGGCGCATGGCTTGGCAAAGTGTTTCTGGAAGTTCTGGGCTCGCGGATCTTTCCTTCCCGGCAGGAAGTTTTTTTCTTTGGGCTACCCCCGGGCGATACGCGGTTTGCTCCGCCGGCGCTGCCGACTTGGCTGTTTCAAGAGGATCTCTTCTACGGAATGCCGGACATTGAAAACCGGGGATTGAAGATCGCGTATGACGGACATGGCCAGCGCATCGATCCGGACACGGAGACCAGGATCGTCTCGCCGGTCATGAGGGAAAGGGTTCGAGCGTACGTGGCGCTGCGATTCCCGGCCTTGAAAGATGCTCCGATCGTAGAAACACGAGTCTGCCAGTATGAGAACACTTCGAGTGGAGATTTTCTGATTGACCGGCATCCGGGAATGGAAAACGTATGGTTTGCGGGTGGTGGATCGGGACACGGGTTTAAACACGGCCCCGCCGTAGGCGAATACGTGACCAGGCGGCTTCTGGACCGCATCCAGCCGGAGCCGCGATTTTCGCTGGCGACAAAGGACACATTCCAAAGGCGTGCGGTATACTGACGCCACGGGGCCAAAACGGGACTGGGTGTTGAAACTTCCGGTTACGGCGTACGTCTTGTACTAGAGGGGTTGCTTGGGGTTTGCCTTTTCCTGTTACCGCACCGCCCAAACAAATGGACCAGAGCGTGGGGAGGAAAAATGGATTTGAAAATTGAGCGCGCCGTTCGAGCGCTGGCAGTGCTTCTGGCGATGGTGCTGACCTGCAGTTCCGCGGCGAGCGCGGAGCCTGCCGGGGCCGCGGAGTTCAAGGTTCCGGTGGAATATTACAAGCTGCCTAACGGGCTGCGCGTGGTACTTTCGCCGGACCACACCTCGCCGACGATTTGCGTCGGTGTGTACTACCGGATCGGGTTCCGGGTGGAACCGCGCGACCGCACGGGCTTCGCACACCTGTTCGAGCACATGATGTTCCAGGGTTCGCAGAATCTGGGAAAGATGGAGTTCATCAAGCTGGTGCAGCAGAACGGAGGCATCCTGAACGGTTCGACGCGCTTCGACTTCACAAATTATTTCGAGGTTTTGCCGGCCAACAAACTGGAGACCGCCTTGTGGGCGGAAGCCGACCGGATGGGCGGGCTGGCGGTGAGCGAAGAGAATCTGAAAAACCAGCAGGGTGTGGTGGGCAACGAAGTGAAAGTGAACGTGCTGAACCGGCCGTATGGCGGGTTTCCATGGATCGACATGCCCATGGCGGCCAATTCGAACTGGTACAACGCGCACAATTTTTACGGAGATTTGAAAGACATTGAGGCGGCGACGCTGACCGACGTGCAAGCGTTCTTCAAGACGTACTACGCGCCGAACAATGCGGCGCTGGCGATCGTAGGAGATTTCGATCCAGCGGAAGCAAAGAAATTCATTGAAAAATACTTTGGCTCGCTGAAAGCATCCCAGCTTCCTCCCGCGCCGGACCTTACGGAGCCGCGGCAGGAAAAAGAAAAGCGCACGACAAAGATTGATGCGCTGGCGAAGCGGCCGGCGATCGCGGTTGGGTATCACATGCCGGAGCGCAACACGCCGGAGTATTACGCGATGGCACTGATCGACTCTTTGCTGATTGAAGGGGACGACAGCCTGCTGCACCAGGAACTGGTGCAAAAGCGCGGGCTGACCGGAAACGTCAATGGAGGCATCAATCTTCTCGGCAACGCTTACAACTACAACGGGCCGATGCTGTTCATCACGAACCTGATCTACGATCCGACCACCACGCCGGATGCGATTCTGGGGGCGATGGATGGGGTGATTGAATCTATCCAGACCAAGCCGGTGGATCCGAAGACGCTCGACCGCGCGCTAGTAAAACTGCGCTCGGATCTTTACGACACCATGGGAAGCCAGGGAGGATTCGGGCTGGTGGATCTGCTCGCCAGCTTTGCGCTTTTCGATGATAACCCAGCGCGCGTAAATTCCCTGGTTTCCGAATTTGAAAAGGTTACGCCCGCGCTGATTCAGAAAACGGCGCAAGAATATCTGCGGCCGAGCAATCGCACGGTGATGGTACTGAATCCACAAGCCCAACCGCCGGCAGCAGCGCCCGCGGGGAACCAGTAAAAAGGAGCCGACGAAAGATGAATCGCATACGCATGCAGAAGTTCGTGCTGGTTCTTGGAATGATGAGCCTGTTTGCCGCGACGGCATTTGCGCAGAAGCAGACGCCGCCCGCGGGCGGTGCGCCAAAGGCATTCGCACTTCCGGCGCACGAGACGTACGCGCTTTCGAACGGCATGAAGGTGACCCTGGTGCCGTACGGCACGCTGCCGAAAGTGACGGCGAGTCTGGTAGTGGGCGCGGGAACCGTCCATCAGACACCGGAGCAGTACAGCGTCGCCTCCATTCTGGGCAATCTGCTGAAGGAGGGCACCACGACGAGAGGTGCGAAGCAGCTCGCGGAAGAATTCGCGCAGATGGGCGGCGATCTGAGCGTGGGCATCGGGGAAGATGAGAGCGCGTTCACTACGGACGTGCTCAGCGAGTTCGGGCCGAACGCCGTGAAATTGCTTGCGGATGTTGCGCAGCATCCGCTGCTGCCGGAGTCCGAACTGGCCCGGCTGAAAAATGATGCGGTACGACAGGTGACGATTGCACGGTCCATCCCGCAGCAGATCGCCGGGGAACGATTCCGGAAGATTCTCTACCCGGACCACCCGTACGGACGAATTTTGCCGGCGGCGGAGGACATCCAGAAACAGAGCGTCGCGAATGCCAAGGCGTTTTATGAAGCGAATTTCGTGGCATCGCGGGCGCATTTGTACGTTGCGGGACGTTTTGACGGCGCGGCGGTGAAGAAAGCCGTTGCGGAAAGCTTTTCGGGCTGGACCAAGGGCGCCGCCGCCGCGACTGCGGCGCCCAAGACACGAGCGAAACACGTGCTGGACGTGACGGACCGGCCGGGCGCAGCGCAGTCCACGGTTTTCGTAGGATTGCCGGTTCCGAGCGCAGAGAGCCCGGATAATATTCCGCTTGCGGTAACGAATACATTGCTCGGCGGATCGTTCGGTTCGCGAATCACATCCAACATCCGCGAGCAGAAGGGATACACGTATTCTCCGAACAGCCAAATCTCCCGGCGCGTGCATGATGCGTACTGGGTGGAAACGGCGGACGTCACAACGGCGGTGACCGGGGCGTCGCTGAAGGAGATTTTCGGCGAAGTGGAGCGCCTGCAGAAAGAAGCTCCGGGAGCCGAGGAGTTGAAAGGCATCCAGAGTTTTCTTTCAGGGCTGTTTGTGATTCAAAATTCGACGCGGGGAGCGCTGATCGGGCAATTGCGCTACGTGAACCTGCAGGGTCTGGGCGAAGACTACTTGAAAACGTACGTGCAGAAGGTGAATGCGGTCACGCCGGGCGATGTGCAGCGCATGACCGCGCAATACATCAAGCCGGAACAGATGACCATCGTGGTGGTGGGGGACAAAGCAAAAATCAGCGAGCAGCTTGCGCCTTACGCCGCCGCGGGAAGTTCGAACAAGTAGAAGATTCAACTGGCATCGCCAGTCCTCACTTGTAAGTTCTGGTCGGAAGTGAAAGAGCCTTGGCTTGTGCCTTTTTCCCTGCTTTGACGTGGGTGAAAGCAAGCGACAAAGAGAATTAGGATTTCGGAACGCGACGGCGGGGATGGGTTGCGGAGGCTGCGCGCTTTCCCCGCCGTGCTTTTTCTGAGTAGAGATCGCGGTCTGCCTCGGAGAGCAATTTTTCGATTCGCTCGCCATCGCCGCGGTACACGGAAACGCCGATACTCGCGGAAAGCGGCGGTTGCTCGTCATCGTTAGCCAGCACTTCGCGAATGCGGCCGGCGACGCGCCTCGCTTCATCCTCTTGCGCTTCCGGCAAGATCAGGGCGAATTCGTCGCCGCCGTAACGCGCGGCGGTGTCCATGGCGCGGCAGTGAATCCGCAAAACATCCCCAAGACGGCAGATCGCGCGACTGCCCACGAGGTGGCCGTAGTTGTCGTTAATTTTTTTCAAATCATCCAGATCGAGGAGGAGCACGGAGAAAGGCCGGCCGCTGCGGTTGGTGCGTTCGGTTTCGTTTTCCAGGACATCGAGGAGGCGGCGGTAGTTCGCCAGGCCGGTGAGCGGATCGCTGACGGCAAGGTGGCGAACTTGTTCGAAGAGGTAAGCGTTGTCCAGTAGTGCGCCGCCGAGAGCCACGGTGTAACCCATCACGATGAGAGCCTGGGCAAAAAGGAAGGGAGCGTCCAGAAATCGCTGGGATTGCGCGGCGGAAAATTGAGCGGCAACGTTGAACCAAGCGGCGGCGTAAATGGTGCGATCGAAGGCGGAATCTTCGGCGGACAGGCGGCGACGATACCAAATCAGACTGACGAAGAAAATCGCTGCGGGGAGCAACTGCTGCGGGCTGGGGAAAAAGGCACCGGGATGCGGGGAAACCTCGGGAGGCAAACGGCGCAGTGTTGCGGCCAGGGCATACGTCAGGGCAATGACGGTCAACAGGGCTCCTGCGATTTCGCGCCGCGGATGGCGGGAACGCGGGATGAAACGTTCGACGAGCAGAGCGACGATGAGCAGGAGTGCCAGGACCATGCGGCCGATCCACCAGGCAATCGGCGCCCAAAGAAGTCGCAATGGGGCATCCGGCAAGAATTGAAAAAAGAGCACACTGGTCGCGGTGAGGACGGCGCCGGAAAGAAGGAACCCGGCGCCGAGAATCAGGGAGATGCGATCCTGGGTTCCCTGAAAACGAACGAGAGTCACAGCCGCGAAGACAAAAGCCAGAAGACCACTGACGATCTGGAGGTAGCCCTGGAGGAGGGGATCTGGACCGATGGAGATGCGACGCAGCCAGTAGGCGGCAGCGACAATAAAGAGGAAGCCTGCGGCATGCGCGAGGAAAATTGTCGTGCGACTGCGGCTATGCTGGAGAGCTGCCTCGATCATAATCCGTTTTTCCCAGGTGCTACGATTCTAAGGGCCGGGCGCCTACTAAATTAGACTACTTAGCAGGTCAGGGCGTTGCCGTCGAATCAAGGCAGGAGTGAGCCAAGAGATACGGGCCCGTGGATCTCGCGACCTGTCCCAGAGTGCAGGGTGAAAAGCTGGGAGGAAGATTGGAATCCGACGAGCATGGGGGCGAGAGAATTTTACGTGTTGCAGAAGGAGACGAGTTTGGCCAGACTGCTTATTGAAACGATTGAATACTGGGTGGAAGAGATGCGGCTGGCGGGACGGATTCCTGTAGCATTAGCGTCCGCTGGTTCGTTGGACAGAATTGCACTTGGAACAAAGCGTAGCACCCCAGCAATAAGGAGAGATTTTTGAACAACGAGGCGACAGCGAATTCCGGGCCACGTTTGAGGCGGACTCTCACACTCTGGGATCTGATTCTTTACGGTGTCATCGTAATTCAGCCCGTAGCGCCGATGTCCATATTCGGAGTTCTGAGCAATCGTGGAAAAGGGCACGTTGTTACAGCGATCCTCATTGCCATGGTGGCGATGCTTTTCACCGGCATCAGTTACGGCAAGATGGCCCGGGCATATCCGAGCGCGGGCTCGGCCTTTACCTATGTGGCGCAGGAGATTCATCCCGGGGCAGGGTACGTAACCGGCTGGAGCATGGTGATGGATTACATCCTCAATCCGCTGATCTGTACGATCTGGTGCGCGCAACAAGCCCATGATTTCGCACCTGCGCTCCCTGTATGGGGATGGAAGATTTTCTTCGCAGTAGTGTTTACGCTGCTAAACATCCGCGGAGTGAAAACATCGGCGCGCATCAACGCGGGTATGGCCGCCGGAATGGGAGCGGTCATCGTGGTGATCTTTGTCGCCGCGGTGCGTTACATCTTCGGCCACCCGCATGCGGATCCCGGTTTCTTTACGCGGCCCTTCTATGATCCGGCCACTTTCAGCACCGGCGCACTCTTTGGTTGCACATCCATCGCAGTGCTGACGTATATCGGGTTTGACGGTATTTCCACGCTCTCTGAAGAAGCTGAGAATCCCCGGCGGAATATCATGCTGGCCACGGTGCTGACCTGCATCGTGATTGGACTGCTCTCAGCGGGCGAAGTATATCTAGCGCAGCTTATCTGGCCCGCGTCGGAAGCTTTCCCAAACGTCGATACGGCTTATGTACACGTGGCAGGACGGGCCTGGGGGCCGCTTTTCGCCGTGGTGGGATTTACATTGCTGCTGGCAAATTTTGGGTCGGGCATGGGTGCGCAACTGGGCGCGGCGCGGCTGCTCTATGGCATGGGGCGCAGCAACGCGTTGCCGAAATCGTTTTTCGGTGCGGTCGACAAAAAGCATCACGTTCCGCGCAATAATGTCTTTTTTGTCGGGGGAATCGTACTGATCGGATCGTTTTTTCTTTCCTACGGGCTTGGCGCGGAAATGCTCAATTTTGGTGCGCTCATTGCATTCATGGGCGTGAACGCGGCCGCATTCATTCGCTACTTCGTGCGGGCAGAAGAAAAGAAACCGTGGAATCTTATACCGCCGTTGGCCGGTTTTTTCATCTGTCTGGGATTGTGGCTGAACTTAAGCCGGCCCGCGATGATTGCCGGCTCCATCTGGATGGCCGCAGGCATCGCCTTCGGAGTGTGGAAAACGCGCGGGTTCAAGGAACCACTCTCATTTGAGGTGCCCGCTGAATGATGCCCTTCTCGCTACCAACGCCATTGCATATCGGAGGACTCTAGAAGGATGATGATGTCCGCGGAGGCACCACGTCTGGTGAAACGAGCTAGCGGCAAAAGTCTTACGGTAACCATGCGGGACGTCGCGCAATCCAGCGGCTTTTCTCCGGCTACCGTCTCGATTGTGCTGAACAACGCGCCATTGGCGCGTTACATTGCGCCGGCGACGAAAAAGCGCATTGAGGAGGTAGCGAAAAAGCTCGGGTACCGGCCGAATGCCATGGCGCGGTTTCTGCGTAGCAAGCGAAGCCACAGCGTCGGCGTCATGTTCTTCGATATTGCCGACCCGTTCTGCACCCCGGTCCTGCGAGGCATCGAAAACGCGCTGTATCAATCCTCCTACGTGCAGATATTCGCGGATGCGCACAACCAGAGGAACCGGTTCGAACGCTACCTGGAAATGCTACTGGAGCATCACGTCGAAGCGTTGATCGTGGTGGCTAACTGGCTTTTCGTGGACATTCATCTGCTGGCGGATCTCACCAAACGAAACATTCCAGCGGCTACGATTGGGTTTGAGTTGCCCGGGGACACAGTCAGCTCGGTGATGGTGGATAACGAAGCAGGGGGGCGGCTGGCGCTGGAGCATCTCCATCAACTCGGCCACCAAAAGATCGCCTTCATTCGCGGACCAAAAATGTTGATTGACAGCGCACCACGATGGCGCGGCATTCGAAAATTTGCGCACTCGTCCGGGATGGAGATCGATCCGGCCCTGGTGCTGCAGCTCCCGGATTCCTTTGACCCCAACTCCGGCTTCGAGGGCGGTTTTCGATTCACAGAAGAATTGCTGGAAAGAAAAAAGCGATTCACGGCGTTGATGGCGTTCGACGATTTGACGGCGGTGGGCGCGATCCGCGCGCTGACGAAGGCGGGCGTGAAAGTGCCGGAGCATTGTTCGGTGGTGGGTTTTGATGACGTGCCGCTGTCCTCGCTGGCCGCGCCATCCTTAACCACCGTGCGGCAGCCGCTTGAGGCGATGGGGAATCACGCCGTGAACATCGTTATGGAAGGCGTGAATGCCGGACTTGAGAAACGCGAGTGGACTATTTCTCGGCACAAGATGAATCCGGAGCTGGTGATTCGAGAATCCACGCGAGCGGCAGCGCTGACGAGTGCCGACGACTAGACATTTCCGCCAACGAATGAATTCGTTTTGACGGATAATCCATCAGGTTGGGTAGGGGACTTTCACCCCCAAGCTATCGAACATGCTCGGCACACAACGAAAGGCGCGGACCGGATGGCCCGCGCCCTTAGTTTTTTAGTTCCTCGAGTCTGCTGACCTTACTGCGCTGGCGGCAGAAAAGCCTGCGAAGGCGCCAGGAATTCGACCTTTGGAAGCTCCGTGACGACGTGGACGCGTAGGAATCGTCCTTTCTTTCCTCCGCTGCCATTGAAGGTCAAAAGATACTGATTGTTCAAATGCGTGCCAATCTCGTCAAAATAAGGCTTCAACGTAACGGGCGCGCTCGTGCCAAGGTAATAGGCTTCTCCGCCGGTTTCGTCCGAGAGCTGGCTGAGGTTCGCTTGCCCTCGAGAGACAAGGAAGAGTCGGCTCGACCTGTGCCCGTCGTCGGGAGCATAAATCGACCAGACGTTGATGTTCTGCTTCTGGGCGTGTTCAATCGCGGGACTGAGATCCGGGCTAGTGAAGCTGAAATCCCCGCGGAAATAGTCGATCCCCGAGGAGATCAGCAGGATGGAGCGCCGGTCCGGGGATGCCGGCAGACGCTTGATGAGATCCAGGAGCGCAAGATAGGGGCTTGAAAACGCACCGCCGGTGCCCAGCGGAATGCGCAAAGCCTTCCCCGCAAGCTCATGGTCGTTCGTGAAATCCTGAGCGAGCATGGCCGTTCCATTGCGAGCATAGGCCACAGATATGTAGGTCGTGGCTGGTTGTGACGCGAAAAACGCTTTCAAGTCACTCCACTGGCTGGCGACGCTGCTGTCCAGCGAATCGTCGATTAGCACGGCAAGATACAACTTTTCGGCTTTGGTCCAACCCGCCACCTGCGTGCGCTCCTTGTTCAAAAACAACTGCACATCATCCTTTGTCACCGCCGGTGGGATAGTGTCTTTCTTCCCGACGGCGGTAACGGTGATGGTGACATTTCCCGGGCCTGCTGCGATGGCGCCGGGTGCAAAAAGCCCGAGCGCAATTGCAAGCGCTCCGAGCAGCGAGACAACGTGATTTGTAATTCTCTTGCGAGTCATGGTGTAGCTCCCTTTATCTATCCGCATCCAATTAGATGCAGATTCGAACCGAAAGCATGCGTACGGTGAGAACTTTCTTCTGACACAAAGCGTTCATGAGCGGCGTACCTCGTGGACTTCATTTGCCTAGAGCGAGTGGCGGCCAGCGTAGTATGCTGCGCCACGCGCGAGAGGGCTCTCCGGTGAAAGACTACGTAGGTGCGATTGACCAGGGAACAACGAGCACGCGGTTCATGGTCTTTGACAAATCCGCCCGGATTGTGGCGGCGGCGCAGAAAGAGCATGAACAGATTTTTCCGAAGCCCGGCTGGGTCGAGCATGACCCGCTGGAGATTCTGCGGCGCACGGAAGAAGTCATCGCAGAGGCGCTCGCCCAGCGCGGCTTGCGCGCAGCAGACCTCGCCGCCATCGGCATCACCAACCAGCGGGAGACGACCGTCCTCTGGGAGCGGAAAACCGGTAAGCCGGTTGCCAATGCCATCGTCTGGCAAGACACGCGGGTGGCAGAAGATGTGGCGCGGTTTGCAGAGGATGGCGGGCAGGACCGCTTTCGCCCGCAAACCGGGCTGCCGCTCAGCACCTACTTCAGCAGCCTGAAGTTACGCTGGCTGCTGCAAAATGTTCCCGAAGCGCCAGAGCGAGCCGCGGCGGGCGAGCTGCTTTTCGGAAATATAGATACGTTCCTCCTCTGGAACCTGACCGGGGGAGCGCAGGGCGGCATTCACGCAACCGACGTGACCAATGCCAGCCGAACGCAACTCCTCAAACTGAAAACACTGGATTGGGATGAAAAGTTGCTCGCAACGTTTGCGATTCCTCGCGCGGTGCTGCCGGCGGTGCGATCGAGCAGCGAAGTGTATGGGGAAGCGTCACTTGCGACGGTCGCCGGGGTTCCCATAAGCGGGATTCTTGGCGACCAACAAGCGGCGCTCGTCGGGCAGGCATGTTTTCGGCCCGGCGAGGTGAAGAATACCTACGGGACGGGCTGCTTTCTGTTGATGAATACCGGCGAGCGGCTCGTCCCTTCGAACTTCGGGCTGCTCACTACGATCGCCTACAAATTGGGGGGCGGGGCCGTGCACTACGCTCTCGAAGGTGGAGTCGCCATCTCGGGAGCGTTGGTGCAATGGCTTCGCGACAATCTCGGGCTCATTCAAAAAAGCTCGGACGTGGAGGCGCTTGCACGCACCGTCAATGACAACGGCGGCGTTTATTTCGTCCCCGCTTTTTCCGGTCTCTACGCCCCCTATTGGAAGCAGAATGCGCGGGGAGTGATTGCCGGGCTCACCCGCTATGCGAACAAGGGGCACATTGCGCGGGCGGTCCTGGAAGCGACGGCGTTTCAGACACGCGAAGTCGTCGAGGCCATGGAAAAGGATTCAAAAATCGGGCTCGAGAGCTTGCGCGTGGATGGGGGAATGGTAGTCAACGAATTGCTGATGCAATTTCAGGCGGACATCCTGAATCGGGAGGTGGTTCGCCCGGTGATACAAGAAACGACGGCGCTAGGCGCAGCGTATGCCGCGGGGCTGGCTGTCAAGTTTTTCACGGGGTTGGAAGAATTGCGCGCCAATTGGGCTGTTGATCGCACCTGGAAGCCGAATCTGGCCGAAGCAGAGCGGGAGCAGCTCTACAAGCAGTGGAAGAAAG
>WNFG01001042.1_pt1 | contig 26703 bp, 27 predicted proteins | sample 5400431 | NCBI WGS metagenome assembly WNFG01 (sample SAMN13153346, study PRJNA577476) | soil metagenome | isolation source: 120 cm saprolite under Douglas fir tree site 2 hole 3 replicate 2 | place: USA:California | collected 2015-04-18 | reverse complement strand
TGCGCGCGTTTCGCGCTGGTGACTACGCACGCGGCGGCGCCGTCGTTCATGGTCGAGGCGTTGCCGGCGGTCACCGTCCCGTCTTTTTTGAAGACCGGCTTCAGATTGCGCAGGGCTTCGACCGAGCTGTCTTCGCGGGGGCCTTCGTCCTTTTCGAACAGCGTGGGGGCTTCACCTTTTTTCTTCGCCGGAATCTCCACGGGAACGATCTGTCCCTTGAACCGGCATTCCTTCCAGGCCTGCACGGCTTTGCGGTGCGAGTTGACGGAGAACTCATCCTGCTGCTCGCGCGTGACTTTGTATTTGTCGGCCACGTTCTCGCCGGTCAGGCCCATGTGATAGTTGTTGTAAATGTCCCAGAGTCCGTCGTTCACGACCGAATCGATGATCTGCGAGTTGCCGAGGCGATATCCCTTGCGCGCCTGAGGCAGCAGATAAGGAGCGTTGGTCATGGACTCCATGCCGCCGGCCACCACGATCTCGGCGTTGCCGGTCTGGATCGCCTGGGCCGCCAGGGCCACGGACTTCAGGCCGGAGCCGCAGACTTTATTAATGGTCATCGCGCCGACGGTGTTCGGAAGCCCGCCATTCAACGCGGCCTGGCGCGCCGGGTTCTGTCCCAGCCCGGCGGCGACCACCAGCCCCATGATGCATTCATCCACCTGGTTAGGATCGACCCTGGCCCGATTCACCGCCTCGCGCACGGCGATGGCGCCCAGTTGCGGCGCTGAGAAATCCTGCAGCGCTCCCTGAAATTTTGCGATTCCGGTCCGCACTCCGCTGATAATGACGACGTCTTCCATAAGGTCTCCTTAGGCAATTCCAAACCCTTTATTATAAGATGACCGCGCAACCCAATCGGATAAAACAAATTATGGAATATCAAACCCCTCCGCCGCCATCGGAACTGCCCGTCCAGCCGGCCCCTGAGGAATTAACGCCTCCGAGCGAACCAACGGGCCTCAGACGGATTGCGCCCTGGTGGCACACGCTCGTACTCGTGGCCTTCGTTCTGGCCACCTCGCTCTATTCAGGCCCCAAAATCAACCGCCTGAAACTGAACCTGCCGGGGCTCTATCTCACCAGCATTGCCGTGGACCTGGCGGTGCTGGCCTTCCTCTGGTTCGGGCTGCGATTTACAAAGACCACGCTGCGCGAATTGATTGGCGGCGCATGGGATGGTATCAACCTTCTGATCGACGCGGGCCTGGCCGCCGGCTTCTGGTTCGTCTCCATATTCATTCTCTTTGTGGGCAAACTTGCGCTGGGTCTGGCGGACCTTAAGTCAGCCAAAGTCGCCTCCGATGCGATGAAGAAAGCCGCGGGCGGCATCATGCCGCAATCCGGAAGGGACCTCGCGCTTTTTCTGCTGCTGGCCGTGACAGCCGGCATCTTCGAAGAAATTCTTTTTCGCGGCTATCTGCAAAAGCAGCTGGGCGCTCTGGCGCGCAATTCCTGGATCGGAATGGTCCTGGCCGCAATCATTTTCGGCGCAGCGCATGGTTACCAAGGTGCTCGGTTCATGGTGCTCATCGCGATCTACGGAATGTTGTTCGGACTGCTCGCGCACTTCCGAAAAAATCTTCGCCCGGGCATGATGGCCCATACGTTTCAAGACGCTTTCTCAGGCATCTTGTTTTTCATCTTGACGAAATATCACCTGATCTGATTCATGAATGGCCTTTTTGACGATCATCACCTGGTGCCTGAAACCTAAATGTCATCAATTTTTTTCTTGACTTCGATTTTTAATCACTCTATACATTCAACAGCGGCGGTTTTTATTCAAAACCGCCATCTCCGTGAAAAACGGAAAAGGGAGAATAGATAACATGGCAGCTAAGAAAAAGGCCGCAAAGAAAAAAGCAAAAAAGAAGTAACAACGTTCAAATAACAACCGGGGGGACGCGAAAGCGTCCCCCCGGTTTTTTGTTTTGAGCACTCAGCAGTCAGCACTCAGCAGTCAGCCATGAAACGTTCCCGACGACCCGCGCAGAGTGCGAGCTGAAGCACCTATGCATTTGTCTTTGTTCAGCGGATCGGAATGACAAAAAGAGAGGCTTCCGCGGGTCAGCGAAAATGTTTCATGGCTGAATGCTGAGTGCTGAGCGCTCTGCCGGAGCTACTTCAACAGCTCAGGCTTTTCTTCAAACAACTCCGGCTGGTCCGGACCGTGGCCGGTCAGGCTCTCGATTCTGCCTTCAACTTTGAACATCAGCTTCGACCCTTCATCCAGCTTGGCCGAGGCGTTCCGCACGTGCTGGACGACCGTGTCATACGCCTTATTGAACTTTTCCATCTCGATCTTCAGCGACTCGATGCCCCGGACGATCAGCTCCGCCCGCTGGCTGACCTGCAGACCCTTCATCCCCACCATGATCGTCTGCAGGTAGGCATACAGCGAATTCGGCGATACCGGCACCACCCGCTTCTGCAGGCAGTACTGGTAGAGGTCGTACCCGTCGTCATCGCGGATGATGGTTTCGTAATACACGTTTTCGGCGGGCACGTACATCAGCGCGAATGGCAGGGTGCCGTCGGCGGGGCGGATGTATTTGGCGGCAATCTCATCCACGCGCTTGCGGACGTCGCGCAGGAAATCCCGCCGCATGAGTTTTTTTTCCTCGTCTGTCACGGCGTCGGCGATGCGCCGGAAGTTTTCCAGCGGGAACTTGGAATCCACGGCCACGTTGCCCGCCGAGAGCAGAATCACCGCGTCGGCCACTTCCCCGGAGGGAAAGCGGAACTGCAGCTCATATTGTTGACGCGCGAACACCAGGCCCAGCAGGTTTTCGAGCTGCTCTTCGCCGAATCCGCCGCGCATCTTGGGAGCGCGCAGAACGTGCTCGATGGCGGTCACCGACCGCGAAAGGTCGGTCAGGTGGCGCGACTGTTCGTTCATGGCGCCCACCTGCTTTTGCAGTCCCGCGAAGGTGCCCTGCACCGATTCGAGCTGCCGGGCCATAATGCTGGTGTTGGCGTTGGCCTGGCTGGCAGTCTGCTTGAGCTGCTCGCTTACCTGGCGGTTGATCGATTCCAGGCGTGTGCCCAGATCGCCGGTGACGCTGGTCAGGGCCGCCTGCACATTGGTGGTCACCGACTGCAACTGAGAGGAAAAGATTTTGCTCATGCTCTCGGTGGTATCGCGCAGAGAATGGACCTCGCTGCGCAATTCGCCGACCGAGGGACTCTCCGCCTGCGGCCGGCGCAGCCACAAGGCCGCGGCCACCCCGGCGGCGACGCCCAGGGCGATGCACAAAATTGCGATCAGCAGTCCCGCCGCCCCGGTCATGGCTTGACCTCTTTCTTGACTTCAATTGGCACCAGCACGCGCTGCTCGGTCGCCGGACACAGCCTCTCAAAGTCACACCAGCGGCAGTGCATGCCGGGCCGGGGATCGAACTCTCCGGCGGCGATGCCGCGCGCCCGCCCATGGCGTAAATCGAAAGCTGAAGGCTGTCATCCGCCTGCTTCGATGTGCGCGGCGATCCGGTCTTGTAATCCACCACCCGCACAACGTTGCCTTCCACACGGTCGAGACGGTCGATGCGTCCCCTGACTTTGAGCTCGCCCATGGCGAAACTGAACGAGGCCTCGGTGGCCAGCACATCCACCGACGACCGGGGACGAGTGCGCACCAACTCCCGAAGCTGACGCTCTCCCTGGTCCTCATACAGCCTGCGCTGCACCGGATCTTCAATCACGGCCTTGTTGAACTCCCGCTTGAAAGCCGCCACAACTTCATCCGCGCTCAGTTCGGGAAGTCCCGGCTGCGGATCGTAGTAATTCTTCAGCACCGTATGCACGGCGTTGCCGTAATGGAGCGCGGCCGCCGTTTCACCCGGAACCAGCCAGTCCCGCCCCAGTTTGAATTTCATGGGACACAGCGAGTAGTTCTCCACGGAGTTGGCGCTGAATGCCATGCCCTCGGTATTGAACGCCGGAGGCAGAAGCATCCAGGAGGCGATCGGTGAAGGCACGGTACTCAGGGGCAGCAACGGATACCGGGAATGCGAGTCGTTTTTTTGCAGCACCGCCGAAAGCGCGCGCGACTGCAGCAGCGGCCGCAAAAAGCCGGAGGGAGTCGGATCCTTTCCGCGTCCCGCTCGCGAACCGATGGTCAGCCGGTCGCGCGCCCGGGTAATGGCCACGTAGAAGAGCCGGCGCTCTTCCTGCTCATTCACTTCCTTACTCTCGCCCACGGCAACCGAACTGCGCAGCGCCGCCGGAAATTCAAAGAGCGTTTCGCGGAAGTTCAGCGGAAACGACTGCGACTGCACGCGCAGCAGCCACACGTGGGTGAATTCCAGCCCCTTGGCTCCGTGGACGGTCATCAACTGCACGGCGTCCGGATTCCGCAGCGCCGCCTCCGTCACCTGGTCTTCGGAAAGCAAAGGGATCGTTCCGCCCGCGTCGGCGAACAAATCGAGATAGCTGAGAAAGGCCTGCAGCGATCTGTCTTCGAGATATGGTTTCTTCTCCCAGTCGCCGACAAAGCGAAACAGCGCCTGCAACGCCGAGTCGCCGGCGTCAAAGTCGAACTGCTTCGCCAGGTAAGCGAGAGCGGTCGCCGCCCGCAATCCCTGCCGGGAAATAAACTCACGCGACGCGCGCACCTCGGTCAGCAGGCGCTCGCCGGCGGGCATGGCGGTCAGCACCGCCTTGAAAGTTCCATCCCGTCCGGCGGCGGCCAGATTGGCCCGAAGCTCCACGGCGCTGATGCTGAAGCGCGGGAAGGCGCACATGCGAAACAGGCTTCCGGCGTCGCTTTCGTTGCACACCGCTCCGGCCGCCGCCAGCAGATCGCGGATCACACCGGCCTCCATCACATCGAGCCCTTTTACGATGAAGGGAATGTTGCGGGCGGCCAGTTGCTCCATGACTTTTTCGCGGTTGGAGTGCGAACGGTAGAGCACCGCCAGAGAGACGGACTGGTTGGCACTCGATGCACTTTTGCGCGCGCTGTCAATCTGCTGAGCGACACAGGCCGCCTCTTCAGCATCGGTCTGGCAGATTTCCACCGACACCGGTTCATCGAAGACCAGCCGACCCTCTTCCTGATCGCGTCGGTCGCGGCCCGATTGCAGCGCCACGCGCTCAAAGCTGATGGGCGAAGCCGAGCGCACCCGGGGATTCGCATCGATCGCCGAAAACGCCACCTTGAGAATGTTGCCGCGCGAACGCTGGTTCTCGTCGAGAATCACGCCCGCCGTTCCGGGGAACCGCCGCTGGAACTCTTCAAAGGCCGCGCTCGATGCGCCCCGAAAACGATAGATCGCCTGGTCGGGATCGCCCACGGCAAAGATGTTCTTCTCGTCGCCCGCCAGCAGATCGGCCAGGATGATATTGCCGGAATTGCAATCCTGAAACTCGTCGATCAGAATGAACCGCGCCCGCGCGCGTTCCTGCGCCAGCAAGCCGGCGTCGGCCCGCAGCAGGCGCACCGCCCGGCTGATCTGCATGCCGAAGGTGCCCAGCTTCTGCTCTTCAAGCATCCGCATGGAGTTGGTATAGGTGCGGGCAATCTCCTGCCAGCGGGCCAGAATCTCGGCGGGGCCTATGTTGTCCACTTCCTTCGAACGGCAGTTCCGGGGGATACCCGGCTCGGCGGCCAGGCCGGCAACCCAGGTCTCGACCTCTTCCGGCTCGATCAGCTCTTCATGGCAGCGATCGAAGAAGTTGCGCAGATCGGTAAGGAACTCGCCCAGGTCGGCGGGTTTGATGAAACGCTGCAGTTGCAGTTGATCGACCCGCTGGCGCAGGAAGACATAAACATCCTCGGGGGGCAGGACGTGGAAATCGCGCTCGTTGCGGGTGAGCACCGACTGGCAATAAGCGTTGAAGGTGGCGGCGTTGATGGCGGCCTTGCGCTTCAGCCGCTTCTCCACCCGCTCCTGCATCTCCTTCGCGGCATTTTCCGTGAAGGTGATGGCCAGAATCTCATCGGGCCGGGCGTGGCCCTGCTCGATCAGGCGGGCAATGCGCTCCACCAGTACCGAAGTCTTGCCCGTGCCCGCGCCGGCCAGCACCAGCATGGGCCCGGCAACGTGCGCAATCGCCTGCTGCTGCCTCGGATTGGGAAGAAATACGTTGGCCAAAATGTTGTCGGTCAGGGAGAACTGATTGAATTATACCGGGAAGAAGCACTCAGCAATCGGCACTCAGCATTCAGCCAAAAACAAAGCCAAAGTCAAAACCAAAAATCTTGAAACACGGAGGGAACGGAGGAAAAAAACGAGGAACCGGAGGAAGACTTTGGGGGTGTTGTCGCAATTTGAAAATCGTTTTAACCCGCCGGTTACTTCCGAGGACTGCCAATAAAACCTCAGGTATCCTCCGTTCCCTCCTGTTTATCCTCCGTTCCCTCCGTGTTTCAGGATTTCTGGTTTTGACTTTTTCTATTCCAGACAGCTAACCGCCACAGCTACTGCCGCTATCGCTGCCGTCTCGGCGCGCAGGATCGTACTGCCCAGGGAGGCCACAACCCATCCGGCGCTACGGAAGGCTTCGAGTTCTTCGGGAGCCCATCCGCCTTCGGGGCCGAAGGCCAGGGTGATTGGCGGGGCGATGTCTGCCAGCGCGGATTTCAGGCTGACGTTTTCTTCCAGTTCGGAAAGCACGATTCGACTGCCTTCTGCCGTTGCCATCGCCTTGCTCAGCGGGACGGGCAATTCAATTTCTGGCGGGCTTGGACGGCGGGACTGCTGCGCGGCTTCGTGGGCGATCCTGCGCCAGCGCTCCGTGCGCTTCTCGGCGGCTTTGGCGAGATGCGGCTCGGTGCGGCGCGAAATCACCGGCACAATGGACGCCACGCCCAACTCCGTCAGCTTCTCAATGGCCCACTCCAGGCGATCGAATTTGCAGATCGACAGGACCACGGTGATTTGAGGCAGCCGGGTCTCGGCGACCACGGGGCCCAGTTCAAATTCCACCTGATCTTCAGTGACAGAAAGAATAGTACCCATCCGCGAAACGCCCTCGGCGGCGATTACAAACTGCTGCCCCTGGTGGGCACGCAACACACGAGCAAGATGGATGGCGTTCTGTCCGGTGATATAGGCGCGTTCGCCGGAGACGCGATCGGCGATCCACAGGCGGCGGGTCATGAGGCAGCCACGCAAAAAAACATTTGCCGCTGATTGTCGCAGCGCGGCAGAGCCGCAATCAAAAGCAAAACCTTTGCACCACGGAGGCACGGAGACACAGAGGGAAAAGATAAATGGGTTCCTTCCGGACCGGTGGTTGGTTGCAGATTCATCAAGAGCGGATTGTCGATATTTCGAACTTCTTTCACAATCGGAAACGCGAGGCCACGGAAAAGGCCGGACGCGTTCACCGGACCGGCGGAATTTGCGCCCTGATTCCGTGTCCTCGCCTTTCGGATGGGGAGTGGAGTTGAAAATGTCGATAATCCGCTCTTGATGGAACCGGAAGGCTCCGGCGGTCCGGAAGGAACAAATTTATCTTTTCCCTCCGTGTCTCCGTGCCTCCGTGGTGCAAAGGTTTTGCTTTGCTCTGTTCTCATCCAAAGGTTTGTTTCACCCTTTCGACCATGCTGCGCGGCTCGAGTTTGTTGTCGGGCTTCGAAATGGCTCCCAGCTCTTCGAGACTCTGGCGCTGCTGTTTGGTCAGCTTGGTCGGTGTCTGCACTCGGACGCTTACGTGAATGTCTCCCTTGCCTCCGCCTCGCAGCGAGGCCACGCCCTTGCCTTTCACCCGCAGCACTGTGCCCGACTGCGTGCCTTCAGAAATCTTCAGCTTGTGCTCGCCGTCGAGAGTGGGAATCATGATCTCCGCGCCGAGGGCGGCCTGCGTGAATGAAATCGGGACGGAGCAGTAAAGGTCCCTGCCTTCACGCTCGAAAAACTCATGGGCGCGAACCGAGAGAAACACATAAAGATCGCCGCTCGGTCCGCCGCTCAGACCGGCATGGCCCTGGTCCTGATAGCGCATGCGCGTGCCGTCTTCGACGCCGGCGGGAACGGAAACCTCGATGATGCGTTCCTGGGGCACGCGGGCCTCGCCCTTGCACTTGCCGCAGGGGTCGGCGATGATGCGTCCGACGCCGCTGCATTTGGGGCAGGTGCGCGCCACGCTGAAGAAACTCTGCTGATACTGCACCTGTCCGCGTCCGCCGCAGGTCGTGCACGTGACCGGGCCTTTGCCGGAGGCCGCGCCCGAGCCCTTGCACAGCTCGCAGGTCTCGTAACGGTGGACCTTCACTTCGGTCTTTTTGCCGAAGGCCGCCTCTTCAAACGTCAGCACAAGATCGGCGCGGGCGTCTTCGCCTTTCTGCGCGCGGCTGCCGCCGCGCCCGCGTCCGCCGCCCACGTTGACGCCGAAGACCTGACTGAAGAAGTCGCCCATCACGTCGTTCAGGTCGGTGAAGGCCGAAGGATCGAAGCCGCCTGTGTCGTTGGCAATTCCCGCATGTCCGTAACGGTCGTAGCGGGCGCGCTTCTGTCCGTCGATCAGGATGCCATACGCTTCGGTGGCTTCCTTGAATTTATCTTCCGCCGCCGGATTGCCCGGATTGCGGTCGGGATGAAACTGCATGGCCAGCTTGCGGTAGGCGCTTTTGACTTCCTGCTCGCTGGCGCCCCGTTCGATGCCCAGCACTTCGTAATAATCGCGTTTTGCCTGTGTCGCCAAATCGTTCCTCGGTTAAAGTTCACCCAAAATATCGAACACCACGCCAAGCACGTCGAGTCCCCACGACGATTGATGGCCGGATTTGACCACGGCTGGGTGTCCGCCGCTGTCGTAGATTGCGCGCTTATCGGGATCGGCCAGTACTTCGTAGGCTTCCCTCACCTGCGCCATGTTGGTCGCGGCCTCGGGATGGCCCGCGTCCCGCGCCGCGCCGAACTCCTGGGCTTTGCGCTGCAGCGCTTCCTTCAATTCTTCCGCGCTGGCCGCGCAATCGACGCCCAGCACCTGGTAGTAATCCGGCTTCCCGGTCTCCGTATCAGCCATCGCGCCCCCCTCCTGAAATTCCCTATTTTCCGCCTGAAACATTCCGCGCCACGCGCACCATCGCCGGACGCAGCAGGCGGTCCTTCATCCGATAGCCCGGCTGCAATTCCTCCAGCACGTGGTTGTCGGCCACCTCGTTGCTCTCCACCATCTCAATCGCTTCGTGAAAGCGCGGATCGAAAGGCTGTCCCTGGGCTTCCACGCGCTGCACGTTGAGCTTTTGCATGGCTTCCTGAAACTGTTTTTGGATCAGTTCGACGCCCTTCCTGAAATTCTCAGGATGCGCCTCGGCATTCTTCAGGGCCAGCGCCAGGCTGTCGAGCACCGGGATCATCGAACGGGCCGCGTCGGCCACCGCGTAATCGCGAAACTCGGAGTTCTCTTTGCCGGCGCGCTTGCGAAAATTGTCGAACTCCGCCTGCAGGCGGGCCAGCCGGTCGAAGAGCGAGTCGCGCTCGGCCCGCAGTTTCTGGATATCGTCGGTTGCGGCCGCCGCCGCGGGCTGCGGTGGATCGTCCGTCAAACCGGCGACCGCGGCCGCTTCTCCCGCGGCTGCTTCTTCCGCCGGCAGAATTTCGGGCTCGGGAGTTTCCACTGTCTGTTTCTCTTCCATATGTATATCGGTATGGCCGTTAGCCTTGCTCATCGTCCTCTTTGCACCTGAATTGATTGGAATCTTCACGTGGTCTCGTTCAGCAGCTTGTCGAAAAGCCGCGCGATGTATGACACCGCCGTTATGGTGTGCTGATAATCCATGCGGGTGGGGCCGATGACGGCCAGCGACCCGCGCATTTCTTCTCCCACCTTGGCCGGAGCGCCGATCAGCACGAAATTGCGCATCTCGGGCAAAGTTTCCTCAAGACCGATCACCACGCGCACCGCTTCCTGGCGCGTGTCGAGGTAGGCGGAAAGCAGCTCAGCCACTCTCTGTTTTTCCTCCAGGGTCTTGACCAGTTCCTTCAGACGTTCGTGATCGGCTTCGTTGGCCACCAGATTGGCCACGCCTTCCACAAAGATGGTTTTCGCGGGCTCTTCGGCTGTGAGTGCGCCGCCTCGGTAGAGCTGCTCCAGGCTCTTCATCAGCCGGTCGTATTCGCTGCGCTCACGCTCGATGCGGCGCGCCAGCTCGGTCTTCAGAGCGTCGATGGTCCAGCCGCTGAAATTTTCATTGATGTAGTTGGCGGCGGTATCGAGATCGATCTGCGTCAGGTCCTTTTCGAGGCGCATCATGCGGTCATGGACGATCCCCGACTTCATCACCACCACAGCCAGCACCTTATTGGAACCCTGCTTTGAAAAATAGATGTGCTCCAAAGCGTTTTTTGGCCCGGCGCTGCCGATAGCCACTCCCACGCAGCTCGATACCAACGAGAGCACATGCGAGGTCCGCTCCAGAAACTCCTGAACGCCGACCACGCCTTCCAGCGATCCGGAAATCAGGCTCTGATCGCCGGGCGAAAGAATCGCCGTCCCGGAAATATGGTCGACGTAATACCGGTACGCCTGGGCGGTCGGGACTCGTCCGGCGGAGGTATGGGGCTGCTCCAGAAAGCCGGTATCCACCAGGTCGGCCATCACGTTCCGGATGGTCGCCGGGCTCAGTCCATCCTTATTCTGTCGGGAAAGCGTGCGTGAACCCACAGGATCGCCGGTCGAGATGTAGGTCTCGACGATGGCGGTCAGTATTTCCCTCTCCCGAGGCCCGATTTGTGCGGGATTCGTCATGGTATTTTGCTACTAACTTCTTTAGATGCAGAAACTTAGGCAGAAGATTCATCCCCTCGTTCGCATTCAGATTGTAGGAATATCATATTCCGGGTGTCAAGCTTTTAGCAGATGCCCGTTTCGAGTGCTAATTCCTGCCCTCCCTATCATATGTCTAAATGCTCCGCAGGGCGAGACATTCGACCTCTGATGAGCCTCTGATGGGATGGTCGGATGAGCGGCACCGTTGTCCTTACACTTCGACGGCCAAATTGGGTCGGGGAGTTGCCGGGGGGCTGGAAATCCGCCCTGTCGCGAGAAGCACTCTCTTTTGTCATTCCGATTCGCGCAGCGGAGAGGAACCTGCTTATTCTCGACCGTACGGCTCTGGTGGTTTAAGCGTTGCCGTCGATTGAACTGGCTCGGGCAAGGAAGCACGGACGGAATATGGCTCATACTGACTATTCATAAAAAGATTCATTCAACTGGCCGAGAATCCATCCCTCGACCTTGCTCTTTTGATCATCCAGCGGGTCTCCCGATTTTCGCGAACCCAGAACTACTTCGAGAATGCCGAAGAGCCCTACAACCGCATCAAACGCATCGTCCCCTTCTGGAAATCCGTTTTGAATGGTGACAGTCAGGGGGGCATCCAACTTGATTCCCCTCTTTGCTGCCCATTTGATTAACGCAGTCCCGGCTGCCTTTCTCACGCTCTGCTCTCCCTTGCCTTTAGGCGCTGTTTCAAAAAGCCACGGATAATATTCGGCTGGATATGTTTCAGCGATTACAACCGAGCCGGCGGTCAACAAAGTTTGGAGCGGCCCGTCAAACGGCCAGAGCCGAACTGCATGAGGATATTTCTTCATGGCGGGAATGATTACGTCTTTCCATCCGAAAAGTGCTCCTTTGCCGACCTGGTTCGCGCCTAACGTCCAAAACAGCGGACAGGCAGCTTTTCTCTTGATCGTCGCCTTCTCGCAATCCCGACGCAGATCATCAAATTCTTCGACGCCCAGGGCAGTAACGAGATGTTCATGTTTTGTCTTTCCGGGGCGGTAGGGATAGAACGGGCGTCGAAAAGAAATTTCAGAAGGCAGTTCTGCAACCTTGAAAAAGCTCGACAATTCAGAATTACCGAGATTCAAGGCGAAGGTCTTGAAATCGCGGATTCGGTTTTCGCGTGCATAGAATGAGGGCAGGCCGATTGGAAAGTCAAAGCCCATTACCGCACAACCCGCGGTGCCAATCTCGAGCAGTTTGGAAGAAATCAAAGCCGTGGGATCGCCTACCGGCGAAGGGGCAGAAGCTGTGAATTGTCCGTCGGCCGTACGCACCGCACAGGCCAACCAGCGTTTCCTGGGAACACTCCCCCAGTCGCAGTGGCAAACATGAGTGGGCAGCAATTCCTTCAACCCTTATTAAGGCCTTTGCCATCTGACTGACGAGAGTTAGAATCGGCCCGTCTGTCTCCGATTTCCAAGCGTACCGCCTGCTTAAAGAAGCCTGAGGTGAGTTTCGGATTGTCCGAGTAGTCGATGTCTTTTTCTTTGAGCGCATCAATGCGGGCCCGGTTCGTCTTTGATCGCTTCTTCATATGCTCTTTAGCTCTGCCGGCTGGCCTTTCGCAGCGAGATGAACCGAATGATGTCCGGTTCGCGTTCGGTAAACATGATCACCACGACGCGTCCCTGGATTATTCCAATTCCGTGCCGTCTGTCTTCGCCGTCCGCTCTATGCTCTGCCAAGGGCGTATACACACTTGTATATATTACAAAGCAGCTCCATCAAAGCCAAACTGAATTCGCAAATTAACGTGGATATGACCCGGCAAAATCGGGGATCAAATCAGTTCAAAATCGCCTTTGCGACCGAGGATGCGGGCACGCAGCAAGGGCGCTTTCCCCTGCCTGACATCAAAATCGAGACCAAGCTTAGCTGCTTCGCCCGCCAGCTGGCCGGCGGATGGCGATTCCCCGAAAAACTGCAGCAGCTTACACCCGGTCGGCGCGTCCTGCGCAGGATGCATCGAATCACGGCTCCATTCGATGAAGAACGGCAGCAGACCATTGCGATCATCGCTGAGGCCAAAAGACTTCCAGCGCAGCACTTTTCCATCCGGACGCGAGCGCGATCCGTCGCGTACCGGCTCGATGGCCAGATCTGCTGCTGCGGCGCTTTTCGCAAGCGCAGCCAGATCGTCGGTATGCGCGGCCCAGCCCAGAATACGCGGTTCCTGAATGGAGGTGAGGCGCGCCGCCCACCATTCCCGGCTGGCGGCCGAACCTGCCTGTTGGGGATCGGGCGCGATGATTTCCAGATAACGCCGCGGTCCCAGCGCCAGAAGTGCATTCCGTGTGGCGCGTCCGGGATGCACGCCACCGGGAACGGCACGCATACCGCTGCGCTGCTCGAACCACGCAATTCCATGGTCGAGGTCGCTTACGCCGAGAAGTATGTGGTCAAGATCGGCAGGCACGGCTGAAATCCTATCCGCACCGGCCATCCGCATCCACGGCGTGGCCAGCGCGACCGCGGTCAGAGCAAGAAAATTTCGGCGAGAGATACGAGCAGCCATAAATTCTGTTCCGGAGAAATTGTATCAGCGCGAAAGACAGCGCACATATGCAGGTCCATTTAACGTAGACTGCCGGCAGAGGAAACCAACTGTGATCATCAAAAGCCCACGGAGCAATCCATGCCGGAAGCCGGAAGGATGGCTGGGCCGATTCGTTTTGTGGAATATGAATTCGCGGCATTCCAAAGTAACGGACTGGGGGCTGTCTCACATTTCGATAGAAGAGCACGCCACCATCCTCGACGTGGGATGCGGCGGAGGCAGAACGGTGAGTAAGCTGGCGGCGGCCGCCACAAAGGGAAAAGTCTGCGGCATCGATCATTCCAGGGCGAGCGTGGCTATGGCCGCCAAAATCAACCGGCAATGGATAGATAAGGCACGTGTCGAGATCCGGGAGGGATCGGTATCTCAGCTGCCGTATTCGCCGGACACGTTCGATCTGGTCACCGCGGTGGAAACGCACTTCTGGTGGCCTGACCTGCCGGGTGACATGCGCGAAGTCTTAAGAGTGCTGAAGCCCGGCGGAAAGCTCATCACGATCGCGGAAATCTATAGAGGAGCGAATACCAGGACGGCCAGTGTCGCCGAAAAATATCTTCCGTTCTCGGGTATGGCGCTTCTGAGCGTTGAGGAGCATCGCGAACTCTTCGCCCGAGCAGGTTATTCGGATATTCAGGTCATTGAGGAACCCGGCAAAGGATCGATTTGCGCCATGGGCAGAAAACCCTGATACCGCAAGGCCCGTGTAAGCGCCGTCGCCGCTAACGGGTTTTCGACGCTTTGCGCACATGCGCGACGGAGCCTTTGACCAGCTTTTTCAGTGTCGGCATGTGGATATCCGATAGGCGCTTGATGTTGACGCACGATTTGCTGCCGGAACACCTGCCCAGGCCGGCCATCAATTCCTTATATCCCTCAAATCCCGGTTTGACGTAGATCGCGATGTAGTTCTTTCGCGGAGAGAATGCTATCTCCATCCAATCCATTTCACGGCCATCGGGATATTTGTAGCAACGGTCGCCAAATCCCACGATGTTGGCGCCCCACATTTTGGGTTTCGCTTTCGTTGTTTTCTCCATGATGTCGGCGATGACATGGCAGTCCTCGCGGACCTGATCGTCTTTGATGGCATTCAGAAAATCGCGGGCGGAAGCCTGGGTGAGTTTGGTTTTGATTTCGGCCATTGGAACCTCCGGTTGTAAGGCCCGGATTATATTTCATTTGGTCCGCAGATGGCGCAGGGGCTGAAGCCCGATCGGGTGTGGCTTCTGACGGTACGGCTGAAAGCCGTACCCTGTTACCTGCAGCGGCTGAAGCCAGACTTCAGCAATGGCTCAAGCCGGCTTCACCTCGACTTCAGATTCGGACGCACGAGCCAGCAGCCAGCAGCTACAAGCCAGCAGCGTGCTACTGCACCTGAATCACATTCCCCGGCTGCTGCCGGCTCTTCACTTCCTGAAGACCGGCGATCACCTTGCGGGCGAATTCGAAAAACGACTTCGACTGGGGCGAAGTCTCGCCTTCGAGGACCATCGGCCTGCCGCTGTCACCGCCCTTGCGGATATCGGGATCGAGGGCAATCGATCCAAGGAAAGGCACTCCGAACTGCTCCGCCGTGCGCGCCACGCCGCCTTTGGAGAAGATATCGATCTCCTCATGGCAGTGCGGACAGACGAAGTGGCTCATGTTTTCTACCAGCCCCAGAATATCCACGCGCGCGGTGCGGAACATCTCGATGGCCTTGCGTCCGTCCTGCAATGAGACGTCCGAAGGCGTTGAGACAATCACCGCGCCGGTGAGCGGCACGGTCTGGAAGAGCGAAATCACCACGTCGCCGGTTCCGGGCGGCAGATCGACCACCAGGTAGTCCAGCTCGCCCCAGTCCACCTGCTGCAGAAACTGGCGGACGATCGAATGCAGCATCGGTCCGCGCCACACCAGAGGCTTGTCGCCGGGGTTCAGAAAGCCCACAGAGATAATCTTGACGCCGAAGTTCATGAGGGGCTCCAGCCGGTTCTCGCTGAGCACGCGTGGCTGGGCGTTGGCGCTCATCATCAGCGGGACGTTGGGGCCGTAGACGTCGCCATCCAAAAGCCCGGTGCGAAAGCCCATTTTGGCCAGCGCCACGGCCAGATTGACGGCCACGGTGGTCTTGCCTACGCCGCCCTTGCCTGATCCAACGGCAACGATATTACTGACGCCCGGCAGCGGCTGCGGGCCTTGCTGGGGTGGTGCTCCATGTGTGTGTCCGTGAGCCAAGGTGATGCCTTTCGTTTTACGGGGGAATGGGGTCTCTTGTCTGATTATACGAGAAGTCAGCACTCTATTTTGAGCACTCAGCAATCTGCATTCAGCAGTCAGCAGTCAGCCATGAAACATTCCCGAGACCCTTCGGATTCGCGTTCATTCGCGGCTAATCGCTTTTGCTTGTTTTTCTGCGCCGCAATTCGGCGTTCCGCAGTTCGCGGCGGCGGCCCGCGTCTTCGTAGCGCCGCCTTTCCTCATCGCTTTCGGGGACCACCTGGGGTACGCTGTGACGCTTGCCTTCGCTGTCCACGGCGACAAATGTCAGGTAGGCGGAAGCGACATGACGGCGGGTGCCGGTGATGTAGTTCTCGACCCAGCATTTGACCCCGGTCTCCATGGAAGTGGTAAAGGCCCGATTCACCGACGAACGCAAAATGAGCAGATCGCCGATATGGACGGGAGCCAGAAAATCGATATGGTCGCTGGAAGCCGTGACCACATAGCTGCGCGAATGGCGATGCGCCGCCATGGCCGCGGCGATGTCGATGAAGTGCATGAGCCGTCCGCCAAGCAGATTGCCCAGCGGATTCGCGTCGTTGGGCAGAACCACCTCAGCCATTTCTGACTGAGATTCACGGACAGGGCGGGACGGATGTCGGGTTTCGGTCATGGATGACATTCAGTATAGAGTAGTTGAGGCGAGCACTCAGCAGTCGGGCTTAGCACTCAGCACTCAGCAGTCAGCCATGAAACTTTCTCGTTCAGTTGGAATCGCCAGTCTGAATTCCTTGTGAACCCAGCGGTAAAAACTTCACCGATTCCCCGAGATAGTTTCACGGCTGACTGCTGAGTGCTGACTGCTGACTGCTGTTCTACCGTCTTTCCAGATAAGTCGCCACGTAACACTCCGCCTGCCTCTGTAACACAGGGTCTGAATGGACCGCGAACCAGCTTCCACTCGAGAGCCTGTAGCGCAGTTCGCCGTGCTCCACCGGAGCGTGATCGCGTTCGCAGACGTAGCGCAGAACGACCTCTCCGGCATTTTCGGCCGCCACGGAGAACCGGATGGCATCGGCCCGGCGGACTGCGGGCAGCTTAGCGCACCGGCGGGCGTAGCCGAGATTGCAGAAATCCCGCAGTTCGGCATCGCCCGGCTGCATGGCCGTTCCGCCGGCCATGCACTGGCCATGAAACCCCGCGCCCAGCGGAAGCCGCTGAGGAAACGGCCAGAAGAGTTCGGGGCTCTTCTCTTTCGGGAAAAAATAAGGACAGGCCACAGCAAGCCCATCTTAGTGCCGATGGCCCCCGGTTGTGTTAGATTTTTTAGTATGACTGAGATGAGCCGGCTGGAGATGCTGACGCAGTTCGTGGAACAAAACCCCAACGACGCCTTTGCCCGCTACGGGCTGGCGATGGAATACTCCAACCAGGGCCAGGTCGATACCGCCCTGCAGCAGTTCCATAAACTGCTGGAGCTGCATCCCGACTACACCAACGGCTATTTCATGGCCGCTCAGGCCCTGGCCAAAGTCGAGCGCTTCGACGAAGCCAAAGCCCTGCTGCAAAAAGGAATCGAATCGGCCCGCAACACCGGCAACCAGCACGCACTGTCGGAGATGACAGCCATGCTGGATGAACTCGGCTGATCCGGCAGATGGATCCACCGCAAAGGACGCAACGGGCGCAAAGAAAAACAAAGAGGTTCTTTAAAAAAATCCGCCGCTGATTTCGCAGATCAACGCAGATCGAAAGAAAGAGCAGAATGTCTTCCTTTAAAAATCAGCGTTCATCCGCGTAAATCAGCGGCAGGTTTTTGATTTTGGGCTTTCTTACCCCTGCGCCTTGACCGCCGCTTCAGCGGCCTGGAACCCGATTTTGGAATGGGTGCCGTCGCAAAAAGGCTTGTTCACCGACGCTCCGCAGCGGCACAGGGCCACTGCCTGCTTACCGGTAAGGTCATACTTGTTGCCGTCCGCGTCGCTCAAAGCGAGTTCGCCGATGTCGCCGGACACGAGATAAGGGCCGTTCTTTTTGGCAGTAACGTTGATTGCCATTCCAGATCCTCCAAAAATTTACGTCACCCCAATCTAAATGGTGGCCGCCGCGGCGCGCAAGGCAGACAGACCGTACCACTGGGAACGGCATCGGACGATCTGCGCGGAATTTGGCAATTCTGTAATCGGCCAGGGGCATCGATTGCCTTGAAATTACCCGATTACCAAATTACGCAATTACCCAATCCGTTCTAAGGCGCGGGCTGCGCCTGTCGCAGACAGAGGCTCATCTGCAAAGCCAGTTCCCGCACGGACTTCAGCTTTTCTTCCACCATGGGCGGCAGAGACTCGACGGCCAGGGCCAGTTCCGAGGAAAGCAGAATGCCGGTCACCGCCCCGGAAAGCTGCTCCTTGAGTTCGTTGCGCACCGCTTCTTCCGCGAGGACTTTTTCCCGGCGGGCGCGCTCCAAGGCAAATTCAATCTCCCGGCAGATGCGGTCGATCCCCCAGATGCCGGGATTGATCAGCACGGTCACCGCCGTTCCGGAATAGCGGCTCATGGTGTCGGCATGGCCGGGATTGGAATCGATCAGGTTCTGGTCGAGCACCAGAGCTTCGAAGGCGCCGTTGCGCGCCTGCTGGATCGCATCGCGAACGGAATTGCACAGCGTCACCGGCTGCCCGCTGCGCCGTTCAAGTTCCTGGCGACACTCCTCGGAGCGGACCGATTGCATCATCAGGAGAATCATTTTGGCCTCTTACGGCCGCATCATGGCATCAGCCACTGCGCGGCGCTTCTTCCACCGTCGTGACTCCCCAGCGATCGGTAATTCCATATTCTTTCAGCTTTCGGTAAAGCGTGGTTTTGCCGATGCCCAGCAGTTTGGCGGTCATCAGCTTGTCTCCGTTAAGTTGATTGAGCGCGGCCAGGATGGCCTGCTTTTCCATGTCGGCCAGCGGCAGAATGCGGTGCCGGGCGCCGTTGCCGGCCGCCGATACGGTGTGAATGTTGGAACTCTGGATCTGCGGCGGCAGGTCGCCGACGTTCAGCACCTGTCCTGAACCGAGGGCGGCGGCGCGCTCCAGACAGTTTTCCAGCTCGCGCACGTTGCCCGGCCAGTCATAAGCCAGCAGCATTTTCATGGCCTCGGTGCTGATGCTGCGGCGCGTGCCCGTGGAGCGCGAGATCTTCTCCAGAAAATGGTCCACCAGCAGCCGGACATCCTCTTTGCGCTCGCGCACCGGAGGCAGCCGCAGGCTGACTACATTCAGCCGGAAATAAAGATCGCGCCGGAAGCTGCCCTGATGAATCGCGATTTCCAGATCGCGGTTGGTGGCGGCGACGATGCGCACGTCGATGGGAACCGGCCGGGTGCTCCCCACCGGACGGATTTCCTTTTCCTGCAGCGCCCGCAGCAGCTTCGCCTGGAGGTCCACCGGCATCTCGCCGATCTCATCCAGAAACAGCGTGCCGCCGTTGGCGATGGTCAGCAGCCCTTCCTTGGGCCGGGTCGCGCCCGTGAACGCGCCTTTGACATAACCGAAAAGCTCGCTTTCGATCAGCGACGGAACCAGCGATCCGCAATCCACCGGAATGAATGGCTTGTCGCGAAAAGGCCCGGTGAAGTGGATGGCCCGCGCAATCATCTCTTTGCCCGTGCCGCTCTCGCCCTGCACCAGCACCGGATGGCGGCTGGAGGCGACCTTGGCGATGATGCGGTACAGCTTCTCCATCTCCGGCGAGCGGCCGATGATGCCGCCATAGCCGGGATTGTTCTTGAGGTGCTCGCGGGTAATTCGGTTCTCCAGCGAGAAGCGCAGATGTTCGGTCACGCGCTCCAGCAGGACCCTGAGCTCATCGATATTGAACGGCTTGCGCAGGTAATCGTAGGCGCCGCTCTTCATGGCCGTGAGCACCGACTCCACAGTGGCGTGGCCGGTGATCATGATGACTTCGGTTTCCGGCTGCTGTTGCTTGATTTTCAGCAGCAGATCCAGCCCGTCGGGCCCGGGCAGTTTGATATCCAGCAGCACGACGTCAATGGTCTGCGCTTCCAGGTGCCTGGCCGCCGCCACTGCATTGTCCGCCGTGTGGACCTTGAATCCCATCTTTTCCGCGACTTCCTTACAAGACTCACGGATCCAGCGCTCATCGTCCACAATCAGCAGCGAAAGGTAGTGGGCGGGGAGATAAGACCCGTCTTCGGGCAGGGCATGAGCTACGCTTGACATTCTTCGTTCTCCGCCTTCGAATGCCCTTACGGCGCCGAAGGCTGGTTGAGCTACTCTGTCGTACAGACTGTCTCCACGCACGAGACAGGCTTCTTCAAGAGGCCCGCGGGCCTGGGGGACGGACTGCCGGTTATGGCATCTCCGGAATAAAAATGAAACTTCATCATCGGACGAGCTTTCCGATTTCTTCGGTCGGGTGCAGACCGCCTATAGCCGCCATGGCCGGCCCGGAAACCATGGCGTCGATCGAGCCGATGGGGAAATTTGCGATTCGCAGAAATTCGTCGACAGTGGTCGCAAATAAGACCCGGTATCCTTTGGCGGACACCAGAGAGTGAAAGATAGCCGGTCCGCCGATATTAGGCATTAAGAGCGTGCCTCTTTGGGCCGGGGTTGCCTGTAAATTCGCCTGCCACGGGAAGAAGGATTCTAAAGGTCGTGCCCCTTCCGGGCGCGCTTTCCACCGCCAGGTAGCCGCCTATGAGCCGAATGATCGTATCCACGGTGAACAAGCCCAGCCCCGATCCCTTTCCCCGCCCCTTGGTGGTAAAGAACGGTTTGAAAATATGACTCAGAGTTTCCGCATCCATGCCTGCGCCGTTGTCGCTGACGGAAAGCAGCACATACTCTCCTTCCGTCGCTCCGCGATAGCCGGCCGCCGATTCCGCGTCGAGTTTCACCGTGGTCAGACGGAAGATCAGGTCCCCTCCCGCGGGCATCGCATCACGGGCATTGATCCCCAGATTCAGCAGCACCTGCTGCAGCCTTCCCAGCGGGGCCCGGATGCGCCCCGGCGGCCCCTGCTTCTCGATGCGCAGGCGGATGTTTTCTCCCAGCACCCGCTGCATCAGGTCGTGCATTCCCTCCGCGAGCTCGCCCGGATCGACTTCCACTGGTTCCGCCGTGTCCTGGCGCTCCAGATCGAGAAGCTGGGTCACCAGCTGCGCCCCGCGCTGGGCTGCGGCCTGAATCTCATGGATGTATCGCGCAATCTGAGAATCGCCGGATACACGGCTCGTCATCAATCCCGTGTAGGCCATGATGGCGGTCAGCAGGTTGTTGAAGTCATGGCTGATGCCGCTCACCAGATGTCCCGCGGCTTCCCGCTTCTGCGAGAGAATCAGAAGGTTTTCCAGCTCCTTCCGGCGCGTTATATCCGTATGGGTCTGCACGTGACAGACATTGTCCCCGGAAGGAAATCCGCGGACTGAAACTTTGTCCCAGAACGGTGCGCCGTCTTTGCGATAGAGAACCAGTTCGAGCTGCCAGGACTCCTCATTCGCGGGCGGGCAGAGCAGCCGGCGCAGCGACGCGGGATCGGTCTCCGGCCCCTGCAGCAGCGTCATATCCCGGCCCTGCATCTCCTCGAACGTGTAGCCGGTGAGCTGCTGAAACGATTCATTGGCAAAGCTGATCCTTTCCATACCGGCGGAGGTTTTCGTAAGCGCCACGGCTTCCGGCAAAAATCGGATTGCAGACGCCAGATGTTCGTTCTTTTCGGCTTCCAACGGTTTTCCTTGCGAATGGTTCCCCCCAGGAAAACGGGAAAACTGATTAAAGTATCCGCCCCAATTTACAATGACCTATAGTACTCAATGACAGGTTTTGGAACAGATTACAATTTATTTGTTCCCAAAATGGAAATTCGGTGCCGGATGCAAATCCACTGATTTCCAAAAACGGAAATAATTCCCGTTTTGGGAATCCCCCGGGCGGTCTCAAAATCCCGTGCTTTAGAATGTCATTTCATCATTAACCAAGGATTCCCAACGGAGCTCATACTGTGACGCCACACCGCATTGTCACCTTCACCACCGATTTTGGAGTTACCGAACACTATGTCGGCGCGATGAAAGGGGTCATCAGCAGCATCAACCCTCACGCCCGGTTCGTGGATATCACCAACGGAGTGCAGTCGTTCGATGTGCTCGACGGCGCCATGGCCATTTCCCAGGCCTATCATTACTTCCCGCCCTATACGGTGCATATCGTGGTGGTCGATCCCGGGGTTGGCGGACCGCGGCGGCCCATCATCGCCAGTTCAGGTCAGCATTTGTTCGTCGCGCCCGACAATGGAATCCTTTCGCTGGTCTATGAGCGGGAAGAGCGGGTCACGGTCCGCCATATCACCTCCGAGCACTATTTCCGTCACCCGGTCAGCAACACCTTTCATGGCCGGGACGTCTTCGCGTCGGTGGCGGGCTATATGACCAAGGGCGTGGAAATCACCAAATTCGGAGATGAGATCAAAGACTATGTCCGCTTCGCCGCCCCGAGGCCCAAATCGAACGGGACCAACGCATGGAAAGGCGTGGTGCTGAAGATCGACAAGTTCGGGAACATGATTACCAACATCACGGCCGGCGATATTCCCCAGCTGTTCGAAGCCACTCCCCCGCCCTTCAAACTGACGGTGGGGAAGGCGGAAGTCACCCAGGTGCGCACCAGCTACTTACTCGGGCAGCAGGGAGAACTCTTCGCCGTGGTCGGCAGCACCGGCTTCCTCGAAATCTGCGCCAACCGCGGGCCCGCCTCCCGCGCCGCCGCCGCCGAAAAAGGCAGCGAGTGGCATGTGGTCCTCGGGTAACCGAGGGCTTAGATTTCATCGCGCACCCGGGCAGAGCACTCAGCATTCAGCAATCAGCATTCAGCCATGGAACATCTTCGTTTCCATCGGATAATTCCTGACCGCCGGGTTCATGAAGAGTGCAGGGCAATAATCCACCGACGTCGCGAGGACGTTTCATGGCTGAATGCTGAGTGCTGACTGCTGAGTGCTGAGTGCTCTGTCCGGGTGCGCGACACTGAGCGCTCTGCCTGCATGCTGCGGACTACCCCGCCGACTTATTCCGCTTCAATTCCTGTTTCCAGCCAAGCACGCGGGCCACGTTGGCTTCGGCCTCGGCTTCGGGCACCATGCCTTTTTTCTGATAAATGATCGAGAGGCTGGTATGCGCGAGAATGTCTTCCGGATCGTTCTCGGAGATCATTTTGGCCACGGGAATGGCGTCGTCGAACCTTTCCAGTTCCTGATAGACGCGCACCAGGCCGTGCATGGCGTCGGTGAAGGTGGGGTCGAGAGCGATGGCCTGCTGATAGGCAACGGCAGCCTGCTCATACTGGTTTTCGCTGAACAGATCAAGGGCACGGTAGTAGTGATCTTCGGCGGCCTGCCGTTTTTCGTCCGACATCCAACAGATTTTAGCACCGAATCAATTACACTCGGGACATGCGGCTGATACTTCGATTTTTATGGAACGCATCGCGAGGCAACCATCTGGCCCCCTGGCGCAGCCCTTATCTCCGCTGGCGCATGGAAACCTATTCCGGCCTGAAGATGGACAAAATCGGATTCTTCGAGTTCTGGGGATTCCTGTTCCGCGAACGCAAACAGCTCCGGCGATTCCTGGGCTGGACCGCCGAAATGGAAGATTACGCAAGAGCGAAGCCGAAGAACAGATAGCTGCTTGCTTCTGGCTGCTGGCTGCTGGCCAGGGCTCTTGGTACTTGGTATTTGGTATTTGGTATTTCGCGCTCGGCGGTTTGCTGTGCACTCAGATGCAAAACACCGCGTACCAAATACCAAGTACCAAACACCAAAAGCCTTCGCCAGCAGCCAGCAGCTACTAGCCAGCAGCTCAGATGTCGTACTTCTTCAGCAAATGCCTGAACGACCTGTACGACACCTTCAATAACTCAGCGGCGCGGGTCTGGACTCCGCCGGCTTGTTGCAGGGCTGATTCGATCAGTGCGCGCTCCAGGCCGGCGACGTAGCCGGTGAGATCGATGCCTTCGGCGGGGACTCCGGGGGCCGGAGGCAGTCCGTTGGTCGAGGGCGCAATGGAGCGCGGCCGGTTCTGGTCCATATCCACGTGCAGCTCGCCTTCGGTTTCGAGGGCCACCGCGCGTTCAATGGTATTTTCCAACTGGCGCACATTGCCCGGCCATTCCTGGGCCCGCAGCGCCGCAATGGAGTCGGGGGTGATTCTTACAATGCTCTTCCCCGCCGCCGTCGCATATTTTTTGAGGAAGTGACCGGCCAGCAGTTCGATATCGTCGCGCCGTTCACGCAGCGACGGCACCGAGATGGGAATCACACTCACTCGGTAAAAGAGGTCTTCGCGGAAGGTCCCGGTCCGCACCATCTCTTCCAGATTCCGATTGGTCGCGGCAATTACCCGGACATCGATGGTGCTCTCCTGGGCGCCGCCCACCGGACGGATCGAACGCTCCTGCAGCACGCGCAGCAGCTTCACCTGCATGGAAACGCTCATCTCCCCTATCTCGTCGAGGAAGATGGTGCCGCCGCCGGCCACTTCGAACAGCCCGCGCTTGTTCTGGCTGGCGCCGGTGAAGGCCCCTTTCACGTAGCCGAACAGCTCGCTTTCCAGCAGGGTCTCGGGGAACGCGCCGCAGTTGATCGAGACAAACGCCTCCGACGCGCGCGGCGAGCAGGAATGCACCGCCCGCGCCACCAGTTCCTTGCCCGTGCCGCTCTCGCCGTAGATCAGGACCGTGGAGCCCGTGGCGGCAATGGTCCTGACCATCTGCTTCAGCTTTTCAATCGGGGCGCTGTTGCCCACGATGTTATCGAGAGAGTTATGGCTGGCGGCGTCGCGCTTCAGCGCAAAATTCTGGCGCCTGAGCATGATCGACTCCACCGAGCGGGCCACGGAAATCTTCAGTTCATCCAGCAGCCCCGGCCCCTTGTGGATGTAATCGAAGGCCCCGCCCTTCACCGCCTGGACCGCGGCTTCGTAATCCTCGACGGCCGTAATCAGAATGACGGAGGTTTCCGGAGAAACCTGGCGCGCATGCCGCAGCACCTCGATGCCGTCGGTATTGGGCATCTTGATGTCGGTGATCAGCACTTCATAATTCGCCGAATTCAGCTTTTTCTTGGCGGCGTCGCCGGCGTTGACGGTCTCGACCTTGTGGCCTTCCTTGCGCAGCGAGATATCGAGCATCTCGCAGATGGAGCGCTGGTCGTCGCATACGAGAATGCTAGCCATGAGACACCTCCGCTCCTGTTTCCGCGGATTCCGGGAGAGCTCGGGCGCGGCCGGAGCCGGCGGCCCGCGCATGCAGAATCTCCAGAGTGAACTCCGCGCCCTCGCCCGGCTGCGACTGCACGGAAATTTTCGCGCCGTGGGCCTGTACGATCTGATAAACAATGGCCAGCCCCAGGCCGGTGCCGCCTTCAAAATTCGACTGGAACGGTTCAAAGATTTTTTCCAGAAGTCTGGGCGCGATGCCCGACCCGGTATCGCGGAAGCTGATCTGCCAGCGGTCCTCGACTTCCCTGACGGACACCGTGATCGTCCCCTTCTGGTCCATGGCCCGCGCCGCGTTTTCCAGCAGGTTCCAGAAGACCTGTTTCATGCGGTCTCCGTCGGCCACGGCAAACGCCTGGCTCACGGAAAAATGCCGCACGATTCGCAGCTCGCCGGCGTGCAGCCGGTTTTCGAGCAGCACCAGCGCGTCTTCCAGCAGCGGAATCAGATCGACGCGGGCAAACTTGTAACTCTTCTCCCGGGAATAAGCCAGGAAATCGGTGATGATGGAATTCAGCCGGTTCGACTCGCGGATCACGATGTCGATGAGCTGCCTCTGCTCTTCGGTGAGCGCCGACAGATGCGAAAGCATCTGGACGGAACCGGAGATCGAGGCCAGCGGGTTGCGGATCTCGTGGGCGATGCCCGCCGCCAGCCGTCCCACGGCCGCCAGCCGGTCGCGCATGCGGACCTCATTTTCCAGACGCCGCAGCTCCGTATGATCTTCGAACGTATACACACATCCGATCGCGCCCTGTTCCGGAACGCTCAGGGCGGTCACGGTAATACCGAAGATTTTCTCTTCCCCTTTGGGCGTCATACCCCGCACTTCACCCTGCGCGGCGGAGGCCTGAAGCCTGGGCAGACGGTCCATGAACAGCTCGGCGATGTGCCTTCCATAAACCGCGGTGGCGGTGCGCTGCAGCAGCCTCTGCCCGGGAGCATTCAGCAGCGTAATCCGTCCGTTCAGGTCGGTGGTGATCAGGCCGCTGCGAATGGAGTGAATCACGTTGGCATGCAGCGCCTGAAGGTTCTGCAGCTCGCCGCTCTTGCTTTTCAATTCCCGGCCGGCCTGGCGCAGTTTGGCCGTCAGGCTGCTCGCCAGATAAGCCACCGCAAGGTAGGCAAAGAAGTTGACCAGCACCACCAGTTGCAGCGACTTGATTCCGCCGCGAGGCGAGGTCTGGAACGACTGTATCTTGTCGAAATAAGCCAGCTCCATCAGCGAGCCGAACAGAATGAACGAAACCGCCGCGGTCACATACGCCCAGTACCGCTCCAGCAGAATGCTGGCGACGATGATCACCAGCGGATAAAGAAAGTTGAAGAAGGTGTCGATGCCGCCGGTCACGTAGACCACGGCGGTCGAAAACGCCAGATCGGTAAAGATCTGGGTCAGGGCCTGGAGTTTATAGTCGTCCCAAAGGTAGTGCAGGATGGCGAAGAAAACCGAGACCGTATACCAGGTCAGAATAATGATTATGAAGAGCCGAATGGGTACGACATTGGGCGTGAGGTTGACGATCAGCAGTTCGACCGCAAACAGGAACGAGACAATAATGACACGGACTTTTACCAGCCATGCCAGCCATGATCGCTCGTTAAACCGAATGTCGGCCATCTAGTGAAGTCCTGTTGTTGTTCCGGCAGAATCTCTGAATTGCCAAAATTGCCAAAATCGCCGGAATTGGAGTGAGGATTGGCGATCCTGAAATTGCCCGATCGAAACCATGGGGGCCGCCGGGGACCCGAAATTCTTCGGGCCCCCGTGCAGAAAGGATCGTCGACAAAGACAATCGCCGTCGAATTCGCGTTTATTCGCGTTCATTCGCGGCCATTTCTTCCCGCCCCCTACGAAAGTTTCGCGATCAGCGAGAACATCGGCAGATACAGCGAGATAACGATGCCGCCAACCACT
>WNFG01003093.1_pt1 | contig 26710 bp, 26 predicted proteins | sample 5400431 | NCBI WGS metagenome assembly WNFG01 (sample SAMN13153346, study PRJNA577476) | soil metagenome | isolation source: 120 cm saprolite under Douglas fir tree site 2 hole 3 replicate 2 | place: USA:California | collected 2015-04-18 | reverse complement strand
GCCTGGTCAGCACCTATACCGAGCGCTGGATGCTGATCCTGGGCGTGACGTTCATCCTCTTCGTCCTCTTCGCGCCCGGCGGCATCGTGGGCGCGCTGCGCGGCCGGGTGGGCCTGCGCGCATGACCGCGCCGCTCCTGGCCACGGAGACGCTGAGTCGCGCCTTCGGCGCGCTGACTGCGCTCAGCCGCGTCTCGCTCGAGGTCGCCGCGCGCGAGCGCCGGGCCATCATCGGCCCCAACGGCGCGGGCAAGACCACGCTCTTCAACGTCATCACCGGCCAGCTCGCCCCCACGTCGGGCCGCATCCTCCTCGACGGCGCGCCGATCGGCGGGCTGGCCCCGCACGCGGTGGCCCGGCGCGGCATCTCGCGCTCGTTCCAGCGCAACAACCTCTTCCCGAAGCTCGCGGTCGAGGAGAACCTGCGGCTGGCCGCCGCGGTGGCCGCGCCCGGCACCTGGGATCTCCTGGGTAGCGTCACGCGCCGCCGTGGGCCGCTCGACCGGGCGCGCGAGGTGGCCGAGGTGGTCGGCCTGACCGACCGCCTGGGCGAGCCGGCCGGGCGCCTGTCCTACGGCGAGCAGCGCCAGCTCGAGATCGGGGTGGCGCTCGCCACCTCCCCGCGGCTCCTCCTTCTGGACGAGCCCACCGCCGGCATGTCGCCCGAGGAGACGCTGCGCATGACGCGCATGCTCGAGGCGCTGCCGCGCGACGTCACGCTCCTGATCATCGAACACGACATGGACGTGGTGGGCTCGCTCGCCGACCGCGTCACGGTGCTGCACTACGGCGAGGTGCTCACGGAGGGCACCTTCGCCCAGGTGAAGGCCGATCCGCGCGTCTACGAAGTCTACCTGGGGAGCGCCTGAGCCGTGCTCGAGGTCGACTCCATCCACACCTACTACGGGGAGAGCCACGTGCTCCACGGCGTCTCGCTGCGCGTGGCGCCGGGGGAGGCGGTGGCGCTGCTCGGCCGGAACGGCGCGGGCAAGACCACCGCGATCCGCAGCATCGTGGGCTTCACGCCGCCCCGCGCCGGCCGCGTGGTCTTCGAGGGGCAGGCGATCGAGCGCTGGCCCGCCTACCGCATCGCGCGCCGGGGCCTGGCCCTGGTGCCGCAGGGCCGGCGCATCTTCGCGCCGCTCTCGGTGCGCGAGAACCTGCTGCTGGGCGCGCGCTCCGAGGGCTGGACGCTCGAGCGCGTGTTCGAGCTGTTCCCGCGCCTGCGCGAGCGCCAGGCCCAGCTCGGGGGCACGCTCTCGGGCGGCGAGCAGCAGATGCTGGCCATCGCCCGCGCGCTGCTCACCAACGGCCGCCTGCTCCTGCTGGACGAGCCGTCGGAGGGCCTGGCCCCGCTGATCGTCCGCGAGATCGGCACCACGTTGCAGGCGCTCAAGGCGCAGCGCCTCGCGCTGCTGCTGGTGGAGCAGAACTACCACCTGGCCCTGCGGGTGGCCGACCGGGTCTACGTGATGAACAAGGGGCAGATCGTCTACCAGGGCACGCCGGCCGGGCTCGAGGCCGACGAGGAGGTCAAGCGGCGCTACCTCGGCGTGGCGTGAGCGCCCCTCACCCCCTGGCCCCTCACCCTGCCCTCTCTCCTCTGGGGAGAGGGTGTGTCGTCAGAGCAGCTTGAAGAGGCGGGGTAGGATCAGCGTGATCTGCGGCACCAGGATGATGATGACGAGTCCGACCAGCAGCACGGCCACGAAGGGCAGCATCGCGCGCGTGGCCCGGTCCACCGAGACCTCCGCGATCCCGCAGGCGATGAAGAGGCCCACCCCGATCGGCGGCAGGAAGAGCCCGATGCCCACCGCGGCCACGACGACGATGGCGTAGTGGATGGGGTCGATGCCGAGCCCGTTCGCCACCGGCAGGAGGCTCGGCAGGAGGATGACCACCGCGGGGAGCCCTTCGATCACCGCGCCGAAGAAGATGAAGATGGCGGCGGTGAGGAAGAGGAAGATCAGGCTGCTGCCCGGCACCACCGTCATGATCCGGATCAATGCGGCGGGCATCTGCTGGACGGTGAGAAACCACGAGACGACCCCCGCGGTGCCGAGCAGCAGCCCCACCGCCCCGGTGATCATCGCCGAATTCATGATGATGGCGGGCAGGGCGCTCCACTTGATCTCGCGATAGATGAAGAGGCCCACCACCGCGGCGTAGAGCACGGCCAGCACCGAGGCCTCGGTGGGCGTCATGATGCCGCCCAGGATGCCGCCGAAGATGATCGCGGGCATGCCGAGCGGGATGAGCGCCTGGCGGAAGGCCACGCCCAGCTCGCCCAGGGTGGGCTTGGCCTCGGCCGCGATGCCCAGGCGGCCCGCGGTGCGCCAGATATAGGCCATCAGCACCAGCGCCATCACCACCGCGGGCAGGAAGCCGGCGGTGAAGAGCGCGGCCACCGAGAGGCTCGCCACCGAGCCGATCACGATCATGAGGATGCAGGGCGGCACCAGGATGCCCATCGCGGAGGCCGCCGACACGACCGCGACCGCCAGCTCCTTGCTGTAGCCGGCGCGCACCATGCCCGGGATGGTGGTGGACGCCACCGCGGAGACGTCGGCTACCGTCGAGCCCGAGATGCCCGAGAAGATGTACTCGGCCGCCACCACCGCCATGCCGAGCCCGCCCCGCACCCAGCCGACTAGGGCCACCGCCAACCGGACGAGCCGGCGCGCGATGCCGCCCGTCTCCATGAGCGCGCCGGCCAGGATGAAGAGCGGCAGGGAGAGCAGGACGAACGAATCCACCTGGTGCAGGATGGTCTGCACCGTCACCGCGAGCGGCACCGGCGCGGCGAGGATGGCGCCGACGTAGCCGGCCAGCCCCACCGTCACCGCCACCGGCACGCCGATGGCCAGCAGCACCAGGAAGACGAGGCAGACGAGGATCATCGGCCGCGGGCCAGGCGCCAGAGCTGGGGGACCGAGAAGAGGATCATGAGCGCGCCCCCGATTGGGAGCGCGGCGTAGAACCACACCATGGACAGCTCGAGGGAATCGGAGACCTGCCGGCGCGCCACCGGCCACATGGCCAGGCCGCCCGCCACCAGCACCCCGCCGAAGGCCACCACGAGCAGACCGACCACCAGATCGGTCGCGCGCCGCAGGCGGGGGCCGAAGCGGTCGATCAGCAGGTGGAGGCGAAAGTGGGCGCCGCGCCGGACGGCGGACGCGGCGCCCAGGAACACCATCCACACGAAGCAGAGCCGCGCGACCTCGTCGTACCACTGGAAGGTCGCCTGCAGCACGTAGCGGCTCCACACGCCGAGGAAGACGTCCACCACCAGGACCAGCATCAGTCCCAGGCAGACCCAGTCGACGAGCACGCTACTTCGCGGTGGCCCGCGCCTCCGCGATCACCCGATCCACGAGCTCCTTGCCCGCCTTCTGCTCGAGGAACTTCCAGACCGGCTGAGCGCGCTCCTGGAAGAGGCGGATGTCCTTCACGTCGTTGACCTGCATGCCCTTGGCCTTCATCAGGGCCAGGCCTTCGACCTCGGCCTTCACCTCGTCCTGGCGGTGCTGGGCGCAGGAGGCGGCCATCGTCTCGTCCACGACCTTCTTCAAATCGGCGGGCAGGCCGTCGTACTTCGGCTTGGCCATCATCCACACCGCGGCCGGATACGAGTGCAGGGTCTTCGAGTAGTACTTGGTGATCTCGTGGAACTTGTCGGAGACCGCGGTGGTCACCGGCAGCTCGAGCCCGTCCACCGTGCCCTGGCGCACCGCCATGTACACCTCGCCCCAGATCATCGGCACCGGGTTGGCCCCGAACTGCTTGAAGACCTCGACCAGGGTGGGGATGGGCGGGACGCGGATGGTCTGGCCCTTCAGATCGTCGGGCACGAACACCGGCCGCTTGTTGGAGAGCACGCCGCGGAACCCCCAGCCGCCGCCGTAGCAGAAGGGCTTGGCCCCGAGCGGCTCGAAGCGGTTCATCAGCTCCTGCCCGACCGGCCCGTCCATCACCCGCCACGCGTGCTCGCGGTTCTGGTAGAGGAACGGCACGTCGGAGGCGAGCATCTTCGGGTCGAACTTGCCGCCCGCCGAGGGCAGGGACACCGCGGCCACGTCCACCGTGCCGAGCTGCATGCCCTCGATCTGGACGATCTCGTTCTTGGTGAGCTGTCCGGCCGGGTAGACCTCCACCTTGATGCGGCCGCCGCTCTTCGCCTCGGCGATCTCCTTGAACTTGTACGCGGAGGTGGTGAAGGGGTTGTCGTTGCCGACGATGGTGGCGAGCTTGAGGGTGACCACCTGGGCGGGCGCGGGTGAGGCGAGCCCGAACACGATGAGCATGACGAGCGCTGCGCGTAGGACCATGACGAGCCTCCAGCGGCGTTGGGGGTGGGCGGCGTCTGGGCTCGCTTATATCCCAGGCTCCCCCTGGGTCGCAAGCGCCGCGACTTTGCTACACTCGGCCCCATGAGCTGGATCGACCCGAATTTTCCAAACTGCGCGACGCCCACGGACCTGGTCGGCCGCGTGCTCGGGCTCAATCCCGGGATGATGACGGGGCCCGGCACCAACACCTACCTGGTCGGCCGCACCTATCCGATCCTGATCGACACCGGCGCCGGCGAGGCCGACTATCCGGCGCTGTTCGAGCGGTACCTGCGGGAGCGCGGCTGGCGGCGGCCGGAGCGCATCATCCTGACCCATCGCCATCGCGATCACCTGGGCGGGGTGGGCCAGCTCCGCGAGCTGTTCCCGGGCGTGCCCGTGTCCAAGCTGATCTTCAGGGATTCCGGGCTGCCCGAGGACGTGGACATGCTGCGGGACGGCGAGCTGGTGGAGGGCGACGGTGTCACCCTCGTGCCGATCCACACCCCCGGCCACGCCTCCGACCATTTCTGTTTCTTCCTGAGAGAAGAGCGCGCGCTCTTCAGCGGCGACCTGATCCTGAACGGCTCCACCACCGTGATCCCCGACGAGGACGGCGACCTCGGCCAGTACCTCGACTCGCTCCGCCGCGTGCAGGCCCTCGGCGTGCGGCACATCTATCCGGCCCACGGCCCGGTGATCGAGGACGGCCCCGGCAAGATCCAGGAGTTCATCGATCACCGGATGCTGCGCGAGCGCCAGATCCTGGAAGTGCTGGGCGACGGCTCGCGCACGGTGCCCGAGATCGTCAAGGTGATCTACGCCGACGTGATGCCCGCGCTCCACCGCATGGCCGGCATGTCGGTGCACTCCCACCTGCGCAAACTCAAGAGCGAGGCGCGGGTGAGCGAGGAGACGGTGGCCGGCAGTCCCTCCCGCTGGACCCTGCTCTAGCGGCTCCGCGCCGCGCCGATCCCATGCTGCTGACCAACGGCCGTATCCACACGATGGACGCCGCCGGCTCCGTGGTGGATTCCCTCGTCATCCGCGCCGGCCGCGTGGCCTTCGCGGGCCGGCGCGGCGACATCAACCCGGCTCCGCGCGAGCCCACGCTCGACCTGGGCGGCCGCGCGGTGCTGCCGGGACTGGTGGATGGGCACGGGCACCTGATGCTGCTGGCCCGCGCGCGGCTCGAGCTGAACCTGGCCACCGCGGGCTCGGAGGACGAGATCGCGCAGATGGTGGCGGCGGCCGCGGCGCGGTTGCGACCGGGGCAGTGGATCAGCGGGCGCGGCTGGGATCAGACGCGCTGGCCCGGGCAGGCCTACCCTGGGCGCGCCTCGCTCGATCGCGCGGCGCCCGGGCATCCGGTCGCGCTCATCCGCGTGGACGGCCACGCGACCTGGGCCAGCGGCGAGGCGCTCACCCGCGCCGGCATCACGCGCCACTCCAGCGACCCGCCGGGCGGCCTCATCACGAAGGACGCAAACGGCGAGCCCACCGGGATCCTGATCGACCTGGCCCAGGACATCATCCGCTCGCTGGTCCCGGCGCCGGCGGAGGAGCGCTTCGACCAGGCGGTGCGCGAGACCATGGCCGAGTGCCTCGCCAAGGGGCTCACCGGCGCGCACGAGCCGGGGCTCGACCTGTCGGCCGTCGCGTCGTACACGCGGCTGATCGAGCGCGGCCAGTTCCCGTTCCGCGTCTTCGCGGCGCTCTCCGGCAAGAAGGCCTGGGCCCGCTACCGCGACGGCGCGCCCGAGACGGTGGGCGACGGCCGGCTCGTGGTGGGCGCGGTGAAGCTCTGGCTCGACGGGGCGCTCGGCTCGCGCGGGGCCGCGCTGCACTCGCCCTACTGCGACGATCCCGCGAACACCGGGCTCGTGCGGGTGCCGCCCGAAGACGTCGAGCGGCTCACCCGCGAGGTGAGCGCCCGCGGCTTCCACGTGTGGGTGCACGCCATCGGTGATCGCGCCAATACCATGGTGCTCGACGTCTTCGAGCGCGTGCGGGCCGTGGGCGGCCCGCAATCACGGTTGCGCGTGGAGCACGCCCAGATCCTCACCCCCGCGGACATGCCGCGCTTCGCGCGCCTCGGCGTGGTTCCGAGCATGCAGCCGACGCACTGCACCTCCGACATGCGGTGGGCGGGGGAGCGCCTCGGCCCCGAGCGGCTCGCGGGCGCCTACGCCTGGCGGTCGGTACTGGACGCGGGCGCCTATATCGCGGGCGGCTCCGACTTCCCGGTGGAGGACGCCAACCCGTTCCACGGCCTGCACGCCGCGGTGACCCGCCGGCCCCGCGAGGGTGACGACCCGGGCTGGCAGCCCGCCCAGCGCATGACTCGCGAGGAAGCGATGCGCTCGTTCACGATCTGGAACGCGCGCTCCATCGGCCTGGAGGCCGACCAGGGCTCGCTGGAGGCGGGCAAGCGCGCCGACCTCATCGCGCTCTCCGACGACGTGTTCACCTGCGCGGAGGAGAAGATCGCCGGCCTCGCCCCGGTGCTCACCATGGTGGGCGGGGCCGTCGCGTACGCCGTGGATCAGGACTTCGGCGCGAGCCGCTCCGCGAGCCGTGCGAGCTCCGCCGGATCGACGTCGGACACGAGCGCGTAACCCAGCTCCCCGTCGCGCCACAGCACCGAGTTGAACCCCCGAGAGGTCGTGACGTGGGCCTGACCTCCGCCCACACGCACGAGCCCCCGCGTCGGCCACGGCAGCCCGTCGGCGCGAAAGACGAAGAGCGAGATCGTGTGCAGGCGCCGGTTGAAGACGAACACGGCGGCCTTGCGGTCGAGGTAGTAGCCGACCGCGCCGCCCCGCAGCGGGAAGTCCTGGTCGCCGTCGAAGCGCACGACCGGCGCGAAGTCGAGGCGCCCCTCGAACCACGGCTTGACCTGGTGGATGCCGCCGCTCTCGATGTCGAGCGGATGCTGACTCGACAGGATCCGCAGATGATCGTTGACCGCCTCGGCGACCATCCGGGTGGCGGCGCGCTCGCTCACCCGCTGGTAGGCGAGCGGCCCCACGATCAGGAGCACCGCGGCCGCCGCCGCGACCGGGACGAGGTACCGCGCCCGGCGCCGCCAGAGGCCCGGCGTGGCCGCCGGCGCGCCCGGCCACTCCGCGGCCAGCCGGCGCTTCAGGGACACCGGCGCTCGGTGCTGGGGGAGCCGGCTCTCGAGCGCCTCGCTCAGGAGCGCCTCCGCCGCCGCCTCGTGCGCGCACGCGGCGCACGTCTGCAGGTGCGCCTGCAGCGCCGCGTGCGTCTCCGGGGCGAGCCGGCCGCGCTGGGCGTCCAGGAGCCGGTCCCGGGCTTCCTCGCAGGTCATCGCGCGTAGTCCTTGAGCAGCGCGCGCAGCGCCGCGCGCGCCCGCGACAGCCGGGACTTCACGGTCCCGATCGGGCAGCCCACGACCAGGGCGACCTCGACCTCGGTCAACCCCTCGAGGTCCAGCAGGATCACGGTGCGCGCCTCCTCGCTGAGAGTCATGAGCGCGCGCTCGATCTCCTCGCCGACCACCTTCCGCAGCCGGTCCAGCTCGAGATCGCCCCGGAGCCACTGCACCGGCTCCACGCCCTGCGCGGTGGGCGCCACCGTGTCGAGCCCGCCCACCGTGGGGTTGTGCCGCTCGTGGCGGTACTGGCTGAGGAACGTGTTGCGCAGGATGCGGAAGAGCCAGGCCTTGAGATTGGTCCCCGGCGTGTACTGGTGCGCCGAGGTGAGGGCGCGCGCGTAGGTCTCCTGCACGAGGTCTTCCGCATCGGTCGGGCTGCGGGTGAGGTACCGGGCAAGGTTGTAGAGCGTGTCCGCGTAGGCCAGGGCCTCGCGCCCGAGCCCGCCCGCGTCGGCCCGCCCCCATCTCGCCATGCCGTGATCATAGGCCTCGCTCACGCCACTCCGCCATCGACCATCGCAACGCGGGGCCGGCCGGATCGTTCCAGCCCGGATTGTTTTCGAGCCATGGAACGACGAGGGCGGGGCAGCGTTGGCACGGACGGAGGAGTCGAGCATGAGACCACGAGATGACGGATGGAGATACCGGATCCTGGTGGGGGTGGCGGTCGCGGGGCTGCTGCTGGCCCCATCGGGCCCGGCGCGGGCGCAGCCGCAGACGGGGCCGCACATCGAGATCAAGGCGCACGGCTACGGGATCCCCGAGCTGGCGGTCCAGCCGGGCACCACCGTCACCTGGATCAATCACGACGACGATCCCCACACCGTGACCTCGACCGAGAACGTCTTCCGGTCGCCGGGGATCGATACCGACGAGACCTACTCTTACACGTTCACCAAGCCGGGTACCTACGAGTACTTCTGCACCTTGCACCCGCTGATGACGGGCAAGGTCGTGGTGAGGAGCGGATCATGAGCGACCAGGGCGGCGTCGACCGGCGGGGGTTTCTCCAGTGCATGGCGTGGACGGGGACGGGCCTGCTCTGGTCCGTCGCGGGCGGAGTGCTCTCGTCCCGGGCGATCGGCGTGGGCGCGGCAGAGGCCCAGTCCGCGCCGGCCACCTTCAGCTTCGCCCAGATCAGCGACACCCACATCGGCTTCAAGGGCGCCGCGAACCTGGACGCGATGGGCACCTTCGAGGCGGCGGTCGCCCGCATCAAGGCGCTCGACCCCAAGCCGGCCTTCCTGATCCACACCGGCGACATCACCCACGCGCAGAAGGCGGGCGCGTTCGACGTGGCCAGCGAGGCGCTCAAGGGCACCGGCATCGAGCGCACGTTCTACGTGCCGGGCGAGCACGACGTGTTTGCCGACGGCGGCACCGAGTATCTGAATCGCTTCGCGGCGGGCCGGCCAGGCCGCGGCTGGCAGAGCTTCGACTTCGGCGGCGTGCACTTTGTCGGTCTCGTCAACGTGCTCAGCTACAAGGCGGGCGGGCTCGGCAGCCTCGGGCCCGCGCAGCTCGAGTGGCTGGAGCGCGACGTCGTGGGCCTCGCGAGCAGCACGCCCGTCGTGGTCTTCGCGCACGTGCCGCTCTGGACGGTGTACCCGCAGTGGGGCTGGGTGACCGACGACGGCGCGCAGGCCCTCGCCTATCTCAAGCGCTTCGGCTCCGTCACCGTGCTGAACGGCCACATCCACCAGATCATGCAGAAGGTGGAGGGCAACATCACCTTCCACACCGCGCGCTCCACCGCCTTCCCGCAGCCCGCCCCCGGCGCCGCGCCTGCGCCGGGTCCCATGAAGGTGCCGGTCGAGGAGCTGCGGGGCATGCTGGGAGTCCGCGAGGTCACCTACGCGCCGGGCAAGGACCGCCTGGCGGTGGTGGACCCCTCGCTCGCGTAGCGGAGCAGCTAGAAGCGCAGCAGCAGCAGGAAGCTCGTGGTGGCCAGCAGGTTGCTGGCCGCGTGGGCCAGCATGCCGGGCAGCAGGCTGCGCGTGCGCTCGTAGCCCAGGGCCCAGATCATCCCGCTCCAGGTGACCGCCGCGAAGCCCTGCAGCCCGTAGCCGTGGGCTACGCCGAAGAGCGCCGCGCTCAGCAGGGCGGCGGGCCAGGGCGGGAGGCGGAGGCGCAGGGTGGGGTAGAGCAGGCCGCGGAAGGCCAGCTCCTCGAAGATGGGGGCCCAGACCACGCCGTCTATCGTGCTGGCCGCCACCGTGGCCGGCGAGCCCCACAGGAACTCCTCGAGGAAGCCGTCCGCCCAGTGCGACGTCACGCCGAGGGCGGTGAGGCCCATCGAGAGCAGGCTCTCTCCCGCCATCGAGATGCCGAGCAGCACGATGGCCCAGCCGACGACGCGGAGGGTCTGGCCTTGCGGCACGCGCAGGCCGAAGGCCTCGCGGACCGATGCGCCGCGGGCGTGCAGATAGCGGCGGACCCACCAGAGCATGGGCACACCGCCCAGCAGCCCCATGGCGACGGTGGTGACGGGGGTGCGCGGCAGCAGCACGACCAGGGCCGCGGGCATGAGCAGGTAGGCGAAGGCGGCGCGGAAGAAGAGGCCGAGCCCGTCGGCGCCGCGCCAGACCGGCGGCAGCGGTGCCTCCGCCACGCGCGCGCCGCGCGGGGCGCGGAGCAGGCGCCGGAGGAGCACGAGGGCCAGCAGGAACAGCCCCACGCCCGTGGCGGTGAGCCCCCGCACCCGCCGGAGCAGCGCGCGCCCGCGGGCCTCGATGCTCGCCTCGGCGTCGGCCTGGAGCGTCGGGTCGTCCACCCGGGTGGCGATGCGGCGCACCAGGGTGTCGGTGAACCAGTCGCGCGGTAGCTCCCGGCGGATCTCCTCGGCCATCGCGGTGGCGTCCTGCGGCGACGGCGCCTCGAGATAGGCGGCGTCGAGCCAGCGCCCGTACTGGGCGGCCGCGGTGTCCGTGCTCTCCAGGGCTTCGATGATGGAGGCGGCGCGCTCGAGCTGGCCGCTCTCGGCCAGCAGCACCACCAGGTCGAGATCGGTGCGGGCGGAGCGCTGGTCCTCGTCCAGCTCGTCGAAGCGGGCGATGGCGTCCTCGAACGTCTCCGGATCCGAGCCGGTGAGCTCGTAGAGCTTCATCTCCCACCTGGGGATCTCGTCCATCACGTCGTGGAGATCCATCTCGCGGGAGACCAGGCGCTCGAGCGATTCCTCCGGCTTCTCCAGGTTGGCGACCGGCGAGCCCCAGCTCCAGTAGAAGAAGCCGACTAGCAGGGCGGTGAGCACAGCGTAGAGCGCCGTGGCCCAGGGAGAGAAGTAGCGGGTGGCGGGCCCGTCTCCGGGCGGGGTCAGGATTTGCGTGCCGCGGCCACGAGCGCGGAGAAGAGGCGCCGGGCCGGCTCCGAATGGCCCACTAGCTCCTCCGGATGCCACTGCACGCCGAGCACGAAGCGCGCGGGATCGTCGATCTCCGCGCCCTCGACGAGCTGATCGGGCCCCCACGCCACCGCGGTGAGCCCGCGGCCGAGGCGGTGGATCGCCTGGTGATGCATGCTGTTGACCTCGAGTTCGTCGGCGCCCAGGATTTCGGCCAGCCGGCTGCCCGGCGTGACTTTCACCTTGTGGGTGGGCTGATCCCGCGGCTCCTTCTGGCTGTGCGGGATCTGGGTGCCGGGCTCGGTGGCCACGTCCTGGTAGAGGGTGCCGCCGAGCGCCACGTTCAGCACCTGGATGCCGCGGCACACCGCGAGCACGGGCACGCCGCGCCCGAGCGCCAGGTTCAGCACCGACGTCTCCAGCGTGTCGCGCGACGGGGCGACGTCGTACAACGTGGCATGCGGCGCCTGGCCGAAGAGGGCCGGATCCACGTCGCCGCCGCCGGTGAGCAGGAGCCCGTGGAGCTCCGCGCCGAGCTGCTGGAGCGACGCCGCGGAGAGCTGCGGCGGCAACGGCACCGGGACACCGCCGGCCTGTTGCACCGCGTGCAGGTAGGCGGAATTCACGTAGGCGCGCTCGGGACTTGCGCCGACGGTGATGGAGGTGCTGACGCCGATCAGGGGCGCGCGCCGACTCATGGCGCCATGCTACCATACCGGCCATGACACTCGACTCCGCGCAGTACCAGCGTAGCGCTGCGCCCGCGGGCTCGGGCCCGATGACGCAGGTGATGGGGCGAAAGTGGATGGTGGCGGCCGGGCATCCGCTCGCGGCGCAGGCGGCCGCGCGCGTGCTGGCCGAGGGCGGCAACGCGATCGACGCGGGAGTAGCCGCCGGTTTCATGTTGGGTGTCGTCCATCCCGACATGGTGAGCTTCGCGGGCGTGGCGCCGATCCTGGTGCACCTGGCCTCGACCGGCGAGACCTTCGAGGTCTCCGGCGTCGGGCCCTATCCGCGCCGTGTGAGCGCCGACCTCTTCCGCACCAAGCACGGCGGCGAGATCCCGATCGGCTTGCTGCGCACGGTGGTGCCCGCCTCGCCCGACGCCTGGTGCGTCGCGCTCGAGCGCTGGGGCACGCGGTCGTTCACCGACTCGGTGTCGGCGGCGCTGGAGTGCGCGGAGCACGGCTTCCCGACCTCGGCCTTCTCGGCCTCGATCATGGCCAACAACGCCGAGCGCTACACGCGCTTCCCCACCTCCGCCAAGATCTTCCTGCCGGGCGGCAAGCCACACGCGGCCGGCCAGCTCTTCGTGCAGTCGGAGCTGGCCGCGACGATCAAGGAGATGGTCGCCGCCGAGATCCGCTCGCGCAGCCGCGGCCGCGCCGGTGCCATCCGCGCGGCGCGCGACGCTTTCTACAAAGGCGATATCGCCAAGCGCATCGTGGACTACCACGCGCGTGAGGGCGGGCTCATGGCGCTGGAGGACCTGGCCGAGTTCCAGGCCGAGGTCGCGCCCGCGCTCAAGACCACCTTCCATGACTATGAGGTCGCGGCCTGCGGCTTCTGGTGCCAGGGGCCGGTGTTCTTGCAGATGCTGAACCTGATCGAGCCCTACGACTGGCCCGCACTCGGCCACAACACGCCGCGCGCGCTCCACCTGCTGGTGGAGGCCATGAAGCTCGCCTTCGCCGACCGCGAGGCCTACTACGGCGATCCGCGCTTTGTGAAGGTGCCGGCCGATGCGCTGCTCTCGAAGGCTTACGCCGACCTGCGTCGCGGCCTGATCCGCGAGGACCGCGCCTGGCCCGACATGCCGCCGCCGGGCGACCCGGAGGGCAAGGCCGCGGTGCGCAACGGGCACGGCATCGCGTCCAAGGTGGGCGCGCCCTCGCACGCGGGCACGCTCGATACCTCCTACGTCTCCGTGATCGACGCGGACGGCAATGCCTTCTCGGCCACGCCGAGCGACCCGGGCGGGGTGGACTCGCCGGTGATCCCGGGCGTGGGCTGCGTGGTCTCGCCGCGCGGCTCGCAGGGCTGGCTCGAGCCCGGCCACGCCAGCGAAGTGGCGGGCGGCAAGCGGCCGCGGCTCACGCCCGCGCCGTCTTTGGTGCTGCGCGACGGGCGCGCCTTCATGGCCTTCGGGACCCCGGGCGGCGACGTGCAGCAGCAGGCGATGCTCCAGGTGCTGCTCAACATTGTCGCCTACGGCATGGCGCCCCAGCAGGCGGTGGACGCCCCGCGGCTGGCCACGCGCAGCTTCCCCGATTCCTTCTGGCCCCACACCAACTCGCCGGGTCGTCTCGACGTCGAGGCCCGCATCGCCCCCGAGACCCGCGCGGCGCTGGCGAAGCTGGGCCACGTCATCACCGACTGGCCCGACTACGACTGGCGCGCGGGCGCGGTCTGCGCCTCGGTGGTGGGCAAGGGCGGCGTGCGCCTGGGCGGAGCCGACCCACGCCGCGGCGCGCACGCCATCGGCTGGTAGCCGGCGCGCGACTGCGCCCGCTGTCCCGTCGCCGCTTCACGCTCGTAGCCCTGCTCGCGCTCTGCGCGCTCCTCGGCGGTGCCGGTCTGATCGTCGCGCAGCCGACTCTGCAGCTCCCGCCGCAGCTCCCCGCGAAGGACCGCCAGAACTTCGAGCAGATCGTCAAGCAGGCCTTCGCCTCCACCCGGATGGAGTTCGAGCCCTATGTCGTCCGTCCCGAGATCTTCGAGTACCTGCTCGATCACCCGGAGTTCGCGAGCCACGTCACCCGCGCGCTGAAGGTCGCCCGCTACAAGATCTGGCGTGACGCCGGGAAGGGAGCATTCACCCTCGCGCACGCCGAGCCGGGCCTGCGCCTCATGCACGCCCAGGGCGCGTACCAGTCGGCCCTGCCTGACATCAAGGGCCGCGCGGTCGTGGCGCTCGCCTACAAGTTCCAGCCCGCCCCGCAGGGCCGCCAGCAGGTGGCCACCGCGCTCACCTCGTTCGTGCAGATCGACAGCGCGGTCCTCCGCGCCATCGGCCGCATGGGCGGCTCGCTCGTGCAGAAGAAAGCGGACCGCGAGGCCCGCCAGCTCCTGCGCGTGTTCTCCAAGGTGAGCCGGGCGATCGAGGACAACCCCGCCGACGTCTACGCGCGGGTGCGCGAGCGGCCGGACGTGTCGAAGCAGGAGCTGGAGGAGTTCCGGAAGCTGCTGGGCGTGCCGTGACGGGCGCGCCGCTCAATGGGTAAGGACATCGTTTGCCTTGACTCATTCCCGCTAGACATCCAGGATCTTCGGAATGTCGAATATGCAGGTCCGTGTATTCCCGACGATGGATCAAGGTCCTGGCTGACAATTCTAAAGGAGTTAGGCGATTGCCTGCAGGAGGTGAGTTATGAAGAGCGGGAATTCCGTGAACTTACTGTGTCTCGGAATTGTCATTCCACTTCTCCTTTTGTCAGGCTGTGCAACGACCAAAGGGAAGGTCTCCGACGGGAGTTACCACGCCCCGCTCGGAAATTTCGTGCTGCCAGTTGACCGCGGGAACATACGGATTCAGGACAAGAACGATGCTCGAAGTGGAATGGTCTCCGTTCTTGACGATATGGGAAACAACGAAGGCATCACTTACGTGAGTCTCCCTGCAAACGCTGAAGCTGTTCACAATGATCCGGCAAAAATGGATTCCGCATACCGCGGTTTCGTGCACGACTACGCGCTGCCCGCTCTCTTCCGGCCGGTATCTGCGCAGTCCAAAATCGTGCATGAAGAATTCCTCGGCTCGGGCTGGATCGAGCTTTCTTCGCGGTTGCCGTGATCCCGGAGGCTTCGTCTGTAATGGACGGTAAAACGGGGAAGAGGCGGGATTCGGTTAGGGCGCTCCTGGTCTTTGACAAGAACAAGTTCATGTATATGCTGCATTCCGAAATCAACACGGTATTCGATCCAGTCAACGCTGCCTCATTGACGAAGAGCGATCTGGGGGCAGCCCGTAGCAAGATGCTGCGTATGCGCGGGTCTGTTCGTTTTCAATGAAGAGTGTTCCATCGCCTAACCAGCGGTTCGGGGCGGACGCGCGCAACGACGGCGCGCGCCGCTCAGCCGCACGTTAGTCCGCAATATGGCCGAGGGGCCTGCGTGAGCACAGTTGAGCTGGTTCTGAAGGAAGGTCCGGTGGTGATTCCATCGCTTGCTGGTATGGGCGTGGATCGAACGTATCCCTTGTGGAACAATATCTCAGCGTCAGAGTCATTCCCCCCGCAGGTCAAATCGGCCTTCTATATCCTTTCCGTCACAAACTCCGTCGACGAGCCGGACGAGGTTGCTGAGGTGGAGGTCGAGCTCATTTACGCTCTCAAGCTCCTCGCGACCGCCTGGCCATTTTCCGGCGGTTCATTCATGATCCTAGACTCTCGCGAAGTGCTCGCATCACCACGGTTCGCCGGCAATGCCGAACGCGTCCGCGCCGAGCTCCTTGCCGCTACTGGCAGACAACTCGTGAGCCGTTCGTTTGCTATGCCCGTTGAGTGTAGTGCGACTTACCATCACCCGCCGCTTGAGTTCGCATCAGCCATTGCCACGGCTGCCAAGAGTCACCTCGGCTTGCGTCGGCTGCTGGCATATCAGCAAGCGGCATGGGTTCGTCGACCTGTACAAGATTCGTGATCTGCTGAAGAAGCTGTACGGCGGCGAGGAAGCGGCGAAAGTACGGCTCGCGGCCACCGAGAGTGATTGGTCGTTTTTCGGCCAGATTCTTAACCATAACGACCTCCGCCATGCCGAGTTAGCTGGGGTCGTGCCACAGGTCGCCGAGGAGGATGTTCGCCGGCTGTATCGACTGGTCCGCGAATGGATCCGGTCGCATCTAAGAGCATCAGGACTGGCAAGCACGTGACAAGCCATCCCTACAGTGAGCAACCGGGAAGACAGGTAGTAGAATAAACCAGCAACATGGGTGACCGATGGCTAGGCCCGGATGATGTAGTCGTGTTCGCCCACGCGGCGAAGTAGGACGTGGCAGGAGGAACTCGCTTGCGAGATCGAAGGCCCGCTGGGCCTCGCCCGCCTTTGCGAGTCGGTCCACCCGCTCCCTTTTCTCCCGACTATTCACTTGCTGCGAGTCCCCAGGCGCTCGCGTCTACCGGCCTAGTCCGTCTGATGATGGAAGGGATCGGACATTTCGCGTCGCCAGCGGATGCAGCACGTCGATCGCCCAGCCCACGTCCAGCCGCTCCCCCAGCCACCCGGCAAGTCCCGTGCGCGCGTGAAGGCGAATCCCCTTCGCGGCGTGTTGCGCCCGCAGCGCTCCGACTGCATCGGCGGGCACGACAGCCGGCAGTGGCACGTCAGGCAATGCTTGGCCGTCCGGCCGTCGGAAGTGGAGGATCCCGTCGGACCCACGCTCGAGCTGGTAGCCCTCCTCGTGCACCGCGCGGTGATGGCGGCGACAGAGTAACGCGAGGTTCGACAGCGTGGTCGGGCCGCCCTGCGCCCAGTGGCGCACGTGATGCCCCTGTCCGAACCGGACGGTGCACCCCGGGAAGCGGCAGCTCCGGTCTCGATGCTGCAGCGCCCGCCGCAGCGCCGGCGGAATCGTCCGCGTCCGGGCTCCGACCTCCACCACCCGCCCCTCCGCGTCGTGCCGCATCACCACCCGGCTCGCGTCGCACGCCAGCCGCTGCGACGTTCCCGCGGGAACGTGGCTCCCCTCTTCCAGCACGGATTGGCCGGGTTGCTCCGGATCCGCCAGCACGGCTGCGTCCACGTGGACGACCACCTGGTACCGCTCACCCGGGGCCCCGGGATCGAGCTCCTGATGCAGCGCCGTCTCGGCCAGCAGCGCCAGCGCGTCCGCCTGCTGCTGCGCCCGGGTCGGCGCCTCCGCGGCCGGGTCGGTGGGCGGCAGGGCGGCAGCGGTGACGCGGCGCTTCTGGTACAGCGTCTCGCGCGCCGCGTCGAGGGCCCGCAGGAGCAGTGCGCCCACCTCCGGGGTCAGGCGCCCGCGCAGCACCACGATACCGTCCTCATCTTGGTAGACGTGGAGCGCGCGCCCGGCGTGCTGTCGCGTGGCCTCGCGGGCTTCAGCCTGCCGGTCCACCCGGCGCCAGCCTCGCACGATGCGCTCCACGTGGACCGCCGTCCCCGCCCGCCCCACCGCGAGCAGCCGGGCCTCGGTCTCCGGGGTCGCCACGCGGGTGATGGCGCGGACCTTGGCGTAGGAGAGCTCGCCGCGCGCCAGGGCCTCGGCCAGGGCGGGCAGCGTCCCGAGGGCCCGCGCCACCCGCACGCGCTCGCGGGCGGCGCCCGGGGCGAGTCCTACGCGCCAGGCGAGCCACTCGGCGCAGGAGCGGAAGCCCGTGTTCCACCCGCCACGGGCGTCGAACTCCCGGATGAGGTCGAGGAGGCGAGCGATCGCCGCATCGAGGTGGGCGGAGAGCTCCGCGATCTCGTCACCCAGGCGATCCAGCTCCGCGATGCGCGGCGACGTGGGCTGCAACGTGGTTGGAAAATCCGGCGGGCGCGTTTCCATGGCGAGTCCCTCCTTCTGCTGGGATGACTTTACACCCCGATATCGCCACCCTCTGGGCGCCACCAGGACGCGCGAATGTCGCATCCGCCATGATCACTGGCTCCCGGCGGCGGGACCGCTCAGCATGCGCCGGAGATGAGGCGCTCAGCCGGCATTCCCTCGCACGATCCAGGGCGTACTAGGAGTACACGCGGCAGCCCGTCAAGCGAAAAGTGCAGGCGATGCTCCGCCGCGCTCGCGGCTCGGCGTCGTCAGCTACTTCACTCGTCTCACCGTGGCGTCGTGTAGTGTATCCAGTCGGATACGCAATGACTCGATGATCGCGGAGGAGCCATGATGGCATCGCTCAACGGACGCACCGTTCTGATCACCGGCGCAGCCCGCGGCATCGGCGCCGCCACCGCCCGCCGTCTCGCCAGCGAAGGCGCCAGGTTGGTCCTGGCCGACCAGGACGGCGCCGGCGTGGAGAAGCTCGCCGCCGAGCTCAAGCAGGTGGCGGTGAAGGCCGACGTCACCAGGCCCGATGACATCGCGCGCATGGTGGACGAGCCCTACAAGCGCTGGGGGCGGCTCGACGTGCTCTTCAATAACGCGGGCGTCATCCGGGTGGAGCCCATGTTCGACGTGACCGAGGCGGAGTGGGACCGCGTCATGGACGTCAACCTCCGCGCGGTGTTCTTCGTGCTGCAGGCGGTGGCGAAGCGGATGGTGAAGCAGGACGTGATGCCGGGGTCGGAGCTGCGGGGCAAGCTGATCCAGACCGCGTCCATCGCGTCGTATCGGGGCGGCAACCATCTCATGACGCCCTACTCGGCGTCCAAGGCGGGGGTGGTGAGCCTCACGCGGTCCGCGGCGCAGTTGCTGGCGCCGGAGCGGGTCACCTCCAACTGCGTGTGCCCGGGGGCGGTGGAGACACCGATGTGGGAGCAGATCGACAAGGAGTGGGGCGCGCTTGAGGGGCTGGGGCAGGGGGAGGCGTGGAAGCGGCGGATCCGGCACATCCCGCTGGGGCGGCCGGAACGGGCGGAGGACGTCGCCGGGATCGTGGCCTTCCTCGCCGGGCCGGATTCGGACTACATGACCGGGCAGGCGATCAACGTGGACGGCGGCATCGTGATGGGGAGCTAGCGCCCGGCGATTGCCGGACGCCGGCTGCGGGACGCCTACCGCATCGTCAGCTCGTTGACCGGCGTGAAGAACGAGGCGGCGCCGTAGAGGATCTGGCCCACCACGCAGAACCAGGCCCAGCGGTCGGGATCGGCGGTGGAGCAGGGCCGGGGCGCCTGAGACGCCTGCTCGGTGCGGGAGGCCGACGGTCGCGCCGTGGTCGCACACCCCGCCAGCAGGGTCGCGGCGAGCAGGATCAGCACAGACCGCCGCGCGGTCCGGCCCACCGCTAGGCCGCCGGCGTACTCTCGCCTTCGGCCCGGGGCTGGGCGGTCACCGTGGCCGTGGACGGCACGTCCAGCTCGCGGTTGGCCAGGTCCACGCTGACGCGCATCGCGCGCAGGCCCTGGGCGCCCTGCAGCTCGTCCAGCTCCAGCTCCTCCACGTCGGGCGTGAGGTAGCCCAGGCGCTGGAGGTACTCGATGTACTCGCGCCACTCCGCGGCCTCACTCGGGTGCGAGTACACGAGCGCGATCTTGCCGGGCTGGGTCAGCCGCTCGGTGGTGCCCCGGATGATGGCCTTGTCGATCCGCTTCTTGATGATCTCGTAGCGGACGTTGTAGGCGCCGTCCACGTCGAAGCGTTTCTCGTCGGAGCGGAAGCGGATCGAGAGCGGGGCGTGCTGGATCAGGATCAGGTTGGTGATGTCGAGACCCACCGGCAGCCCGTTCTTCAGCCGCTCCACCCGCAGGGCCACCCCGCAGGCCACCATGAGCTGCCAGAGGCGCATGTTCTTCAGATAGAGCGGATCGAAGAGGCCGTCCTCGCGGAGGGCGCCGCCCAGGTAGATCGTGTAGTCCACCCCGTCCGTCTTCTGCTTCTCGAAGAAGTGCGGGAACATGCCCTGGGCTGCCTGCTCCTCGAGATCGATGTAGGAGGCCACCGCCTCGTTGATCCGGGTCACGCTCTCGTCGAACTCCTTGCGCCGCGCGTAGACCAGCCCGATGCCCGGGTCCACCGCCGCCCGGTAGGCGTCGATCTTCTCGTGCACCGTGGGGCCGAAGGTCTGCAGGTGGCCGAAGAGCGGCTCGAGATCCGTCTTGAGGAAGCCGAGCACGCCCATCTCGTCGCCCGAACGCAGCGTCACCTCGATCTCCGCGGTGGAGCCGTCGATGCGATGGGTGAGCTGGTCGAGGATGGGCAGCGGCCGCACCTCGTACGCCGCGCGCAGCACCTCGCGGGCGAGGCCGAGCTGGGCGAGCAGGTCGGCCTGGATGGCCCAGGCGCGGTGGGTGGAGGAGCCGCGGATGTCAGACACCGCGTACAGCGGGTGGACGTCGCGGAACACGATCGGCTCCATCTCGCGGTTGGGCTCGCTGTCCACGGTGTGCCGGTCCATCGTCTCCAGCACCGCCTTGCGGAATCGCCACTCCACCACCGGGTGGATCGCGGTGAACTGCTCCTTGATGAAGCCCTCCACTCGCGAGTGCAGCTCGTCTACGCTGCGCCGCACCGCGACCGAGAAGAGCGGGAGCACCTCCTGGAGCCGTGGCGCCAGCAGGGTATTGATGTCGCCCGGGTGCGGAGAGCTGAGGCTCAGGGTCCCGATGAGCTGGCCCTGGTAGTGCAGGGGGGCCACCACCAGGCTGCGCATGCCCTTCTGGAGGATCATCTCTTCCTTGGGCGACCGCGGGCTCACCGCGGCGAGATCCTCGATGAAGACCGGCTCGCCGCGGACGACGGCCTTCTCGAAGGCGGAGCCCGCGTAGTCCTTCGTCTTCCCGCGCACCGAGCTCGCGAAGATGCAGCCCTGCCCGTGGTCGAGGTGGTGCCCGGAGTTGAGCACCAGGATGCGCTCGCCCTCGATGGCGGCCAGGCTCAGGTGGAGATTCGCGCGGCGGAACAGGGTCCGCAGCTTATCCTGCAGCTTCACGAAGCGCGCGTTCGAGACGATGGACTCCTTGTCGATCAGGTCGCGCTTGATCGAGGAGAGCACCTCCTGGTCCGTCACGTCGGCCGCCTTCACCACCGTGAAGCCGGAGAAGCGCACGCTGCCGGGGGGGATCAGGGCCTTGAGGCCCTCCAGGTCCACCGCCTGCGCGGTGAGGCGCTTGCGCATCTCGTCGGAGAGGGGCGGGAGCGGGCGCAGGGGCTCCACGTCCACGAAGCGACCCTCGAACTGGATCTTGAAGTGGCGATCCAGCCCGGTCTCGGGCTCCGGCATGGTCAGGATCAGCGGGTAGTCCACCGGGAACTTGACGCCGTGCAGGCGCTCGAGGATCAGCGCGTAGGCGTGCAGCAGCCGGAAGTCCTTCAGCGCGTGCATCTCGAGATTGAGCCGCCCGTAGAGGACGCCGTCCGGGCCCATGATGTTGTTGTCGAAGGCGCGCGTGCCGTAGACGCTGCGGAGCGTGAACGGGATCAGGGCGCCCATGTAGGCCTGCTCCCAGAACACAGCTGGGAACACCGCGCCCATCAGCCCGTCCACCAGCTCCCCGTGCTCGTCCAGCACGGTGATGTCGTCGATGGGCCCGAGGAGCGCGGGCACCTGGTGCACGCGCGCCATGAGCGACCGCGCCATCTCCCCGCTCACGGACGGGTCCTTGGCCTGCTCGTCCCAGAAGCGGATCAGCGAGGCGAGGCTGAGGCGGCTCTCGAAGGGGAAATCCCGCGCGAAGTCCGGGGGGAGCTTGGTGATGCCTTCGTTCGTCATGCCCATCATTCTACTCCAGTCCGCTAGCCCGCGGTGGCGGGCAGGCCGGCGGGCGCCGCCGTCTCGCTAGGCGTCCGGTTCACCGGCACTTCCTTGATGGCCAGCGCCATGGGTACGGCCAGGAACGCCATCAGGGCGGCCGAGGTGAAGGCCCAGGCGTAGGAGCCGGTGGCACTGAAGATCCAGCCACCCACCGCCGCGCCGAGCGCCGCGCCCGCCTGGTGCGCGAAGAAGATCCAGCCCGAGAGCGCCCCCACCGAGTAGCGGCCGAAGATATTGGCGGTGAGCGTGGTGGTGGGCGGCACCGTCGAGATGTAGTTCAACCCGAAGATTGCCGCGAAAATGTGCAGCGACGGCACGTTCCAGACGTACAGGAGGAAGAGCAGGGACAGGCCGCGCACGCCGTAGTAGAAGGCGAGCGGCCCCTTGCGCCCGAAGCGGTCGCAGATCCAGCCCGAGGCCACGGTGCCCAGGATGTTCATGGCGCCCATCACGCCCAGGGCCTGCGCGGCGTGCATCTCCGAGAAGCCGTGCTCGGCCGCGTGCGGCACCAGGTGGGTCAGCACGAGCCCGGCCGACGTGTAGCCGCAGACGAAGAAGCTGCCGGCCAGGAGCCAGAACGCGGGGACGTGAATCGCGTCACCGATGCTCGTCCGGCCCTCCGGCGGCGCCGGCATGCCGCCCGGCGCGATGGTCTGGCCGGCGCCGAAGGCCTTGATGCCCTTCTCCGACGGATCGTTCCGGACGAAGAAGAAGGTCAGCGGCACCGCGACCACGAAGGGAAGGATGCCGAGCCAGATGAACGACTGGCGCCAGCCGAGGGTGAGGGTGAGGATGACCGCGAGCGGGACGATGATGAGCTGCCCCGCCGACATCGCGCCCCCGATCACCCCCATCACGAGCCCGCGCCGGCCTTCGAACCACCGCGCCGCGACGGTGGCGGCGGTGGACATGGCCACTCCGCCGGAACCCAGCGCCATCAGGACGCCGGCCGTGATGTACACCTGCCAGAGCGCGGTCACCTGCGAGGTCAGGAGCGTGCCGATCCCGAGGAGGATGACCGAGAGCATGATCACCCGGCGCGGGCCCCAGTGGTCGGCGAGCCAGCCGACGAACGGGCCCGCGGCGCCCAGGAGCAGCAGCGAGAGCGCGGCGGCGCCCGACAGCGAGGCCCGATCCCAGCCGAAAGTGGCCTCCATCGGCTTGATGAACACGCCGAAGACGGCGCGCAGGCCGGAGCCCAGCAGCATGACGACCACGAGGGCGCCCAGGACGACCCACGCGTAGTGCAGCCCGCTTCGCGATGCCTTCACCGGCTCCTCCCTGTCGTTGAGCAACCCCGCCAGCTTACGCTGGTGCCCCTTTTGATGGCAAACCGGCCCGGTTGGGATTCACCCTGCGGGTGTAGAGTGACGAGAGGGCAGTGGCGACGCGACGCGTACTTATCGTGGAAGACGAGGCGGACGTCCGGAAGACGCTCACGGACGTCCTCCGCGCGATGCGTTATGCGGAGCCCCTGGAGATCGAAGGGGCGCCCGACGGCCGCGAGGGCCTGGACGCGGTGGTGCGCCAGCGCCCAGACCTGGTCCTGCTCGACCTCCAGATGCCGCGGATGGACGGCCTCGCGCTGCTCAAGCAGATCCGCGAGATCGAGCCGCGGCTGCCGTCATCGTGATCAGCGCCACGCAGCAGAACAAGATGAGCTCCGAGGCGCTGCGCATTGGCGCCGTCGCGTACCTGCCCAAGCCGTTCGATCCGCGCCACGTCGAGATGCTCGTCACGATGTTTCTCGACTCGACCAAGCCTCGCCCGTCGCAGCCCGTTCCCGGCGCGTGACGATCCGGCTCACCGCGCACCTTCTGCGCGCAGTGCGGACGAACTTTTGCATCGACTGCCGGCGGACGTCCGTCATGTTGTGGCGCCGACGGACGCGACAACTCGAACAACCGATTCCCGCGTAACTCCCCGGGAAGCGCGATGCGCGGCCCGCTGGCAGGGGGCTTGCTCTCCTCAGAGGGTATGCAAGCGCCCATGCAGACCAAGCGTGTTCTCGTCGTCGATGACCAGACCCCGGTGCGGGAGCTGGTGGCGGCGGTCCTCGCCTCGGACGGGCACGCGGTGGAGACGGCGCGCGACGGCGCCGACGCCCTGCGGCTGCTCGCCGCGGCGATGCCCTATGACCTGATCGTGAGCGATCTGAAGATGCCCGGCCTCGACGGGCCCAGCCTCTATCTCGAGCTGACCCGGCGCTGGCCGGATACGCGCCCGCACCTGCTCTTCATCTCGGGCTTCGTGGACTCGCCCGAGTACGCGGGCTTCCTCCAGGGCACGCGGGTGCAGGTGCTGCTCAAGCCGTTCGCGGTGGACGAGCTCTCCCGCGCGGTCTACCACCTGCTCGGCCAGTCCTAGTCGCCGCCCCCCCCCGTTCCGGCAGTTCTCGATGGACGACGACGGATCGCCGCGTCATCATGTCGGCGATGCCCACCTTCCACGACGTGCTCCAGGCGCGGCTGTCGCGGCGGAGCCTGCTGACCGGAGGCCTTGCGGCGGCCGGCCTGGGATGGCTGGGACCGGTGGCCTCGGCCAAGAGCCCGCTGGTGGCCTTCACCGGTGTGCCCGTGTCGTCGGCCGACACCCTGGTGGTCCCGCGCGGCTACGTCGCGGAGGTGCTGTATGCCTGGGGCGATCCGATCTCGGATGGCCCCGCCTTCAAGCCGGACGCGAGCAACAGCATCGACGACCAGCTACGCCAGGCCGGGATGCACCACGACGGCATGCGCTTCTTCCCGCTCCCCGCTGGCCAGACCGGCTCGATTCACGGGCTGCTCGCCATCAACCACGAGTACACGGACGACGGCCTGCTCCATCCGGACGGCATGCTGACGTGGACCGCCGAGAAGGTGCGAAAGTCGCAGGCGGCCCACGGCATCTCGGTGATCGAGGTGCGAGTAGCCGGCGGCCGCTGGTATGTAGTCCGCCCCTCGCGCTTCGCGCGCCGGGTCACCGCGGCGACCCCGATGGCGCTCACCGGGCCGGCCGCGGGCCACGCGTGGATGCGGACCGCCGCCGATCCGGCCGGCCGCACCGCGCTCGGCACCATGAGCAACTGCGCGATGGGCTACACCCCGTGGGGGACCTATCTCACCTGCGAGGAGAATTTCCAGTTCTACTTCGTCAACCGTTCCGGGAGCGTGCCCGCCCCGCAGCAGCGCTACGGCATCACCGACCGGGGAGGGGGCTACCGGTGGCACGAGTTCGACGAGCGCTTCGACGCCGCGCGCCATCCGAACGAGCCGAATCGCTTCGGCTGGGTGGTGGAGATCGACCCGTTCGACCCGTCCCGGCCGCCCGTGAAGCACACCGCGATGGGCCGCTTCAAGCACGAGGGGGCCGCCCTCGCCGTGGCCGCAGACCGCCGCGTGGCCTTCTACATGGGCGACGACGAGCGCTTCGAGTACGTCTACAAGTTCGTGAGCCGCGATCCCCACACCCCGGGCGATCGCGCGGCCAACACGCGTGTCCTCGAGCACGGCACGCTCTACGCGGCCCGCTTCGACGCCGACGGCACCGGCGTCTGGCTCGAGCTGGCCCCGGGCCGGAACGGGCTCGACGCGGGCGCGGGCTTCCCGACCCAGGCCGAGATCTGCATTCAGGCGCGCCGGGCCGGAGAGGTCGCGGGGGCGACCAAGATGGACCGCCCGGAGTGGATCGCGGTGCACCCGCAGACCGGCGAGGCCTACTGCGCGCTCACCTACAACGAGACCCGGGGCCAGCCCGGGCGCCCGGGACCGGACCCGGCCAATCCGCGGGCGGAGAACGTGTATGGCCACATCGTCCGCTGGCGGGAGCGCGGCGGCGATCCGACCGCGACGCGCTTCGAGTGGGACGTCTTCGTCCTCTGCGGCGACCCCGCGAGCGCCGACGCGAACCGGCGCGGCGATATCAAGGGCGACGTCTTCGGCTCGCCGGACGGGCTGTGGGTGGACGGGCGCGGCGTGCTCTGGATCCAGACCGACGTGTCCACCCGCCTCCTCAACAAGGGCGACTACGCGGGCATGGGCAATAACCAGATGCTGGCCGCCGATCCGGTCACGCGGGAGGTGCGGCGGTTTCTCACCGGCCCCAACGGCTGCGAGATCACCGGCGCGACCGGCACGCCGGACGGGCGGACGCTCTTCGTGAACATCCAGCATCCGGGAGAGACGCCGAGCGAGCGGAGCAACCCGGCCACGCCGAAGGCGATCAGCGCGTGGCCGGACGGCCCGCGCGGGGGGCGACCCCGCTCGGCCACCGTGGTGATCCGCCGCGCCGACGGCGGCCCGATCGGAACCTAGCCAACCCGGTCGGCTGCGCCTTCGGCGCATCCGGCGCCGTTGATCTCGGACGAAACGTGACCGATCGGTCACCGTTCCGCAATCTGTTTCCGCTAGCGTGTGGTCCACACAGAGCGGGCCCTCCACCCTGACGCGGGAGCAGGCAACCAGGTGATCAACCATTCTCTATCCGGCAACACCGCGAACCTGGTTGGCGTGTTCGGCGCCAACTGGCTCTTCGTCGTGCCCCTCGACGGCCCCGACGCCGGGCAGGTCTGTCCCTTCGCCTACGGTCCCGTACGTTGCGAGATGACGGGGCCCACCTTCGTGGATGACACGCTCATCATCTCGGTCCAGCATCCCAGCGAGGACAGCCCGATCGGCGACGGCACGATCTTGAGCCGCACCATCGAGATGCTCAAGCTCGACGGCAGTCTGTTCTCCCAGACCCGCACCGTGCCCCGCGGCAGCAACTGGCCCGACAGCGCAACCGGCGATCCGGCCAACCGGCCGCGCCCCTCGACAATCGGCATTCAGCGCAAGCCGGGGCACACGTAGCCACCCCTCACCCTGCCCTCTCGCCTTAGGGGGAGAGGGTTTCGATTCCCCCTCTCCCCACTGGGGAGAGGGCAGGGTGAGGGGAGCGGCTAGACCAGCTTCGCGTCCACCCGCTTCCGGAAGACGATCCGGCCGTGGTCGGCGTCGGCGACCACGGTGTCGCCCTCGCCGTAGGTGCCGCTCAGCAGCTCGAGGGCCAGCGGATCCTGGACCATGCGCTGGATCGTCCGCTTGAGCGGCCGCGCTCCGTAGACCGGGTCGTAGCCCTCCTGGGCCAGCAGCGCCTTGGCGGCCGTGGTCACCTCGAGCGTGATGCGCTTGTCGGCCAGCCGCTTGACCAGGTGCCGCGCCTGGATCTCCACGATCGAGCCGATCTCCTCGCGGCCGAGCGGCTGGAAGACCACGGTCTCGTCGATGCGGTTCAGGAACTCGGGCCGCAGG
>WNFG01001710.1_pt1 | contig 26744 bp, 17 predicted proteins | sample 5400431 | NCBI WGS metagenome assembly WNFG01 (sample SAMN13153346, study PRJNA577476) | soil metagenome | isolation source: 120 cm saprolite under Douglas fir tree site 2 hole 3 replicate 2 | place: USA:California | collected 2015-04-18 | reverse complement strand
GGAGCCAGAACGTTGCAGATGATGAGCAACCAAAACATATATGCGAACGGGCCGAACATCCGATTGGTCACTGCAAACAAATCGTACTTGTTCCCGCTGTACCAACCCATGAAGGCTTCCATCAGATAGCCGTAGGCGACCATCATCGATGTCGCGAGCACCACCTTGTTCATGTTGTCGATGTGCTTGAGGGTAATCACATCTTCCAGACCGAGAAGCCGGCGGGCGGGGATGATCAACGTCAATACCATTCCAAAGCCCGAGAACACTGCCCCGGCGACGAAGTAAGGCGGAAAGATGGTGCTGTGCCATCCGGGGAGCTGCGAAATGGCGAAATCGAAGCTGACGATGGTGTGAACAGAAACGACCAGCGGCGTCGCCAGGCCTCCCAGTAGCAGGTAGGCGATCTTGTGGTGGTGCCACTGTCGGGTGGACCCGCGCCACCCGAGCGCGAAGATGCCGTAGACAATCCGCCTTAGACGGCTGTGCGATGAATCCCGTAGCGAGGCCAGGTCAGGAACCAGGCCCACGTACCAAAACAAAAGCGAGACGGTGAAATAGGTGCTCACCGCGACCACGTCCCAGGGAAGCGCGCTCTTGAATTGCGGCCAGATGTTCATTCGATTCGGGTAGGGAATGAGCCAGTAGGCGAACCAGGGTCGCCCCAGATGGAGAACGGGAAACATTCCCGCGCACATCACCGCGAACAGGGTCATTGTCTCGGCAAACCGGTTGATGGAGTTGCGCCATCTTTGTTGAAACAACAGGAGGATCGCGGAGATCAGCGTCCCGGCATGGCCAATTCCAATCCACCAGACGAAGTCGGTGATTCCCAGCGCCCAGGCAACCGGCATATTGTTTCCCCAGGCGCCAATGCCTTGCGCCAAGGTCACCGTCACTGCGGCAACGAGCACGCCGGTTCCTCCCAGACCCAAAACGAAGAGGAACCACCATCCGCGCCGGGTCTTTTCCCAGACCGGCGTAAAGATGACTCGGGTCAGACTCTCATCCTCGTGACGCCCGGCGATCAGCGGAAGTGGATCGAGGGTATCTTGAATCGCGGGATCCACTAGCCGAGCTCCGGATTGAGGTTCTTGATTCTCGCCAGATACGCGGTGCGCGGTTGCGTCCCCAGCTCGTGCAGCAGGTCGTAGCGCCGCCGATCCCGATGCAGTCGGGCGACCGCTGAATTCGCGTCGTTGAGCGAGCCGAAAGTGATCGCCTGGGCGGGGCATGCCTGCGCGCAAGCGGTGGTCAGCTCACCGTCGCGGATCGTTCGACCCTCGATCCGGGTCTCGATCCGCGCCCGCTCGATGCGTTGCACGCAATAGGTGCACTTCTCCATCACCCCTCGCGCCCGCACCGTCACGTCGGGGTTCATCAACATTCGCTCGGTTTTCGGCTTGTCCTGGGTGTAATGGAGGTAGTTGAAGCGGCGCACCTTGTACGGGCAGTTGTTCGAGCAGTAGCGCGTTCCAACGCAACGGTTGTAGACCATTTCGTTGAGGCCCTCGTCGCTGTGCACCGTGGCGTTGACCGGGCAGACGTATTCACAGGGGGCCTTTTCGCAGTGCACGCAGGCCACCGGCTGAGTCACCACGCTCGGATCCTCCAGCGTTCCGCCGAAATACCGGTCGATTCGCAGCCAGTGCATCTCCCTGCTCTTCAAGACGTTGGTCTTCCCGACCACCGGAATGTTGTTCTCCGCCTGACAGGCGACGACGCAGGCGCTGCAGCCGGTGCATCGATTAAGGTCGACCGCCATTGCCCACTTGTAGGGTTCTTTTTCGTAATCGACCGGACGATAAAAGGACGGGGTTGGGCCACGCAGATGCTCGAGTGCCTCGGGTTCTTTCTCGAAGTCCTCGAGCGTGGACTCAATCGCCAGATCCCGGCCCTCCATCGACCAGTGATCGTGGGTTATCGCCAGCTTGTGCTTTCGTCCTTGTTTTTTAAGCGTCAGCTCCCGATCGAACCACGGAGCGGAGGAGTCCCTGAGCAGGAAGGCGTTGAAGCCAACGCCGCGGGCGACATTCTCCGTTCCGGAACGGCCATACCCCAGGGGAAGTGAAACCGTGTCATCGGCGTGCCCCGGCAAGACAAACACCGGCGCCTCCAGCCGGCGGCCGCGGTACTCGAGCAGCACCAGGTCGTCTCGCTCCACTCCCAGGCGTCGCGCGGTGGCGGGGCTGAGCAACGCGGCGTTGTCCCAGGTCACCTTGGTGATTGGATCGGGAAGCTCTTGCAGCCAGGCGTTGTTGGCGAAACGGCCATCGTAGACTTTGTAGTCCCCGATAAAATTGATCTCGAGGTTGTCTCTTCCAGAACGCGTCTGGCTTTGCGCCTGATTCTTCCAGTCGCGAATCGCGGAGATCAGTAGGCCGGGGCGAAATACCGCGGGCACGTTCGGGAAGGCGGTGTTTGAAACCAGGCCGTCCTTCAGCCAGCGCTCCCAATTCTGCTCGAAACCTCCGGCGGGCGCCCGTCCGATCCAGAATTCCTTGAGGAGCTGATACGCCGACTTATCCGTGATCCCGAGGAACGCCGAGACCAGCTCGACTTCCGGAATGCCATTGAACAACGGCGCAATCAGCGGCTGGGCGATGGAGATGGTGCCGTCGTGAGCCCTCGCATCCGACCACGTTTCCAGCGAATGCGCGGCGGGAATCCCCCATCCGGCTCTTTCCCAGGTCTCATCTTCGTACAGGCCGTGGTAGACGCAATTGGGAACCGAGGCGAGGCGGGCGCCGAAATCCAGATCGGCCGGGGCGCTGTACACCGGGTTGCGCGCGGTGATCACCAGGGTATCGACCTTGCCGGACTTGATCTCTTCGGTCAGAGCCGCCAGGGACCCAACCCCTGTTTCCTCGTCCGCCTGCACCGGTTGGGTCAGACGAACGGTCTGGCCGAGACTTCCCAGCGCGGCGTTGATCGCATGGGCAAGCCCGTGGACGATCGCCGGCTGACCGCGGCCGGCGATCACCAGCGACCGGCCCCGGTGGCGCGCCAGATCCGAAGCCACCGCCTTCACCCATTTCGCGTGCGCAGAAGCGGGGAGCGGCCCGGAAGCTTCCGACACGCTCACCAGCGCGCCGAGCCCGGGTTGCCGGGCGAGCTCGGCCGCGAGCTCAAGAGCGAAGGACTGGATCTCGGAGGGCCGCATCCGCAACCGGTGGTCCGCCACCGTCCCGGTGACGCTCAGGGTGCTCTCGATTGCGTAGAGGCGATTCATCTGGGGACCTGGCTCGCGGCGCTGGGCAAAGGCGCGCGCGTGTCGCAAGTGCAAACCCGACCCCTGCAGAAAGTCCGCGTCCAGCGACACCACGATGTCCGCCTGACTGAAATCCCATTGCGCGTCGAGGGCCTGACCAAAAGCCAGCTTCGCGCCCCGACTGCCGTTGTCATCGGCGAGCGGCTCGTAGCTGTAAACGCGAGCGTTTGGATAGGCCTGGGCAAGGCGGGCGCGAAAATCCGCCAGGAATGCCGAGCCGCTCGGCTCGAGGAGAAATCGGAGCCCCGACCCCTGGTCCTTTTGCCTCATTCCCTCCAGGCGGCGGGCAGTTTCCCCGAGAAAGGATTTCCAGGCTCGCGGCGTCCCGCGCTGCTTGACCAGCCTCGCCCGCTGCGGATCGTACAGCTGCAGAAGCGCCGCTTGCTCGTAAACTCCCGAAGAGCCCTGGCTGGAAGGATGCAGCGGATTGCCTTCGAGCTTGGTCGGTCGACCTTCCCAGCTCGTCGCCAAAAGCCCGGTGGCCCGGCCACCCAAGGCGAGCGAGGTGGCGAAGTGAAGCGGGTTTCCCGGGGTCAGCCCCGGAGGCTGGCGGGTATAGGGGAGAATCCGTTCCGCCGGAGCGCGGGTGCAGGCTCCGACCGCCGAGACGGCGAGCGATGCGCCGAGCAACTGAATGAAACTGCGTCGCCCGATGCCATCCGACAGCTCGGCGGCGCCGGCCGGGAACTCGCGCTCGAGGGCCTCGCGGAGCTCCGCCGAGCCCTCCCGCTCTTCGATGCTTCGCCAGTGGTGTTTCGGAGTGGGCTCGCCTGATCCACCCGACGGGGTTTGATGCTCGGCCGGCAGCTCTCGATTGGTTTTCATCGATGGCACGTGGTGCAACTGATGCGGGTATGTACGGCGTTTTTCTGCATCAACTCGCGACCGAGTCGCTCGCGATCACCTTTGGGTTCCCACGCCATGTTCGTCACTTCCTCGATCGGACGAAGATGCCCGGCCGGATTGCGATGGCAGTCCAGGCACCAGGCCATCGTCAGCGGGGCGACCTGCTCGACCGTGGCCATTTGATCAATCCGGCCATGGCAGCTGGCGCAGCCCACTCCCTTGTTCACGTGGATGGAATGGTTGAAATAGACAAAGTTCGGCAATCGGTGAACGCGAGACCAGGGGATGGCGCGATCGGTGAAATAGCGAGCCCTCACCTCATCGAGCAGCGGGCTTTTGTTCCAGATTTGCTCGTGACAGCCCATGCACAGCGAGGTCGAGGGGATCCCCGCCGACGGGGATTGTTCAACCGATCGGTGGCAGTATCGGCAATCGATCCCGTCATCCCAGACGTGATGGCGATGATCGAACTGCACTACCTGTTGTATCTGGCTGTATTGCCCGGTGTAGAGGGGGCTGAACGCGTAGACGTAAAGTGCGCCCAGCGCCAAGGGTGGTGCGGCCATGAGAACAAGCACCGCCACCCGGAAAATCGTGTTTGAACTTCGCGGAAACAGTGCGCTCATGAGAGCGATTGGCCTGCGCTGCAATAGCCTGCGTCGGTAGGGAGGTCAAACCCGAATTTCTCCGATGATCGACTAGAGCCGACGCAGAACGTTACCGAATCGCAGCGATGAAATTTCCAACAGTTTGCGCGCGGGGACAATGCTCCTGTCGCCCAGAATACAAACGGAGATTCCGATGGAGGGCCGCTGCCCCTTCCCCCTCAGCGGAGATCGAGTTGGTAAAACAGCGCGTCCGGGTGCGGGTTGTCGTCGTAACGCTCGATCTGCCTGAAACCGAGCGACTGATACAGCGCCACCGCTTCTCGCATGAGCGGAAAAGTGTCCAGGCGCATCGATGGATATCCCGCGGCGCGGGCGCGATCGATCAACGCGGTTGCCATCCTTCGACCCCTTCCTTTGCCGCGAAATCGGGGACGCAGAAACATCCTCTTCAGCTCGCAGGCGCCATCCGCCAGTGGGCGAAACGCCCCACAACCGGCAACTTCGTCCGCTTCCATTGCCAGCAGCAGCGCGCCTCGCGGCGGCAGGTAGGGCATAGGCAGCGACGAAAGCTCCGCCTCGAAGCTCTGGAAGCAGATCTCGATCGTCAACCATTGCTGGTATTCGCGAAACAAGGCGCGCGCGGCATCCGCCTGGGCGACCGATTCGACCTGCGCAAAGGAGAGGGGCGACGACACGCGCGCAGCATGCCTAGCAGCGACCGGAGCGGTCAATTGCCACGCGCGCGTATCAATTCCGGTCGAGGTACCTGCCGACCAGGGGGGCAAGGCGCCGGCGAGCCTCGATCGGAATCTGCGAGCGGTCGGACCAGATTCCCATCGAAAGCGAGGATTGACAGGAACACCTTGTGCCAGCCTCGCGACCGATCGAAGGCAATACCCGACGGACGAGCTCCAGGGCATTGTGGGTGGCCTGCTTCAGATTGCGGAGGATCTCCTCGATAACCTGAACCTGGTGGAGGTCTCCTCGGCTCGGCCGCCAGCAATCGTAGTCGGTGGGGAGCGCGACGACCGCGTAGCAAATCTCCGCTTCGCGGGCCAGCTTCGCCTCGGGCATCACCGTCATTCCGACCAGGTCGGCGCCCCAGGTCCGGTGAAGCTCGCTTTCCGCTCGGGTCGAAAGTTGCGGGCCCTCGATACAAACGTAGGTGCCCTTCTCGTGCACCCGGGTGGAGACTTCGGCGCCGGCGGCCAGAAGGTCGCGGCACAGGGTCGGGCAGAAAGGCGAAGCGAAGTCGACGTGCACCGCGAAATCATCGAAAAACGTGTTCGGCCGAAGGAATGTCTTGTCGATCACCTGGTCGGGAATCACCAGCTGGGTGGGCTCGATCTTCTCTCGCAGGCTTCCCACCGCGGTGGTGGCAAGGATCCGCGTCACCCCGAGCAGCTTCAGCGCAAAGATGTTCGCTCGAAAAGGGACCCGCGTTGGGTTGAAGCGGTGGCCCTCGCCGTGGCGGGGGAGCAAGGCCACCGGCACGCCAGCGATCTCGGTGGTGACGATGGGTGCCGAGGGGGCGCCGAAGGGCGTCTCCAACCGATGAGTCTCCCCGGAGCCCAGCGTCCCCAGCGCTTCACCCAATCCGGTGCCTCCAATGATGCCGATTCTCTCTTCGGTCACAGGATCTCCGGTGCCTCGAGGCTCGGTACCCCTCGCAGCGATTTCGCCCGACGCGAGGAAATCGCCGGCTCGACTCGCAGCCGCCTCGCTTGCCCTCCGAGCGCTTCTGACATGCGGCGGTTGAATAGCCGGACGGGGAATGTAAATCCAGTCGGCTGGAACGCACAAAACCGTGCAGAAGCCGTCGATGGGGCGTTACCAGCCTTAGCTCACAAGGGGTAAGTTCATCCTTTACGATCGACTGGTGGGCGGCCGGCCTGCCATCATCCTGAGGCGGGGTTCCATGGTGACCGAAGACCTATCCACGCCAAGAGTTCCCGGCCCGCTGGTGCTCCTCGTCGATGACTACGACGACTCGCGGGAGATGTACGCCGAATTTCTGGAGCTGGCGGGATTCCGGGTCTGCCAGGCTCGGGATGGACGTCAGGGCGTGGAGAAAGCCCGCGAGTGCGGTCCCGATTTGATCCTGATGGACCTTTCCCTTCCCGGAATGGACGGCTGGGAGGCAATCAAGCAACTGAAAAGCGATGACCGCACGCGGAAGATTCCGGTCATCGCCCTCAGTGGCCACAACCAGAGCGACGTCGCCGGGAAGCTCGGTCCCCGCTGGGACTATTTCGTTGCCAAACCTTGCCAGCCTGAAGATCTGGTGAAGGAAATGCACCGCGCCCTGTCCAGCGCAGCGCTCGCCGGCGGCCGGCAGTAACCCACTCCGACGAACCGGAGCTTCAAGGCTCGGAGGCGACTTTCTTTGCCTCCTTGACCAGGTCCTCGCCCACGGCGTGGACCTTGACCCATCCAGCCGTGTGCTCCGTTCGAGCGAACATCTCTGGAACCGGGGTGGAGGGTACCGTTCGCGGCTGCGTCACTTCCATCCACCCGACTGGTTTTCCACGGCTGCGGTAATCGATCCGCACCGCAACCTTCGGCTCGCCCGAGGCGGGAACCTCGGATCTGCCCAGGACCTCGGTGACCACCAGGTGCCACATCCGCTCGTGCCAATTCCGGGCGAAATCGTCCGGCTTCGTGGGTGTTTTCTTCGAGGCAAGCTTCGGGGGCTGGTTTGCTTCGCCGGGGATCTGCACCAGCTCGCGCTGCTTGTCGTCCACCTTGACCAGCACCGAGTCGTAGTCGGCCGGCTTGAAGGTATGGAGGCGGCGATCGACCAACCGCGTCGATGCCGCCTCGAGATCCGAGGCGATCGAGCCGCCCAGCAGATAAACCCGGTTATCCTGATCGTTCTGTAAATAAGGCGCTCCGGCGCCGAGAGCCGAGACCGCGAGCACGTACGAAGCGTGCTTGCCGCCCCGGGCAAAGATCTCCAACCTCTTCTTCGACCCCTCGAGTCCGAGCTCGCGCCGTTTCGCCGGATCGAGCACGCCCAGGGAACGGGACGCCTTGAGCGGGGTGAATTTGTCGAACAGTTTTTCGGCGACGTCGTTGGCCCGGAGGTCTCGGTCCAGGCTTTTGTGCTCGGAAGGGGACGAGGCGATTCCGGCGTCCGGCGCTGAAATACCGGCGTCGGGGGAGTCGCGGGTGCTGAGATGGATCCACAACCCCTTTTCAGGCCCGTCGCTGCGGCGTTCGAGATCGACCGACTTCGGTCCATCCAGATAGCGGACCCGTTGCAGGTCATTCCGTCCGATGTCGAGGACGACGACGTCGCCGCCCGCCCCCTTCTCCGGTTGCCGCTGCCAGGTGGCGTAGGCCGCCACCAGCCCCAGGACGGCCAAGGTTCCCTGGACTGCAGCTCCCCTCGCTTTCATCGCGGGACCTCCGCGCGAGCCGCGGGTCTCTCCGCCCGTCGGCGGCGGCGCGAGGTCACCCAGAAACCGGCGCCGAGCACCGCGGCGGGAACCAGAAAGATGGTGGAGTAGAACCAGAACACGTCCTGTTTTCGCGTGTGCTCGACTGGAACGTCGGTCTCGCTCACCGCGGGTCCCGCAATCGCTTCCTCCCCAAGAAGCCAGCGAATGCCATCCAGCGCCAGATACGTGTTTCCCGAGTTCTCGAACACCGCGTCGGTCAAGGCCGCGGCATTGGCGAGGACGATTGCCCTTCCATCCTCTTCGGGCTTCTGGCCGCCGGGCTTCTTCCGGGTGACCGCCGCCGCGAGCTGCCACGCTTTGCGCACCTCTCCCGGCGGGTCGAAGAGGAAATTGCGATTCAGATCGTTCCAGGTCGTGGGAAGAGCGGACACCGTAAAATCCACCGAGACGCCTTCCGGCTTCTCCTTGGCCTCTTCGAGATAGCCGGAGCCGATCAAGACCAGCGGGGCGCGGGCCCCCAGCTGAGAAAGGGAGGTGACCGAAGGGTGCGAGGAATAGGCGGCGGTGATGATGATCACCCGATCGCTGACCTGATTGGCCCTGCGATAGTAGAATTGATCATTCGCCAGCGGGACGGGCACGAAGCTCAAGCCCAGGCCCGACACCAGATCCTTGAAATCCAGTCGGGCATCCTGCTCGAGAGAAATCCAGACGCGCCCACCCCGGTCGAAGTACCGGCGGAGCGCCGCCGATTCTTCCGGAAGAAAACCGCTGGTCGGACCGATCACCATCACCGCGGCTGCATCTCCGGGCACCTCGGTGGCAAGCCCCTCCGCGGGTCCCAGGTTGCGCAATTCATGGTTCTGTGAGGCAAGCAGCTCGCGCAGCGAGCCGAGGGTGGAGCGCTGGTCGGTGGAAGAGGATCGCTCGTTTGAACGCTCGCCATGGCCTACGGTCAGATAGACCACCCGGCGAGGCTTGGCCACTGCGAGCAGCCGTTTTTGGACCTCCTGATCCAGGCTTCGAAGCTGGGTGCGCGCGCGCTCAAGCTCCAGACCGAGGAGCAATTGCTCGCGGCGATTGCCGCGGCTTAAGACCACCGCGCCGTTGCCGCTGACCCCCAGCTCGCGAGCCTTCGCCGGATCGACGGCCTGGTCATAGTAGTGCACCTCCAGCTCTTTCGCTTCGCCGCCGAGGTCCTGGAAATATTCCGCCACCTCGTCGCGAACCTCGTTCGCCGGTGGAAAGAAGATCGACACCAGCACCGGCTCGGTGAGCGCCTGCGCGATTTTGCGGGTCGCTGGCCCGGGCTTGGCGGTGCGGAAATACGACAAGTCCCATTTCGCGTCCCGCTCTGAAGCGACGAAGACGGCGCAGAAAGCGAAGATCAGCGAGGCGGCGACGCCCAGACCGGACAAAGTGGCATCGCGAACCCGCCCCGCTTCAACCTCGGGGGCGTGCGCCATCGCCAAATACGACATCTCCACGAGCAAGAGCGGCACCAGGGCTGCCACCATCAGCGCCGGCCACGCCGCGGCGAGGATCACCGAAAGCCGCGGGGACGTTTCTTGTAGCGACTTCGCTCCGAAGCTCGTCCAGAGATCCGACTGGGCGAAGTAGACGACCAGGGACGCGATGCCCACCAGCTCAAGGAGCAGCAGATACCCTTCGACGCGGCGCCGTTCGCGCGAGCTCGCCGCCACCCTCAGCGCGCGGACGATTGCCGCCGCGAACACAAACAATGCGCCGGCGATGGTGAACACCCAGCGCGCTTTCCCACCGCCGATGATCCGCTCGCCCAGATAAATGGAGAGCAAACCGACGGCGTAAAGGATCGACCAGAGATAACTGCGGCTTTTAGCGATCATCTCCAGCGCCTCGCTTCGAGCACGCGGGTGGCGGCAAACAGCGCCACGTAGGTGACCGCCAGGTAGTAGACGATATCTCTCAGATGAACGAGCCCTGCCTGGAAGGGCTGGAAGTGCTGGTTGTGCAAGGCCATCGCGGTAAAGACTTCGGAGAGGGGGCGCTCGGTGACGTGCGCCAACATCCAGCAGGTGAGCAGGGCGACCACCATGCAGCCGGAGATGATCACCGCCACGATCTGGCTCTTTGACAGAGCCGACCCGAAGGTTCCGATCGCCAGGGTGGCGCTGCCGATCAGCACCAGGCCGAGATAACCGGAGGCGATGTGGCCAAACGACACCTTGCCGTTCACGAAGATCAGGGCAGGCATGAAGGCGGTGAGCGCAAGGAGAATGGAGAGGAAGGCGAGTCCCGAAAGAAACTTGCCGAGCACGATTTCACCGTCGCGCACCGGGGACGAGTAGAGCAACGAGATGGTGCCGGCCTGGCGCTCTTCCGCCAACAGACGCATCGAGATCAGCACCGCGGCGGTGATCGTCATTCCGCTGGAAAGAAAGAAGAACTGATTGAGGACCTCCGCCGAACGCTTGCTCCCGGCCAGGCCGATGGCGTTGAACATCAGCGCATCGATCGCCAGCACGACGGCGATGATCACGTAGCCGCTGAAGGTGCTCAAATACGCAGCCAGCTCACGGCGAGCTATCAGGACGACCGATTTCACCTACGCCGCCTCCTTGCGGGTGAGTTTGAGGAATATCGATTCGAGCTTTTCGGCGACGCGGTCCATCCGATAGACGTCCACGTCGGCGGCCACCAGGGCGCGGGTGATCTTCGGTCGCAGCTCCGCCGGCGCCCTGATCCGGATCGTCGCCACCCCGTCCCGCTCGCTCTCCACCCCCACGCTTTCAACCCCGGCGATCCCTTTGAGCGCGTTGACCGCGGATTGGGTCGGTGAGCGGACGTCCACCTCGATGAACCCGGTGCCGCCCCCCAAGCGCTGAGCCAGCTCGCTTTCGGTTCCCTGGGCGACGATCTCCCCGTCCTGAATGATCAGGAGGCGATCGCAGGTCTGGCTGATCTCCGAGAGGATGTGGCTGGAGGTCAAAATGGTGTGCGCGCCGCGCAGGTTCCGGATCAGCGCGCGCATCTCGACGATCTGGGCCGGGTCGAGGCCGCTGTTCGGCTCGTCGAGAATCAGCAGCGCCGGATTGTGCACCAGCGCCTGGGCGACCCCGAGCCGCTGCCGGTATCCATGGGACAACGACGAGATCACTTCCTCGTCCGTCTCGCGCAGCGCCATTTGCTCCTCGGCAATGACCACCCGCTCCCGGGCCGCCGACGCGGCGACGCCGCGGAGTTGGGCGACGAAGGAGAGATAGGCGCCCACCGTCATCTCCTCGTAGAGCGGCGGAACGTCCGGCAGAAATCCGATCCGCTTCCGGATCTCGTGGGGATTCTCAACGACGTTCAGGCCGTCGATCGTCACCTGCCCGCTGGTGGGGAGCAGGACGCAGCCGAGAATCTTCAGCGTGGTGGTCTTCCCGGCGCCGTTCAACCCCAGAAACCCGATCACCTCGCCTCGCTCGATGTTGAACGCGAGATTGCGAATGGCCGCGTGGTCACCGTAGTACTTCGTCAGGGCTTGGACCTGAATCATCTTCCGTCTCTCATCCTCGTTCGGCGATGGGTGCACGCCGCGATACGCATTGGGGAAGGATTGGGCCGCGGCGAAACCATCCAGGGGGCTCTCTATTTCCGTGACTTGAGCCCGCTGTCAAGGATCTTCTCCGCAGGCCATACTGCACAACCGGAAATGCTGGATCCAACTCTTATCGCCAAGGTCGTCGATCTCCTGCGCAGCGGTGGGCTCGTGGCTCTTCCCACCGAGACGGTCTATGGGTTGGGCGCTGACGCTGAAAACGAATTGGCGGTGAGGAGGATCTTCGCCGCGAAAGGGCGACCGTCCTCTCATCCATTGATCGTCCACGTCCTGGACGCGGCGTCGGCGGTCTCCTGGACGCGCGCCTTCCCGGAAACCGCCCGGAGGCTCGCCGCCGCCTTCTGGCCTGGACCCCTGACCCTGGTGCTGCCGCGAAGCGCCCGCGCGGCAGATGCGATCACCGGCGGCCAGGAGACGGTCGCGCTTCGGGCTCCGGCCCACCCGATCATGCGCCAGGTGCTCACCGCTTTCGGCGGGGGGATCGCCGCGCCTTCGGCGAACCGGTTCGGCCGGGTGAGCCCGACCCGGGCGGAGCACGTTCGCGCCGACCTGGGCGAGGCCGTCGATCTCATCGTGGACGCCGGGCCCTGCGCGATCGGGATCGAATCCACCATCGTGGACGTGAGCGGCGACCATCCGGGGTTGCTCCGCCCCGGTGCGATCTCGCCGGAAGAGATTGAAAAAGTGCTCGAGCAACCGCTTCGCAGCGCTCGATCGGATGTTCGCGCACCTGGCCTTCTGCGCTCTCACTATGCGCCCAGCGCCGCGGTGGAGCTGGTGGCGGCGGAAGAAATCGTCGGTCGCGCCGAAGAGCTGCAATCAGGGGGGCGCAGAGTGGCGGTGATCGCCCCGAGCCTGAGCCGGCTTCCCCCCGGGGCGAGGGCGTTTCCAATCGCCGCGGACACCACCGGCTTCGCGCGCGATCTCTACGCCACCTTCCGGGAGATCGATCGACTGGGTTTCGACATCATCCTCGTCGTCCCGCCGCCGAGCTCCGGGCTTGGCTGGGCGATTCGCGATCGCCTCGCCCGAGCTGCTTCGTCTCGCGGCTGACCGTCACGCCCGGCTGGTCATCCAGACGGGCCGCAGCACCTCGCTCTTCGAGGGTCGGCCGGAGAGCTTCGCTACCACCGAGAGCAGGGTGTGGGGGTCAATCGGTTTGGCGAGGTAGAACTGAAATCCCTCGGAGATCGCATGTTGATTGTCCATCGAGCTGGCGAATCCGGTCACCGCCACCGCGGGAATATTTCCCCCGCGATCGTGTCCCCGCGCCCGAATCTTGCGGATCAGCTGGTAACCATCCTCGTCGGGCATCCCGATGTCACTGACGAGAACGTCCAGGCTCGTCTCGTCCAATGCCTTGAGCGCGCTCGCGGCGGAGTCGGCCACCACCACCTTCGCGCCATGAAGCTCGAGAAGCTCCGCGATCAGCTCGCGAGCATCCGCTTGATCGTCCACGAAGAGAATCCTCAGTCCATGCAGGCTCGGCGCCTCGATCGAGCCATCGCCTTGCGCATCAGCGGTCGAGTCCGCCGGCTGCTCCTCGACGCCGGCGTGCACCGCAAGCGCGACGACGAACGTCGCCCCCCTGCCCTCTCCCGGACTTTGCGCGTGTATCGAACCTCCGTGGAGATCCACCAGATGTCGGGCGATCGCCAGGCCGAGCCCCAGACCGCTGTGCGCTCGGGTGGTGGTGCTGTCCGCCTGACGAAAGCGTTCGAAAATGTGAGGCAACAAGCTCTCGGAGATACCCACGCCGGTATCGGTGATCCGCAGCTCCACCTTGCCTTCGCGATGAATCGCCTCGACCGACACCCGCCCGCCGGCCGGGGTGAACTTGATCGCGTTGGAGAGAAGATTCCAGACCACTTGCTGCAGGCGATCGGTATCCGCAAGCACCTCGCAGTCACCTGCCTCCAGCGCGACCTCCAGTCGTACTCCTTTGGCTTCTGCTTCCGGCCTCACCGTATCCACCGCCGCCCTCACCACATGGCCAAAGCTTTCACGGTGAAGATGTAGTCGGAGCTTCCCGGCAACGATTCGAGAGATGTCGAGCAAATCCTCCACCAACTTGGCCTGAGCCTCGGCATTTCGCTCGATCGCGCTCAGCGCACGAGCGATTCGATCGGAGTCGAGCTTGCCGGAGCGAAGCATCCGGGCCCAGCCGAGAATCGCATTGAGCGGGTTGCGCAGCTCGTGGGAAAGGATGGCGAGGAATTGGTCCTTCGATTGGTTTGCGAATTCGGCCAGCTCTCGGGCCCGCTGCTCCGCCTGGAGCACCCGGGCGCGGTCTTCTTCGACCTTTTTCTGGTCATCGATGTCCGTCGCGGTGGCGATCCACCCGATCACCGCTCCCTTTTCGTCCCGCTCCGGAACCGCTCGACACAGATGCCAGCGGTACGCTCCTTCTCTGCCCCGGAGCAGAAAGTCCATCTCGAACTGCCGCCCACCCCGAAGCGAATCCTTCCAGGCCAGTTCCACCCGCTCGCGCTGCTCCGGATGGATCGCTTGCATCACCCCCTGGCCGGCGCTTTGCTCCACACTCATCCCCGAGTATTCCGTCCACGCCCGGTTGCAGTACTGAACGCCGCCCGCGGTGTCCGTCGCCCAGACGCACAGCGGCATCGATTCGGTCAGGCTCCGAAAGCGCTCCTGGCTGCGGCGCGCCTGCGCTTGCTGCTCGGCGAGGCGCAGCTTTTCCTGATCGATCTTGATCTGCTGCTCCTTGAGGAACAGATCGACGAATGCCGCGACCTTGGCGCGCAAGACGAAGGGCTCGATCGGCTTGAGAATGTAATCGACCGCTCCGTAGGTGTAGCCCTTCATCACGTGCTCGACGTCCTTGTTGAGCGCGGTGATGAAAAGGACGGGTACCTGGCGGCAACGCTCGCGTTGCTTGATCAGCGCCACCGTTTGATATCCATCCAGTCCGGGCATCTGCACGTCCATCAGGATCACCGCGAACTCTTCCTCGAGCAGGTGCTTCAGCGCTTCTTCGCCGGAATGCGCCGGTACCAGGCGATGCCCGAGCGGCTTGAGCACGGCCTCGAGTGCAAGGAGATTGGCCGGACGGTCATCCACCAGAAGAATGCTCGCCTCGAGCGGTTGGAACGTCGCCGGGTTGAACTCGTCTCTCAGAAGCATCACTCGCATCTCCTTAGGGACGAGTCCACCGGCTGATCATCTCGACCAGGCGATCGGGATCCACTGGCTTGGGCAGGTAGTCCGAAGCGCCGGCCTGGATGCACTTCTCCTGGTCTTCGCTCAAAGCCTTGGCGGTGACCGCGATGATCGGCAGGTCGGCATAGGCGGGCTCTTGCCGGATCTTTCGAATCGTCTCGTAACCATCCATCCCTGGCATCATCAGGTCCATCAACACCGCGTCCAGATCGGGATTCCTCTGCAACATCTCGAGGCCGGCCTTTCCCGTCTCGGCATAGACCACTTCCATCTTGTGGCTTTCCAGCGCGCTGGTGATCGCGAAAACGTTGCGAACGTCATCGTCCACCACGAGGACCTTCTTCCCCACCAGATGTTCAGCCGCAGGCCCGTTGATGGCGAGTCTCGCCCGGCCGGGAGCCCTCTTGTCAATCCGATGGAGGAACAGCGAGGCGTCGCTGAGCAGTCGCTCGGCCGACTGTGCGCTGCCCTTGGCGATCACCGTCACCGCGCTCCTCTGCAGCTGTTGCTGCTCATCCTGGGAGAGGTCCTTGCTGGTGTAGACGATGATCGGGAGATTCGTGAAACGGGCCTGTCCCCGGATCGATTCGATCAGCCGGAACCCGTCAAGGCCGGGGAGCACCAGGTCGATCACCACGCAGTCGTAATGATCCTGCTCGAGGACAACCACCGCCTCTTCCGCGGTGCGAACGGCGCTGACCTTCACGTCTTCCGCCCTGAGCAGCTCGGCAATCGTGCTTTGTTCGGTCTCGTTGTCCTCCACCAGAAGCAGCAGCTTGATCTTTCGATCGATAAAACCGCTGATCTGCTTCAGTGCCTGCTGAAGCGCTTCGCGGCTCACCGGCTTTTCCAGATAGGCGAACGCACCCATCGCCGCGCTGCGGTTCGTCTTCTCCACTATCGAAATCACATGAACCGGAATGTGGCGGGTGCGCGGGTTTTTCTTCAAACGGTCGAGCACCGACCACCCATCGACGATCGGCAGCCGGATGTCCAAGGTGATCGCCGTCGGCTGAAGCTTCTCCGCCATCGTCAGCGCGGTATCTCCGCGGCTTGCCACCACCGCTTTGAATCCCTCCTCGTGTGCGACTCCGAGCAGGATGCGGGCGAACTTCAGATCGTCCTCGACGATCAGCAGCACGCGGTCGGTGGCGTCGATGTTCGCTCGATCGTCTTCGACCGGCCTGGAGGCCATCGCCTCGAATTCCCAGGTGACCCGCGGAACCGCGACCGGGGAGCGCACCATCGCCCAGTTGTCGGGCGCCGGCTTCTCCTCGCGATCGGGTGACTCCTCGGGCGAGCTGATTCTCTCCGGCAGGTAAAGGGTGAAAACGCTCCCCTTCCCCAGCTCGCTTTCGACCTGGATTTCCCCTCCCAAAAGGCGCGCAAACTCGCGGCTGATCGACAGGCCCAGCCCCGTTCCCCCGTATTTTCGGCTGGTGGTTCCATCCGCCTGCTGGAAGGCCTCGAAGATGATCTTTTGCTTGTCCCGGGCGACTCCAATCCCGGTGTCCTCCACCGCGAAGGCGATAATCTTCTGTCCCTGATTGAGGGCGGGATTGGAGAAATTCGTCTTCCGCCTCGCCCGGCTGACCCGGAGGCGAACCGACCCGGTCTCGGTGAATTTGAATGCATTCCCGAGGAGATTCTTGAGGATCTGCTGCAGCCGCTGCGGATCGCTGCGGATCCGGGAGGGAAGAGCGTCGGAAAATTGCAGCTCGAATTCGAGCGACTTGTGCTGCGCGATCGGTCGAAACTGACGCTCGGCGAAATCCCGCAGCTCTTCCAGATCGATCTCGCTCGGCTGCACCTCCATCTTGCCGGCTTCCACTTTCGAAAGGTCGAGGATCTCGTTGATCAACGAGAGCAGGTCGCCGCCCGAGGCATAGACGGTCTTCGCGTATTCGACTTGCTTCTCGTTGAGATTTCCCTGCTCGTTCTCGGCGAGGAGCTTGGCGAGGATCAGCAAGCTGTTCAGCGGCGTTCGCAGCTCGTGGGACATGTTCGCCAAAAACTCCGACTTGTACTTGGAGATCAGCGAGAGCTGCTCCGCTTTCTCCTCGAGTGCAACTCTGGCCTGCTCCACCTCCCGATTCTTGATCTCCACTTTCCGATTCTGCTCTTCGAGCAGTCTGGCTTTGTCTTCCAGCTCCAGTGCCTGCTTCCCCAACGCGGTGTTGGAGAGCTTGAGCTCATCCTGTTGCTCGGTGAGCTCCTTCGACTGCTTCTGCAGCTCCTGGGTCAGGCCCTGAGACTGGAGGAGCAGCTGCTCGGTGCGCATGTTGGCGCTGATCATGTTCAGCACCACGCCGATGCTCTCGGTCACTTGATCGAGGAAGAGCTGATGGATCGCGCTGAAGGGGTGGAACGACGCCAGCTCGATCACCCCTTTGACCTCGCCTTCGAAGAGCACCGGAAGCACGATGATGTTCAGCGGCGTCGCCTCTCCGAGCCCCGAGCTGACCTGGATGTAGTCCGGGGGCACCTTGGTGAGCAGGATCGCCTTCTTCTCCAGAGCGCACTGGCCGACGAGCGACTCCCCGAGGTGGAACCGATTCGAAATGCCCTTCCGCTCGCGATAGGCGTAGGTGCTCACCAGCTTGAGCGTCGGTTCGCCGTCTTCCTTCTCCATCATGAGGAAAGCGCCATGCTGCGCGCCCACCAGCGGCGTCAGCTCGGACATGATCAACCGGGAAACCGCCCCGAGATTCTTTTGGCCCTGCATCATCCCGGAGAACTTGGCCAGATTGGTCTTCAGCCAGTCCTGCTCGGTGTTCTTCTGGGTGGTCTCGCGCAGGTTGATGATCATCTGATTGATGTTGTCTTTGAGCGCGGCGACTTCGCCGAGGGCCTCCACCTGAATCGACCGGGTGAGATCTCCCTTGGTCACCGCGGTGGCCACGTCGGAGATCGCGCGGACCTGGGTGGTCAGATTTCCGGCCAGCTGGTTCACGTTGTCGGTGAGATCCTTCCAGGTTCCAGCTGCACCCGGAACCCGGGCCTGACCGCCCAACGCCCCTTCGATCCCCACCTCGCGGGCCACAGTGCTCACCTGATCGGCGAACGTTCCCAGGGTGTCGCACATGTTGTTGATCGTTTCGGCCAACGCGGCGATCTCTCCTTTCGCTTCGACCCCGATCAGCTTTTGGGAGAGGTCGCCGTTCGCCACCGCGGTCACCACCTTCACGATCCCGCGAACCTGGGTGGTGAGGTTGGACGCCATGAAATTGACGTTGTCGGTGAGGTCCTTCCAGGTGCCGGCGACACCTGGAACCTGAGCTTGACCACCCAGCTTCCCCTCCACCCCCACTTCGCGTGCCACGCTGCTGACCTGCTCGGCGAAGGTGCCCAAGGTGTTGGTCATGTTGTTGATCGTCTCGGCGAGCGCGGCAATTTCGCCCTTCGCGTCGACGGAGAGCTTTTGCTTTAACACGCTGTCCGTCAGGTCCTTCCAGACGCCGGAAACGCCTCTGACCTCGGCTTGTCCACCCAGTTCCCCCTCGGTTCCCACTTCGCGAGCGACCCGGGTCACTTCGGAAGCGAACGAGTTGAGCTGATCGACCATCGTATTGAAGGTGTTCTTCAGCTCGAGGATTTCGCCTTTCACGTCGACGGTGATCTTCTGCGAGAGGTCGCCTTTGGCCACCGCGGTGGCGACCAGCGCGATGTTCCGGACCTGCCCGGTGAGGTTGGACGCCATCGAGTTCACGTTGTCGGTGAGATCCTTCCAGGTGCCGGACACCCCTTTCACCTCCGCCTGACCACCCAGCTTTCCCTCGCTGCCGACCTCCTTCGCCACCCGGGTAACCTCGGCGGCAAAGGAGCGGAGCTGATCGACCATCGTGTTGATGGTGTCCTTGAGCTCGAGGATTTCGCCCCTCACATCGACGGTGATCTTCTGGGACAAGTCACCCATCGCCACCGCGGTGGTCACCTTGGCGATGTTGCGAACCTGATCGGTGAGGTTGCCGGCGAGGACGTTCACGTTGTCGGTGAGGTCTTTCCAGGTGCCGGACACGCCCTGCACATTGGCCTGGCCGCCCAGCTTTCCCTTCGTTCCGACTTCCTTGGCAACGCGGGTCACTTCGGAGGCGAACGAGCGAAGCTGATCGACCATCGTGTTGATCGTGTTCTTCAGCTCGAGGATTTCGCCTTTCACATCGACGGTGATCTTCTGCGAAAGGTCGCCATTGGCCACCGCGGTGGTCACCAACGCGATGTTTCTCACCTGGTCGGTGAGGTTGCCGGCGAGGACGTTCACGTTGTCGGTGAGGTCCTTCCAGGTGCCGGACACGCCGGGGACCGCGGCTTGCCCGCCGAGCTTTCCCTCGGTGCCCACTTCCTTGGCGACGCGGGTCACTTCACCGGCGAACGAGCGCAGCTGATCGACCATGGTGTTGATCGTCTTCTTCAGCTCGTCGACCTCTCCTTTGGCATCGACGCTGATCTTCTTCGAGAGATCTCCGGTGGCGACCGCGGTGGTGACCTCGGCGATGTTGCGCACCTGAGCGGTCAGATTGTTCGCGAGCAGATTCACGTTGTCGGTGAGGTCTTTCCAGGTGCCGGCCACGCCGGGGACCTCGGCCTGGGCGCCGAGCTTTCCCTCCACGCCGACCGTGCGCGCGACGCTGGTGACTTGCTGGGCGAAGATCCCCAGCGTCTTGGTCATCCCGTTGAGCGTTTCCGCCAACGCGGCGATTTCTCCTTTCGCCTCCACGACCAATTTCTGCGAGAGATCGCCGTCGGCCACCGCGGTGACGACCTTCACGATCCCGCGCACCTGGGTGGTGAGGTTGGAGGCCATGAAGTTCACGTTGTCGGTGAGATCCTTCCACACTCCCGAGACGCCCTTCACGTCCGCCTGGCCACCCAGCTTTCCTTCGGTGCCCACTTCCTTCGCCACCCTCGTCACTTCCGAAGCGAAGGCGTTGAGCTGATCCACCATCGAGTTCACGGTGGTGCCAATGCGTAGAAACTCGCCCTTGACCGATTGGCCCTTGATTTCCAGAGCCATCTTCTGCGCCAGGTCCCCGGCCGCCACCGCGCTGATCACCCGCGCGACCTCGGTGGTGGGCTGCACCAGGTCCCCGATCAGGGCGTTGATCGACTCGACGTTGGTTGCCCATCCGCCTTTCAGCTCGCCCAGACTGGCGCGTTCCGCCATTCGTCCTTCTCGTCCGACGACGCGCTCGACGCGGACGATCTCGTCCTTCAGAGCCTCGTTCGTCCCCGCCAGGGAATTGAACGCTTGGGCGAGCTCGCGCAGTAAACCTGAGCTACCCTTGGTCGGCAGGCGAAAGGTGAAGTCGCCCTTCTGTGCGGCGCGCAGTGCTTCGAGCAGCCTCTTCAATTGCGCTTCTGGCTGGGTCCCAACGCGATCCTGGGTAGACCCGCGGGGCAGTTTGACCTTCGATTTGCGCCCACTCCCGGCCTCGCCATTTGCGATGGGCATCCGTCCGTTGATATCCACAAAAATCTCCTTCGCCGGAAGCCACGTTCCAGACCCTCGGCCTGGAGCGCTGTTAATCGCTCGGGCGCTGAATCTGCCATCGGGTACCGCTGTCAGCCTATCGTCCAGGACACGGTGTTGAGTGGCTGTTCAACGGTCAACACAAGGAGGGGTCACCAGTGAACGGTTTCCTTGCGAAACCCGGAACTTGGCTCATACCGCAGCCCGATCAGGCTGACGAGATACGTCGGGCCATACGGACGACCGCTTGCACCCAAACAGGGCTCGCGTTCAGCGATGGCACGAGAACGAGCTCCTCGCCACCCGCGGCGAGAAAGCTTTCCCGGCCCCGGATTCCAATTTCCTCAAGTGTTTCCAGGCAATCAGCGACAAATGCCGGGCAAAGCACTGCCATCCGCCGCGTCCCTTGCTTGGCGAGCTCCAGCAGTCGTAAGTCGGTATAGGGCTTGATCCACGGAGTTCGTCCCAGCCGCGATTGGAACGAGACTTCGTAGGTGCCGGCAGCAAGGCCTAGCCGTTGAGCCAATGCGCGCGCGGTGTGAAACGCCTGGGCGCGGTAACAACCGAGATTGGCCTGGACGAGGCGCTCGCAGCAGTCGTCCGAGGCGAGGCAATGACTCCTGGACGGATCGCTCTTTCTCACCTGGCGCTCCGGCAGCCCGTGGAAGCTGAAAAGCACGCGATCGGCGCGGGCGACCTCGAGCACCGGCGCAGCGACCTGCGTCCATGCATCCAGAAAATCCGGCTCGGAGAAGAACGCTCCTCCCACTTTGAGCGGCATCACGTCAAAAGTCTCGCCGAGCACGCGATAGAGCTCGCCCAGGGAGGACCCGGTCGAAGAAGCGGCGCGCTGCGGGTAGAGCGGCAGGGCCACCAGCTCCTGGACGCCTTTGCGCCGAAGGCGATCGACCCCGCTTCGGATCGACGGGCTTCCGTAGCGCATCGCGAGCTCCACCTCGAACTCGCTCTCCAGCTCCCGGGCCACCTTCGCCGCCAGATCCCCGGTGTTGAAAAGGAGCGGCGATCCGCGCTCCGTCCAGATCTTCTTGTACGCCGCCGCCGAGCGGGGGGGGCGCGAAGGGAGGATGACGAGGTTGAGCAGGAGCCAGCGCGCGATCGGATTGACGTCGATCACCCGCGGGTCGGAGAGAAACTCGCGCAGGTAGCGCCGCACCGCCGGGGTGGTCGGGGCGTCCGGCGTTCCCAGGTTGATCAGCAGCAACCCCTTTTTCAGAGGTGGCGGCATTCACTGCAAGGCGTTGGGCTGGGTGAGCGGCGATTCGGCCACTCTGACCTCGAATACCTGCCCATTCGGGCGAACCATGAAGTAGCTGCCCCGCATCGTCCCAAAGGGCGTCCGCAGCATCGCCCAGCTGGTGTATTCAAACTTCTCTCCCGGCGCCAACTTCGGCTGCTTTCCGACCACTCCCAGGCCTCGAACCTCCTCCACTTTCGCATTCGCATCGGTGATCACCCAGTGCCGGCTGCGCAGCTGCGCGGGCTCCGTCCCGACGTTGGCGATTTCGACGGTGTACATGAAGGCAAACTGACCGGCTTCGGGAGACGACCGCTCGGGCCAATAGGCCGGCTTGAAGGTCACCCGGATTCCGTCGGTCGTGGTGGTGGTGGACATCCGCCTGCAATCTCGCAAGCTGTTCCGGACGAATCAAGGGCTGGTTTCATTCAGCGGCGGTCCGCCGCGGTGGGATCCGACTTCGGCGGCCAGACAACCGAGGCAAGCACCGCGATTGCCAGCAACCCGGCGACGATGGCAAGCGCCACCCCCAATGGAACGCGCCACCAGGGCTCGATCAGCATCTTCGCCCCGATGAAGGCCAACACCGCGGAGATCCCGAGCTTGAGGTAGCGGAACTTGTCGATCAAGGCGGCGACGACAAAAAACAAGGACCGCAAGCCGAGGATCGCAAAGACGTTCGAGGTGTAGACGATCAGCGGATCGAGGCTGATTCCGAGCACCGCGGGAATCGAATCGAAGGCGAAAATCAAATCCGTCGTCTCGATCACCAAGAGGGTAAAGAAAAGCGGGGTGACTTTGAGCCCGCCGGCCTCGCGCACGAAAAACTTCGCCCCGGTTTCGCCGGACGAGACGGGAAGGACCTTCCGCGCCCAACGAAGCACCGCGTTGCGCTGCGGGTCGACCTCCTCGTCCTCCTTGGAGATCATCATCTTCACCGCGGCGTAGAGCAGGAACGCGCCGAATCCGTAGAGAAGCCAGTGGAACTGGCTCACCAGGGCCGCGCCGAGGAGGATCAGCGTGGCCCGCATCACGAACGCTCCGAGGACCCCCCAGAACAACAGCCGGTGCTGGTAGGCGTCGGGAATGCGGAAATAGGTGAAGACCATCAGAAGCACGAACAGGTTGTCGACCGAAAGCGAGTACTCGACGAGGTAGCCGGCGAGGAACTGCAGCGCTCGATTCGCGCCGCCGACCTGCCAGATGCCGATACCAAAGAGCGCCGCGAGGGTGATCCAGACGGCGGTCCAGATCACCGCCTCGCGAGGGAGTACGCGGTGGGGGCCGCGCCGCAAGATGCCCAGATCGAGCCCCAGCACCGCGAAGACGAAGAGGTGAAAGCAAATCCAGAGAGCGATCTCGGTGTTCACGGATTGTTCACGATTCGCTTCGAGACGAGTGGCGCAGCACGATCAGCGCGCGGGACGAGAGCCGTACTTGCTCGCCCGCCGGAGTCCTCCCTCGGACTGGCTGTGGCTGGGAGGTATCAATGGCGATCTCCCAGTCGATTCCCCATTGGACCGCGGGCAAGGTGAAATCCACCGGCTCGGCCCGTGGGTTCACCAGGATGAGCAGCGTGTCCCCGAGCAACCGATTTCCCTCCGGGTCCCGGGCGGGAATTGCGTCGCCCCCGATCAAAAAGCCGAGCGCGGATATCGCCGGATCCCTCCAGTCCTCGAGGGTCATCTCTTCGCCGTCCGGCCGGAACCACGCCAGGTCCTTGAAATCGGAGTTCCAGATGTGAGCTCCGTGGAAAAACTGGCGCCGTTGTAGAACCGGCTGCTCCATCCGGAACCGGATCATCTTCGCGGTGAACTCCAGCGTCGCCCGCCGATTCTCATCGAGCTCCCAGTCCAGCCACGATATTTCGTTGTCCTGGCAGTACGCGTTGTTGTTCCCGCGCTGGGTTCTGCCGATTTCGTCCCCGGCGCAGAGCATCGGCACGCCCTGGGAGAGCATCAGCGTGGCGAGCAGATTGCGCTTCTGCTGCTCGCGCATGGCGATGATTTTCGGATCCTCGGTCGGACCCTCATGCCCGAAATTCCAGGAATGGTTCTCATTCGAGCCGTCCTGATTTCCCTCCCCGTTGGCCTCGTTGTGCTTCTCGTCGTAGCTGACCAGATCGTGGAGCGTGAAACCATCGTGCACGGTCACGTAATTGATGCTCGCCCAGGGGCCTCGTCCGCTCAGCTCGTAGAGATCGGATGAGCCGGTGAGGCGATACCCCAGCTCGGCCACCGAATCCTTCTCCCCCTTCCAGTAGCGCCGGATCACGTCGCGGTATTTTCCGTTCCATTCCGCCCAGAGCACCGGAAAGTTGGCGACCTGGTAGCCGCCTTCCGCGATGTCCCACGGTTCGGCGATCAGCTTCAGCTTCGAGAGCACCGGATCCTGATGGACGATCTGGAAGAACGCCGCCCGTGAATCGAAGTCCCGCGCCCCTCGCCCGAGCGTCGTCGCCAGGTCCAATCGGAAGCCGTCGACGTGCATTTCTTCGGCCCAGTACCTCATCGAATCCGCGATCAGCTTGAGGCTTTGCGGGTGCAGGACGTTCCAGGTGTTCCCGGTGCCGGTGAAATCGACGTAGTGCCGGGGATCCTCGGGGCTGAGCCGGTAGTACGCCCGGTTGTCGAGTCCCTTGAAACAAAGGGTGGGGCCCCCCTGATTGCCCTCGCCGGTATGGTTGTAGACGACGTCGAGGATCACCTCGATCCCGTTCCGGTGAAGGGCCTTGACCATCGCCTTGAAATCGGTGACCTGACCGCCGATCGACCCTTTGCTGGAGTAGCGCTGCTCGGGCGCAAAGAAACCGATCGTGCTGTATCCCCAGTAGTTGATCAGCCCGCGGCGCACCAGAGGCCCTTCGTCCACAGCTTCGTGGATCGGCAGCAATTCCACCGCGGTAATCCCCAACTTGCGCAGGTGGTCGATCGCCGCCGGAGTGGTCAGTCCGGCATAGGTGCCTCTCAGCTCCGCGGGCACGGCGGGGTTGCGGCGGGTGAACCCTTTCACATGCAGCTCGTAAACGACGGTGCGGTGCCACGGGGTCAGTGGCCGGGCATCATTGCCCCAATCGAACGAATCGTTGACCACGACGCTCTTCGGTTTCGCCGGCCCATCGTCGCGGGAGTCGGGCGTCGGAGTCTGACCCTCCAGCCCTTCGCCCTTTTTCTGATCGCGAAGCGCCGGATGGTTCCAATTGAGCTTTCCGGAGACGGCGCGCGCGTACGGATCCAGCAGCAGCTTCGCCGGATTGAAGACGAGACCCTGGGCCGGCTCGAACGGCCCGTGCATGCGAAAGCCGTAGAGGGCACCGGGTTGAAGCCCGGGGAGGTAACCGCGCCAGACATGATGGACCTTGTCCGGGAGATCGAACCGACGAATCTCCCGGGTCGGCTCAGCGGGATCGAAAAGACAGAGCTCCACCCGGGTCGCCCGCTCGGAGAAGACCGCGAAGTTGACGCCTTGCCCATCGTACGTCGCACCCAGGGGAGATGAGCGGCCCGGGCGCAGCGAAGCTGAAATTTCAGTCATTCGCTGCCTTCTCCAACAGGGCGACCGGGAAATCCTTCAGCGCTGCCCCAGCGCTCAAGGTGACGGCGGTTCCGCGATCCTCCGCTCGGAGGGTCCTTCCGGTGAAGACATCCTTGAGGCGGGCGCCCGCCAGCTCTGCCGGAAGGTGGATGAACGTATCTCGCAGGGCGGCGCCGATTCCACCGGATTCGATCAGCCCCGCCACCAGCCGGGGGATAATGACCAGCACCATCTCCTCGTTCAAGCGCCGGCAAAAGCAGACCACCTGGGCGCCGTGGTCTCCCGAGGCGGCCAGGGGCAGGTACTCGCCGGACTGGAACAGGGCCCTTCGGCGCCGCTTGAAGCGCAGACCCTGCGACAGCACGAAGAGCTTGACCCGTCCGTCGGTCATCTCCGCGGCGAGCCGTTGCGCCAATTCAAGTCGATCGACTTCCGCCTCGCGGTCCAGTTCCTCGAGCAGCCGCCGGCGAAGAGCGAAATCCACCGGCCGGCGATTGTCCGGGTCCACCAGGGACAGATCCCAGAGCTCACAGCCCTGATAGACATCGGAAACGCCGGGCGAGGCAATCTTGAGCAGCGTCTGGGAAAGGCTGTTCACCTGGCCGGGCGCTTCGATCCGTTTCTTGAACTCTTTGAGGTCGGAAAGAAATCTCGAACCCTGCGCCGGATCGAGCGCCGCTTTGACGAAATCCGACATCGCGGCTTCGTAGTCGGGATTGGGATTGACCCAGCTCGTATTCACCTTCGCTTCCCTGATCGCCTTGAGCATGTACTGCTCGATTCGCTGGCGAAAAACCTCAAACTCGCCGGGCGGAATCGAATCGCCCATCGGCCAGGCGCCGACCACCGTTTGATAGACCAGGTACTCGTCATTCGCATCCGGTATTCGTCCGCCTTTCTTGTGCCGGCGATTCATCCGGGCCCATCGGCGCAGGCGCGCCCGCCATTCCTCCGGAAACTCGGAAATCACGCTGAGCCGCGTCCGGACGTCTTCGCTGCGCTTGGTGTCGTGGGTGGAGGTCGCGCAGAGCGAACCCGGCCATCGCTCCAACCGCTCCTGGTTGCGAAGGTGAAATGCCTCCGGGCTGGCCCCGAATCGCTCCGGTTCGCCACCGACCTCGTTCAGCGAGACCAGTCGATTGTAGATGTAGAAGACCGTGTCCTCGAGGGCCTTGGCCGTCACCGGGCCGGTGACTTGCTGGACCCTCATCGTGAAGCGCAGCATCACTTCGCGCTGGCGCTGATCGAGCTCCTCCTGATGCCGGCGCAGCAGGACGTCCTGAAGGAAGTCGAAAATGGTGACGCTGGTGGTCGGATCTCTTTCCTTTGCTCGGGCAATGGTCCACTCGATGTACTGGATGTCGCGTTGATCCACCTCGGGCCGCCATCCGTCGACATAGGTGCGATAGACCGGAAACAGGGCGACGAATTCGACCAGCGCCCGGCGAAGCGCATTGAGGGTGAAGTCGCGGGTGCGGCGATTCATTTAGGAGATCCGGTTCAATTCCCGGGCGAGGACGTTGATCTCGCTCGCCAGCGCCACGCTCATGATCAGCTCCTTCTTCTCGTAGACGGGCTCGCGGTAGTCGT
>WNFG01001214.1_pt1 | contig 26760 bp, 13 predicted proteins | sample 5400431 | NCBI WGS metagenome assembly WNFG01 (sample SAMN13153346, study PRJNA577476) | soil metagenome | isolation source: 120 cm saprolite under Douglas fir tree site 2 hole 3 replicate 2 | place: USA:California | collected 2015-04-18 | reverse complement strand
AGGTCCATCCAGGAGTGTGGCCCGCGATTCGCGCGCGGGCCCATCTGCTTGACCACCCGCCACGCCGCATCGTCAAAGGTCGCCCAATGCTTCTTAATCCGACTCTGTAGGTTGTGCGCGATCAGCTGTTCGTCCCCATAAGGATTGGGGCCATCGGCGGCGCTTTGGATGTCGGCCCAGATCCGTGCGGAGTCCGGTCGTTTTGTTTCGGATTCAATGATTGCATCTACAATGGAGTCAACCAGCGTCCGCCCGACCGGCACCTTGCAAGACTTCACGACATGTTGAATCCCTGACGGACGATTCAAATTCAAGGCGACCAGAAACTCCAGTAACAAATCAGCGCGTCCCATCCGTGGCTCGGGACGCGTACTTCGGGCAACGCGACTGTGAATGTATGACGCCAGGTCGTAGTGATTCTCGAACGCCTCGCCAGTGGCGGTGCCACGCTCCAGCATCGTCCGCTGCAGTTGTTCGAGCGCGAAATCGCCAGCGGCAACAAGGCCATTGACTTGATCAAGCCAAGCGTATTCGGCGAGCGTCAATTCGCCTTGCACCGGTTTGTAGACCAGATCATGCTCGACTTCGGCCCATGCATGGGTGAGCACCGATGCGACTTGAATTTCGATCCGGGCGCTCGTGTACGCTACGGCAGCCTCAGTATCCCCAGACAGCTGAGCCGCTTTCATCCGCGCATGTAAGTGGGTGGCGGCATACCCGCTGAACGTGTAGACATAAGCTTCGTTGCCTCTTCGCTTTTCATCCGGCGCCGGAAACGTGCGGACGTGCTCGACGTCCAGCAAATCTGATAGCAGGTGTACGGCATCATCTCTTTGTCCCGGCAGGTATAGCGCGATCCGAACCCCGCACAGATCAACGATGTCGTTGAGAATGTCCGCCTCGGTCTCGTAGGATTTCTCCGGCACGCGCTGATACAGCTTGTCGCGCAGCCGGCCCACTCCCTTGGCGCGAAACGTCGAAATGTGTCGGATTCCGCTCGTTCGCAATGCGTCGTGGCACATGTCGTGACACAGCTCGGCCACGCGCCGGTAGTAGTCCTGAAACCGGAGGTAGTTCGCGAGGAAGCTTTCGATGACCGGATGAGAGGTCACGTCAACTATAGGAGTGACATGCGCAGGCGTTTCCCTACCCCGGCGTAGCCGGAACCCGAGAAAGTGAGCCGCAGAGCTCTTTCGGGCACCCCGACACAACACGAAGGGGCTCTCTCGGGACTCGTTGACTCTTCAGGCTACGGCCACCTCACTTCAGTCGCTTTCGCAAGAGCAGCCCACGCCTTCTGCGTCATCGAAGCTGGTTGGAACCACCGGAAGTGCGATCTGGCGGTCGGAGACGGCACGCTCGCTCTCCTCGGAAAACAACCTCTTCGATCACGGTCAACGTGCGGCGGGAGTGATGTGCCAAGCGGCGGTTATCACCGTGATGCTCTACGACGGCACGCTGATGACGCTCTCAGTATCTGGCCTTCCGAGAGGCTAAAAAGCGGCTATCGTTGTCAGTAAGGATCTGTCCGGCCGTGTCCGGGCAAGTGCAGGTAGACCGAATCTGGAGGTGTCATGAGTCCCCAGACAGGATCAAGAATCGCACTCGGAAGGCCGCCCGATCGCAGGCCCGATCGGAGGAAGACCGTCGAGAGGCAGGGTGTCTAAGTGGGTGTCTATTTCCATCGCCTACGGACAACCCGCGATACTCCTCGACAACACCGGATGAAGTACAATAGCTCTTGACTACCGGCGGTGTACGGCTTCTCGATCTAGCCTAGGACAGCCCGGACGCCGTTCCGGCCTCCGGGACTGAGGGTCGCGGGTTCGACAGTCTGAACGTGAACAGCATCGCGACGAGGATCGAGCTGAAGCCGGCAGATTCCACGGCGGACGGCGACGTCCGCGTGGGGTTTCGATTTCCGCTTGTAACCGCCGTCGTCGCGATGATCGGTGCACCGCCGCCTTCTGGGCCACAGACCATGATGACGGTGTGTGAAGGCTGTAGCCCGAGCCGGAGGCCCTATGAGACTGCGGTCGCGAAGATAGCGCGGCGCCACGCGAGCGGCTCGAATTCCTCGATCGCCTTGTTGACTGCCTGCCGCAACGCGGGAGTGGGTAGCGAGGGTACGACTCAGTTCGGTTCGGAGCAGCGGCACGCTTAGTTAAGTTAAGCCGGGCCAGGTGTTGGAAACGAAAGCTCATTACTGATCCAGCATCCCTTGCAGCTCCTCCCACTTCACCTTCGGATCCGACCAGAAGCGCTTCATCACCTCGAGGTCCGTTACCGGATCTTTGAAGCCCCACACGGCGTGTTTTGCAGTTCGCGAGAGGATTCCATCGCCGTTCAGATCGCTACGTGGGAAGCAAGCGTCATTGCCGTCGATGCGGCCATCACGATTCAAATCACAGGTGAAGACGTTCGCTTCCGTCTGTTTCAGATGCGAACGGAAGATCTTGAAATCCTCCATGTCGACTTTGCCGTCGTGATTCAAGTCGGCGAGATCGCGCAGTGCGTCGTCGCGCGACTGCAGCATCGCGTCGAAGGAGTCGACGACCGACGGCGGCTCATTATCTGCGTGGTCGGCGCGAAGAATTGAACGAATCTGATCCGTCGTGAGCTCCGGGTTGTAGGCGAGCATTAGAGCAATCAGCCCTGAGGCGACGGGCGTCGCCAGCGAGGTACCCGCGCCAGGCTCATATTTGCCGGGATCGGCCGGCCCTAGCAGGCCGATGCCAGGAGCAGCGAGCGTTCCTCCTTTGTTCGACAGCGTCGAGATCCTCCCGTCGGCATCGGCGCATTCGACGACGAAAATGTTTTTCGACCCACCCGTGATCGGGCCGATGGTCGTTTTGCCGAGAGCCGCCCAATTCAGCGGACTGGTCCACTCGGCGCTGTCGCGACAACCCGTATCGAAACCACAGTCGTTGCCGGCGGCGGACACGATGACAACATTCTTGTCTTTCAGATGCCGGAGGAGATCGCGCACGGCGGCGCCTTGCGATTCGACAAAGAGTTTGATGTCAGGTCGCTTCGCAGGATTGACAGATTGTCCGAAGCCGACGACCCAGTTATAGCCGAGGCTGACGTTGATGACGCGGGCGTTCGTCACCACGATTAGCTTCTGCAACGACAGCATGACATCTGTAAACGCCAACGCGTTGTCACCCGGGCATCCCGCAATCACCGGCTGCGGTGCGCAAGCCGTGATGCTGGCAAACGGCGTCGCACCGTCGATCCCCACACCGTTGCTCCAACTCGCGGCCACAATTCCGGCGACGAGGTTCCCGTGCGCTGCCTGCGAATCGGTGCAGACTTTGGTGAACGAGAGATCTTCATGATCGACAAAGCCCGCATCGAGCACGGCCACGGAAACGGGAATGGTGCCGCGCAGATAAATGGCGTCGTTAAAGTTCCAGGCCGCCGGAAACCGCGGCAACGTCAAGCCAATCATGCCGGGACAGTCGCTGAACCAGCTCCAACACGGCTCCTTCATTGCCTGGATGCTCGGCGGCGGCACGATCGTGGAACCGATGGTGCCTTGCTGGACCGCACTGAAGACGGCGTGTTCGTCGCGGAGGAATCCGATGGTGCGCCTCAATCGAACCGTTTGCTGGGCATCGGACTCGTTTTGAATCGCCCGCAACTCCGCGACGAAGAACGCGATCTCCGGCATCCAGGACCGGACCGTTAGGTCGTAGCGCTTCAGAACTTGCCTGATCTCTACCGAAGACGCGTAGTCGCGGAATCGCACGACGATCGTGTTCTTCTGCACGGCCATTCCTTGCGCGGAGCAGGTGTATTCCTTCTTGTCTTTGAGATCTTTGTCGCGCAGCTGCCGAACCTGCTCCTCGCTGTTCGACGCCTCGCTGTACTCCTCTTGCACCGGAAGAAGGCCCTCTTGGGCCGCGCTGAGTCGCTGCTTTGCCTCGGTTTGCTGCGTCAGGCCGTCTACGGCGTTGGCCGAGACACGCGCCTCGTCGACGGCCCGCTGGGCGAAGTAGAGATCGAGATCCGCCTTCTCAAGACGGCGCAGTGCGCCGGAATACTGTTCCTCGAGATCCGGTCGTGCCGCCTGGCGGCGGATGTTCGGATCGCGTGCATACCCGCCTTTGCGGGCGTCTTCCGGCTGGTCGAGCTGCGGAAGATCCTTCCGCAGCTCTTTCACTACGTCCGGCTTGAGCGTTTGCGCGCCCGCCACCGTCACCGTACAGGCAGCCGCAAACCACAGCACTCCATAACGCATCTCAGGGGCCACCTGGACCGCAATTGAGGTTCAACGTCGTCTCCAGGCTCGGGTTGTGGTTGCGAACGCCCGGCGGACAGTTTGACGGTGCGTTGTAGGGCACGAGCTGGCAGTCTCTTGGTTCTTTTACATTTGCCAGCAGCTTGTGAAGGAAGAAAAAGTGCCCACTCATCTTGATGTCGCTGACTTTGCGGTTGTAATCGCCTCCTGCATATACCGTCGGAAGATCGATCAAATCGATCGGCGTGCCGGCTTTGAGAACGAGTTCGCGTTGCGTGCCGGTGCCGCGCTGAGTAGCGATGACATGAATGTCTTGTGGTAGCGTCCCCTGCGGTGGTCGGAGTGTCGCCTTCACATAAATCATGTCGTTCGCGAACTGCCATGCGATAAGCGGAACCTTCGGGATCTCGTAATCGACGATCGAGAGCGTCTTGAGAGCATTCGGATGTAATGTGTTGTCGGCAACCAGTCCCTCGTTTTTCAGATTCGGTACGAAGCACGGCAAGGGCGGAGTCGTCGATTGCGCCATCGGCGTAAAACCGGGGTTGATCGTGAGTGCGCTCTCGAACGGAAACTTGTAAAGCATGCACTTGAGTCCCGCGTCACAGGCCCCCTTCTCTGGCCAGTTTTTGTCGCTAACGACCTGATTGTTGTCGATCGGAACTCGGATGTACGCCGCATGTTCCATGATTTGGACGCCGCAAAACTTCGGGTCGTTCTACCAGCAACATGAGTCCGATGAAACTGATGACAATTTCCACGTCTCTCTCCTTTCTCTCCTTCAACTCCCGATGACTTGAACGGCCGCCCACATGGCCGGCCTGTCCGAACTGCGGATGGAATCGAGCTGCGCCGCGCGAAGGGCCTCGGCCGCGGAGAGGCCGCGCGCGAGGTATTCGTGCAGTCGGGGAAAGAAGCGCGCGGCGTCGCCGTCGTCGATTGGCCAGAGCGTCGCCACGACGCTTGGTGTCCCGGTGGCGAGGAATGCGCGTGCCACGCTGAGTGTCCCTTCGAAGCGCTGGACCTTGCCGCGCGCTGTGCTACATGCTGCGAGCACGACAGTCGAGCATCGTTGCAGACGCAACTTGGCGATATCGGAGATATTCATCGTGCCGCCGGTGCCGGTGAGGACGATCGAGGTGTCCGACGGCCGGTACTCCGACGACAGCGCGTGTCCGGAGAAGTGGATGACATTCGCCAGCGGCGCCTCGCGGATGAATGCGAGCCTCGTTGCCTCCTTGCCACGCAAAACGCGCGGGTCGTGATAGAGCTCCGCGACATGACGCGCCTCCTCATCGGCGGCGGGCAATGGTTCCAACTCGCCGCGCGCTGCGTCGTTGACGACGACGAGGAGCCGACGTTCGCGCTCGCGCTCGTTGCGGTGTGTGGCCGCAACTGCGAACAAGGTCGCACTGGGCGCGGCGACGATGGCGTGCTTCTCGACGAGAAAGCGGCCGTCGGGCGCGACGAGCGCCGCAAATGGAAGCGTACTGATGCTCGCGTCCGGAACGATGACCAGCGTCTCGCTCGCGGCGATCCACTCCTGAACCGGAGCAATCAGATCGCCGTACAGCGAGCGTTCGATTGCTGCCGTGTTCGGCTCGCTGCGCGATAACGCCTCCGTCAGCTCGGCCGAGCGCGCTCGCGCGCTTGCGCGCTGGAGCGGATGGATGGCCACCCGAATCCCCGCGCTGTCAGCGACGAAAATCGCGACGCGCGACGGAAGCATGGCGTACTCGATGATCGACGTCCCCTCCGGCACCGCCGGCCGCGCCGCCGGTTGCACAGCGGAGTGCAGTATGTCGAGCAACGCTCGCGCCCGGGCATGCTCGGTGTAATGGAACGCCCCTTCCACGTCGTGCTGCGCAAGCGCCAGATCGACCGCTTCATCGAAGATCGCATCGGCGGACTCGAACATGCCGGAGCGCTGCTCAGCGGAGCGGAGCGAATCGCGGCCGGAATCCAATTCGCCGATTGCGTCGTCGAGGTCGCGGCGCGCGTCGAGTGTCCGTCCGACGGCTCGATACGCGTGAGCGCGGTGGAGCAACAGCGTCGGGAGAAACATCCGTTGGCCGCTGCTGCCCTGATGAAAGGCGATGGCTGTGGTGAGCAGCGCCACCGCTTCGGACGGCGTCGATGCGACCATCGCCTCGGCGGCCACGCGTCGTGCGTCGAGCCGCGCGCGCATTCCAGTATCGGGAATGGCGGCGATTAGCACCCGCGCGCGAGAGAGATCCTCCGCGGGATTTCCGCCGCCGAGGTGTTGCCGAATAAGCGCTCTGCGCAAATAGGCGTCGGCCAGATCCGGATCGTATTTCGCCGTCTGGGCCACCTCGATCTCGAGCTCGGTGTATGAGGCCGCAACGCGCCAATCGCGGCGGAACGTCGCTTCCTGGCTAAGGAAGCCGAGCACACCGGCCTGCAGGAATGGCGTCGATGTCCGTCCGAACTGCGGGATCGCGGCGGCACGATAGCTCCAGGCCGTGACCGGGTCGCCGACGATCTCGTAAGCCTGCGCGAGCAACTCGCGGATCATGGCGGCGTATTGCCGTTCGCCGAGGCGATCGAATACCGCCAGCGCAGCCTGCGCAAGGTCGATGCAATCGCCCCAACGAGCCTCGGCGCCGCGACAGATCGCCAGTTCCCATATGATCTTGCCGCGGCATGTCAGAAACTCTTCAGGCACCGAGGGCAGCAGCGCTTCGAGTTCTTTTGCGCCGTCCTTCACCCTCCCCTGCTCGTACGCCATGTACGCGGCGAAGAAGCGGCCGAGAAATAGCATCGGGCTGCCGGCTGCCGCGAACGCGTTGGCGGCGCGCCGCGCCAGGCGCTCGGCTTCGCCGGGCCGACCGGCGCGGAAGGCTCGCAGTGCAGCGCGATAACCGACATGAGCGGCGGCGAGTATCTTCCGCTTCGCTCCGCTCGCCTGCTCGATCGCAAGCACCGCACGCTCAAGCATGCGGTCGCCGCCCGTGCGCGCCAGCTCCGCACCGAATGAGCGCGCCAGTGCGAGGTGCCGCTCCGCCGCGGCGTCATTGCGCAACTCGGCTTCGGCCCAACGTCCGAGACAGTCGGACTCTGCGGCCGAGCGCGCATCCTGCGGATACTTCTGCATCAGTGCGCGCGCCTCCTCGGGATGGACCATCAGACGGTCGTAGGCTCGGTCGAAGACTTCGGGAAACGGCGGTTCCACGGTGCTCAAGGCCTTGACGTGCGCGTGCGCCTCGCCTGCCCATTCGCTGCTGCCATCGAGATCGAGGAAACGCCGCCACGCGGCGATCGCCGATTCCCGGATTCCAATGTGCTCGACGATGAGCGCGCGATTGAAGCGCGCTTCCGGTAGATTCGGACTGATATCGAGAGCTGTGTCGATGGCGGCGAGTGCCTCGACCAACTCCTCAGGTCGCTTCGTCGAGACGGCCGAGGCGTAATGCACGGCGGCGAGATCGTTCCAGAGCGTCGCATCTCGTCCGGAAGCAGCCAGCGGCTCGAGCACGGCAAGCGCTTCATTCGGCCGATTCGTCAAGAGCTTCATGAGGCCAACCGCGTGACGGGCTGTTGGCGTCGAATCCTCGGCGACCGAAGCAGAGACTTCGCCGGCCGCCGCCAGAAAATCGAGGTCGGCTGGCATCTCTCCGCGCACCGGACGATGGAGCGGTACCCAATGAAAACCGCCGGCGACGCGCGCCTCGATCGTGCGCTCTCGAGCAGGAAGCTTGACCACGCGCGCAATCGGATCGGGTCTGCCGCAGGCCAGCGGTAATGACAGAGACAAGCACAAAGCTACACTGCCGCCTGTACGAAGCATGGTTGTTCGCTGATTTGACGGACGCAGTAACTGATTTTCGCTCGAAAGTGTGGAGTCAGGATACAACAAGGACGCCTCCCCGGAGGTGCAAGGTGAGGCGTCTCTCAGGGGAGCCGGGCGAGCTTCCGAAGACGAGTCGCGGCGGGCGCGCGTCGCATACCGTACTCGATACATGTCACACGCTGGCGCGTCGACATGGGAACGTTGTGGACGCGAGTGAGCTTCAGACTTGATTCGCGAGGCGCGCGAGATCCTCGCGGGAAAGAACCGATGTGAGATCGGAGACTTTCTAATTGGCCAGATTCTCGCGGCGCCACCGATCGGCGAGGATGGCGCTTGGCCTCACCCCGCCGTACGCGCCGTCATCGAGGACCTAGCAAGCCCGGCTGTCGAGCCGGGTGTTGCGGCTCGGGTCAACAACAGCGCGGCGCCGTGACGAAGAGTCTCGATGAGGGTGGAGAGCAGGAGCCGCGGCTCGTCGAGCAGTATGAAGGCTGGAGCGCGATCGTGAAAGACCGGTGGACTCGGACGGCGGCTATGCTTCAACAAATTGCGGGGTCGTACCGTCACGAAGCCGTTCGGCCGGATACAGAAGTCGAGCTGCGCGGGAACATTGAGAACTAGCAGTCTGCAGTCACGACATTGAAATCACGAAGTGTCATGATAAATCCCGAGACCGACACGGAGATCGCACTCAGGGTCTGCTGAGGAGTCGGCAGAGACTCGGGTGTCTAACAAGGTGTCTAATTTCCCCGCCTACGGACGAACCGGGACGACCCCGGACAGCTTGCGATGGTGTAAAATGGTTTTGATCATCGAGCGGTGCACGGCTTCGTCACCGCGCCTAGGACAGCTCGGGACGATCTCCCGGCCTCCGGAGCTGAAGGTCGTAGGTTCGAATCCTACTGGGCGCACCAACCTAACCCCTTAAAGCCAGGGGCAGTTACGAAATGGCCTTTTTGCCGTCCGAAAAGCGCTTCGCCTCGTGGGTGTCAGTTTGGGTGGCAGAAACGCCGTTGATCGATGAAGCGATGAGCCTCGAAAGCAGTTCACGTTCGTCGTCCGTCAGGGCACGCTGAGCAGTTGCATTCAGGAGGGTTTGGAGAGCGTCGGCAGTCGATGCATCTGACCGTTCGTCTGTTTTTCCGCGACGCTCCAGCGATGCACGAACCGCCTCTAATACCTGTGGGTTCGGTCGAGCATAGCGTTCGGACTGCTTCGTTGTCGTGTGGCCTAGAAGATCGCGCAGCACGATCGTGCTGAAATTGTCGCTGGCGAGATCGGAGGCGAAGGTGTGTCGCAGATCGTTGATGCGAAAGCGACGCTTGATGCCTGCGATCCACTTCGCGATCGCGAAGTACCTTCGGATCGTGATCTCTGGATACGGAATGCCTTCCTCTGTCAGAAGGACATGGTCTGAGATCGCTGCGACTGACCGGGACATCGCGACGGTCAGCGTTTCGCGAAGAGTGTTCGGTCATGGGGATCATCGCGACCTTGCCGGTCTTGTTGACCACCCTCGTTGGCATCGAAGTCCGCGCTCCGCTTTCGCCGTCTCTCATCGCATACCTGCCCACGATTCGGCCTTCGGAGAAGGCGACGGGCTACGTTCACGTGAACCAAGTCACTGGAAAGCCGTATGTCAACATCAGGCGGCAGTGGGATCGACTCGTTGAGATCGCAAATGAGATGTTGCCTGAAGACGAGCAGATCGCCGAGCAGGTGTTCTACAACTGGCGACACACGGGAGCGACGGAGCTTGCTGCGACGGGCGCCGACCCCGTGATGATCGTTCGCATGATGGGAGACACCTCACTCGCGACCGTCATGGAGCACCACTTCGACAGTTCGCTCGAACACATGCAGGCAATCGTTGAGAGGTGGGATCAGCCGCAAACAATGCAGCTCAGCACGGCGATCAACTAACGCCCTTCGCGCGGAGCGACGACTACGCTGCACGGCAGCAGGGTGGCGCGCAGGCATTGCTCGACTTGAATTCAGGTTACAGGTGCTAACCCAAGCAATCGTTGCTTCTAGGCTGTTGAATGACTACGCGCAAAGCGTTTCATCGCGGGAGTTGCAAGCACGTATCCCGTGACGAAAACGGCGTTGATTGCCTTACTCGGTGTGACAAGGTTCATCGCGACCAAGTAGGCGAGTGCCGGATTGAGTCGTCTCGGCAACCAATCGAGCTTTTCGGCTAGATCGCGAGCCTGCGCCCCTCTCTGGCCGCCGTTCGAGATCTCGATCGCGACACGAGCTGCATCGTCTTCAGTTCGCCACCCCATCAAGTGGCGGTCGAAGCGCCGAAACAGCAAGTCCGTAGGCATGGTAGAGACATAGCCGAATCGCAACGCACCGATTGCCGTGTCGACAGAAACGAGACGAGCTTCCCGTAGTTCATCGACGGCCTCGATCAGTTCATCGTCGGAGTAGCCGGTCCCGGTCCGCAAATCTTCGACAGACAGTTGCGGGTCGTTGGCTCGCCCGTTCTCCGAGCGGGTAACGAGCAGGGCCGCAACGTTCTCCGCAGCTATCGAGAATCCGCTTGTCCCATTCAGAGATGAAGATGCCGTTAACGGCGGAGCGCCAAGCGGAGGTTTCAAGCTGACGCCGTGGATGTCGTGAATCAAGCGTTTTAGATCCGCGGCATAGTTATCGAGCGAAGGTGCCAACAGCGGCGCGAGTAGTGGTGGCAGGTCGGATGCGTTCAGACCGTGCCTCAGCGGAATGAATTTGGCTTTCCCGGCAACCTGCTGAACGAAACCAGCGTCGATTTCCGCGTTCACTCACGGCTTCAAAATCGACTGCGGCGTGAGTAACACGACAAAATGGGTGCAGTCCGTCAGCCCCGTTTCGATTCGTTGCCGGAGGCTATCTCCTGCGCGGATCTCCCATTCATCAAAGAAGGTCTCGATGCCTGCCGCGCGGAAATCTGTCGCGATCTGACGGGCAAGATCCTTGTCCTCGGAAGCATGACAAAGAAACACGTTTGGGGTGGCCATGAAGTCCTCACTTCCGAATCCTACGGTACGGCACTCGATCGCGCTATTTGTCCAAGGATTCCTCATCGAAAAGATCCTGGCAGAGAGTCGAAGGCGAGCCGAAGAATTCGCAGAGTCGAAGGTGTACTGCTAGGCGATCTGCTAGCAGTAGTCGAATTGGTAGCGTGGAAGCGGTGGCCTTCGGAGTGAGAGGGCGGCGTCCTGGACCCCCTAGACGAATACGCCGGAAGTGCGGGGGACGGGGAAGATACAGCGAGGTAACTTCCACGGTCAAGGGCGCTTAACCTGACGTGGGAGGGGCGCAGTCCCGACGCAAAGCGGCGCGAATGTCGAGACGCATGGGAGCGGCGTTCCATCCAGTTTCCGCGCATTTTCCCCGCCGAAGGACACTTCTTGCTAGCGGATCTGCTAGCGGCGCCAAGAGGTAACGGAGTACCGCCGACACGCGGATTTTCAGTCCTCGCCCTCGTTGAATGGAGTCAGCAGCTTACGCGATGCTGCCCCCCTGACCCCCGAAAGGTCGATAAACGCACTACCAGTGGGACTCGCGATGAATCGATGCGATAGCACGCCAGAGTCGTCATCAAGCCACAGCATACCTGCTACGTTCGGGCGAGCGTCGAAGAGCCGAGCGGAGGCGTCGCGCAGTGCCTTCGCGACATCCGAAAATGTTAGCCCCGTCCGGAAATCGGCTGCGACACCCACGATCAGCGGCTTGCCGAGCGCCGAAACGCGCGACGGAACGCCTTGCCGCCGTACATCTACGCATGCTATGCTTCAATCATGCTTCGTATACTTTCATCTGTCCTTCTCTGCGTCATGCTTTGCGCGATCGCCATGCCGCTTCCGGCCGCGACTGCGGCGGAGCAACTCGCGGCCGGCCGCGACGCGCTGCAACGCGGCGAGGCCGAAAAAGCCGTCGACTTTTTCAGCAAAGCTGTTGCCTTACAGCCGAACGATGCCGCCGCGCACTATCTCCTCGGCGTCTCCTACCGCGAGCAGGCGATGCAGGCCGGCATGTTCGAGCGCCCGTCGCTGGCTCAGAAGTCGAGACCTGAGTTCGAGCGCGCCGTCGAGCTCGATCCGAACCATATCGACGCGCGCTTCGCCCTCGTGACTTATTACCTGCTCGCGCCGGGCTTCATGGGCGGTGGCGAAGACAAGGCGCAGGCGCAGGCGGCTGAGATCAAGCGCCGCAATCCGATCGAAGGCCACCGCGCCTACGCGAACATCTACGCCCACGACAACAAGAACGATCTTGCGCGCAAGGAGTACGTAGACGCGGTCCGCGAGAATCCGACCAGCGCCCGCGCCCATTACCTTCTCGGCGCCTACCTGATGAGCGAGAACGAGAAAAACTGGACGGGGTCGCTGCAGGAGCTCGAGACGGCGGTCAAACTCGACCCGACCTACATGCCGACGTATATGCGCATCGGGCAACACGCCGTACGCTCGGGGAGCAATAACGCGCGCGGTGAAGAATCGCTGCGGAAATACCTTGGCTACAAGCCTACCGAAAGCGAACCGAAACTCTCCGCTGCCTGGTACTCGCTCGGCCAGCTTCAGCAAAGACAGGGGAAGAACGCCGACGCAAAGCAGAGCTATCTCAATGCCCTGAAAGTCGCGCCCAACGATAAAGACGCCAGCGAGGCCTTGAAGAAGCTCTAAGCGGGTATCCGTTCACCCGTTGCCGCGGCAGCGCTCATGAAGGAACGTGACGAGCGTTTCGACGTCGGGTAGCCGGTTGAAGCTCGACATCGGCTCGTCGAGGTTCAGGCGATCGAGCAGCATCAGGACAATCTCGACGCGATCAACGGAATCGGCCCCCAGATCCCGAAGATGCTTGTCGCCAGGAATCGCAGTGGCGGAAAGCGAGGGAAGGACGACGGCGATCACCTGGCGTACGACGAGCTCGACCGCCTCTCTGCTCACGTCAGATGCCGGCATGGCTGGGGCCCTCTGATCCGATGTGAAGGGTGCTCACAAGAACGAGCCGGTCGTGCGCCGAATCCCGGATCACGACATTGAAGATCTCCTCGGCCGGATTGTCGCGGCGATGCCAGGAACGGAGCGTGAGCCGCACGGTCGAGTCGACCTCCACGTTCGCCGCGTAGCAGATTCGCCGGTCCCGCACCACACGAGCGAGGAACGAGTGAACGTCGCGGCCGAGGTGCTTCCAGAGCTTCAGCAGGGCGCTGTCGATGATCGAGGCGAACGACGCAAAGAAAACCAGTCCAACGCCATTGAGGTCGCGCGCCGCATCGATGGTGTAGTCCAGTGTGTACTCACCGACGACCGGCACGTAGTCGGGTGAGGCGACATCGTGAAACGTCTCTGCCTTGCGGGCCACGTCGTAGACGAGGCGCGGCGAATAGCGATCCGGCAGCACGGGTAGATGGCTGACGGCGATCCCCTCCGGCGAGGATTTCACCAGCGCCTCGTTTCCAGGACGGCTCCGGGTGATCCATCGGTTCAGCGACTCCACGTACAGACAGCGGTCGTCGCGCTGCTCGTAGAACTCGAGGGGATCCACCGGCCGCGGAGGAGCGCCGTCCCCCGATGCCCGCCCGACCCGGTGCAGCGTCAGGATCGATTCACTGCCGAAGTTGTACGCGGTCGTCACCACGTCGATGACGTCGCCGAACGTCAACTGGTGCATCTGGATCGCCGGTCCCCCGCAGATCCGCAGGTAGAAGAACGAAAGATAGGTGGGCATGCCGCTCCCGTTCTTCTCGCGGTACATGTCGGTGCCACACGTGGTGCTCACAGTACCCCACGTCCAGTCGGCCACCTGGGCCAGAAAAAGCGAATTGTGCCCGCACATCGCGGGAGTGAGCGTCAACCTGCGGTACATGGAGTGGCCGTCGAGCATGTGCGGCGACGGCGGAAGAACGGAGCTCATGGACGACGTGATCACATTTCCCCCGATCGTGCGTCTAACAGGAGCGGTCATATTGCCGCTGAAACTCTTTGATCGCGGTCAGGAAAAGCGTTTCCTTCCCCTGAGCTTTCCTCGCCTGAGGAATGAAACCGGCGTCCAGGACGACGTTGCGGGTGCCGAATTTCACGGCATTGCTGCCCACGAGCAATTCTTCGTACTCGTCCATCGACAGCTCATATCTCTTGTCCAACTGCTCTTTGATGCGCAACGCCCGCACACGCTCCTGCGCGTCCTTCGTGACGACTCCGCTGAAGAACTCGGAACAGCAGCCCGACCCATAGGAGAAACAGCCGACCCTCTGCGGAACGTCGAAATTGCCATGCTCGATCGTACTGACCAGGGCCAGCAACATCGTCGCCCCCATGATGTTGCCGACGCGCATGCAGTACTTCAGGCTGGGCGCCAGGCGGCGGTCGAAGTCCGCCTCGATCTCTTTCGGATTCGCCTTGACCATTTTGCGCATCATGTCCCGATGCGCACCCTTGACCATGCCTCCGAACGGCGTGTGCATCGCCAGATAGCCGAAGGTGTTCGCGAAGTCCACGCCATCCACCCGCTTCTTGTACTCCAGGAACGAGTTCTCGAAGCAGTCCAGGTAGGACAGCAGGGACAGATCGGAGTCGCCTGCGTCACGGTCCGGAACGGGCCGGCACGTATCCATCACCTCGTACCCATAATAGCCGTTCGCGCCCACATCGAATTGGAACACATAAGGCAGTTCACTGACGATCATCGCCACCGCGCCGGCTCCGGCGCTGGGCTCGGAGAACGACCAGTCTTCCGTCAGCGCCTCTCCTCCCTCCACGGCCATGAACCGCGAAACGTCGGTGGCCACCACCAACGCCTTGGCCCCGGGCGAGGCCTGTGACAATACGAAATTGACCGCCGTCTGCAATCCGGCCACACCGGAATAGCAGGCGTTCTTCAGCTCGAACAGACGGCAATTGCGATTGAGACCCAGGAGCTTGTGAATGTACGTACTCATCGACTTCCCGAAATCGAAGGCCGATTCCGTGCATGTAACGACCATCTCGATCCGGTCTCTTTCGTCCGCGCTCATGGCATCGATCAGCGGCCTGGCGGCATTCACGGCAAAAGTGACCGGATCCTCATAAGGCAAGGTGACGGTTTTTTCCTTCATCAGTAAGTTCGAGAACCGTGTCATGTCCAACTTGCGATGCCTGGCAAGCTTATCCACATCGACATAGGCACTGCCCGTGAAAACGTTGATTGCTTCGATTCCCGCTACACTCATATGATTTCTCTCCATGCGTATGAAACAGCTCAGCGAAAACTGAACATTTTCGCCCGGTCCTGTCCGCTTCTCAATCGAAAAGCTGCAAACGATTCCTTGTCCGAAAACTGCAGATAGATGTTCTCCCGCCGCACCCGTGACATCAACTGGCCCGGCGGCTGCCCGTACGAATGCCCCGGGAAGATGCGCGTGCCCGGCTCGAGCCTGACTTTCAGATGCTCGAGGCTCGCAAACATGGCATACGCGGATTGGGTATCGGGACACATCCCGCAACCCTCCGCAAACAAAACGTCGCCCGTGAACAGATTCCCGCCGATCAGATAACACGTGCTGCCCGATGTGTGGCCGGGCGTCATTATGGGTTCGATCAGCATCTGCCCGATCGACCATGGAATGGAATCGATGCCGATCAGCCGCGGCATCCTGAATCTCGATACCGCGATCTCCGCATTCGACATCCATATCGGACAGTCGTATTTTTCCGCCAGCGGTCTTGCGAGATCGATGTGATCGGAGTGGGAATGAGTCACCAGGACGCCCCGCAGTGTGGCTTGCGCATCGGTCACTGCCTGCTCGATTTTTCCAATCTCCCAAGCCGGATCCACGATCACCGCCTGCATGCTGTCCGGATCGATGACGAGGTAGTTGTAGTTCTTCATCGAGCCATAGCGCACGTCCAGGACGACGACGCGTGGCATGGGGTCTGGGTACGCTGCTTTCGCATGCTGTGTCATTCGAACGATTCTCCGGACAGGCTGAGTAATCGCCCTCGTGTTGCCGACCCCGCCGCTGCCAGAGAACGGCTGTCCGTCAGCGGCTTGGCGATCGGTCTGACGTACAGGTTCTTGAGCTCGATCAACACGTCGCCGCTTTCGTTCAGGAGCCGAATGTTGAACTTGCTGACGCCTGCGTGACTCTGCGTATGCGCGCCGGCGCGTTCCGCGTACGCATAACAGGTCTGAGGCACCGGCCCGATGATCTCGACCTCGTCCAACGCAAATGGTACGGACAGCGTCTGTGGGACCGAGGCACCTACGAGACCGGCGGCCGTCTGCAAGGCTCCGTCGATGATGCTGGGATGAAGAATGAACTGGCCGAAATCGGCTTTCAAATGGTCCGCGATGCTCAGCTTCGATAGCGCGAATGCCTCGTTGATGTACAGCTCCTGAATGGTCCGGAACGAGGGACCGTAGTGCAGTCCGTATTCGCTGAACTTGTCATAGAAGAGCGCCCCGCCTTCGCGTTCCGCGCACAGCGATTTCAGCGTTTGAAGCGGCAGGCGCTGCCCGGCGTCAGCCGGAACCGTTCGGCCGTTCCCTAAAGCCAGCCTTCCCTCCGAGTGCACGACTGCTTCATTGTCGTCGTCCAGTGACGAGATCGTGTATTCGATGCCTTTCGCTGTGTTTCTCAACACGGTTCGAAGCAGCTGCGTGCCCGTGCGGAAGCTCAAAGGCTGGATCCACGCCACGTCCATGATCTTGCGGACCCTTCTCTCGCTGCCCATGTTTCCCGCGATGCAAGCCATCTCTAGGAAACCGGCTCCCGGGAATATCCGCTCGTCGTATACCTGATGATCGATTGCATAAAATGCGCGTTCCGATAGCGAGGAACTGAAACTGATTTCGCTCAAGGTAGAGGAGTTGCACGCAATCAACGGATGCAGTTGAGCGCCGGAAAGCGCCGGCTTCTCCGGAACAGGCGCGTCCGCCACCCAGTACCTCTCCCGTGCAAACGGATACGTCGGCAGAGCGATCCGGCGCGGTGTCTTGTACGAATAGAGACTCGTCCAGTCCACGTCTTCGCTTGCGGTCCACTTCGAGGCAAGCTCGATCAGGTCTTGCTCTCCCGTTCCCGTCTTTGCAAGCTTCGCGGATCGCCTCGATCCGCGGCGCGGCCCTGCACTGCCGCGGACGACGCCGGCCGCCGATCCTCGTTCCCGCCACGCGCTCAGCCGATCGACGAGCTCATCGACTGTCGAAATGACGGTCGCCAGCCTCTCTTCCATCGCCTCTCTGCCGGCCTGCAGGGTATAGCACAAACTGGCCAGATCGAGATCAGGCCTACCTCGCAGACGGGCCGTGAGCCGATCGACATACTCCCGAAGGCGATCCTCATTCTTCGCGGACAGCACGAAGAGGCAGGGACCGCATTCCGTCCGTTCGGCCGAGGACGACTGCGGTGTTTCGTATTCCTCCACGACGACGCATGCGTTGACTCCGCCGGCCCCGAATGAGTTGATCAGCGCGCGCCGCGGGTGATCGGGCGACGCCCATTCAGACAGTTCATGTTGCAAATAGAACGGCGACTTCCTGAACTCGATATTGGGATTCGGCTCGTCGGAATGGATGGAAGGAGCCAGTTGTCGATGCTCCATCTGCAGGATGATCTTCATCAGACCAGCGATCCCTGCCGCCGACTCCGAATGCCCGATGTTGGCCTTCACCGATCCGATCGGACAAAACTGCTTCTTTGGGGTCTGTCGTTGAAACGCCTGGGTCAATGCCGCGATCTCGAGGCTGTCCCCCAACTGCGTTCCCGTTCCATGACCTTCGACGTAGCCGATGCTCTCGGGATGAATCCTCGCCTTCTCGAGAGTCCGGCTGATCAAGCTCGCCTGCGAATTCGGATTGGGAACGGAGTAGCCGTTCGACCGGCCACTATGATCAAAGGCGCTCGAGCGAATCACTGCATAAATGTGATCGCCATCCTCGATCGCTTTCCTGAGCGGTTTGAGAACCAGCGTTCCCACGCCCTCTCCCGGAACGAATCCGTCGCCGCCGGCGCCATAGCTGTAGCACTTCCCGTCGAGCGAAAGCATGCGTCTCTGACACAACGATTGGTATTTCGCGGGATGCAGATACAAGTTCACGCCGCCGGCGATGGCGATCTGACACTCGCGATTTCTAAGGCTCTCGCAAGCCATGTGAACTGCAACCAACGACGAAGAACAGGCCGTGTCGATGGGCAGGCTGGGTCCGTTGAAATCGAAGAAATAGGAGACGCGGTTCGCAATGGACCACGGCATGGCACTCGGACAAACGAAGTTCCCACGGGTTCGTTCCTCGGGCGCCCACAAGTTGTAGGAATTGGTCGTGACACCGACAAACACGCCCGCGTCGGCGCTTCCCGCCTTGGGAAATGCCGCTCTCAGGCTGTCTCTGGTGTATCCGGCGTCCTCAATGGCGGCTGACACCGATTCCAGGAAAAGACGCTCCTGCGGATCGATGATTTTGGCTTCCGCAGTGGAAATGTGGAAGAAACGGGGATCGAACTTGTCATAGTCGTCGAGGAACCCGCCCCACTTCGCATAAATCCTGCCGTCTGCGGCGGCCGCCGGGTCGGGATGATAAAACTCCTTGTAATCCCATCGTTCTGACGGAACCAAATCGATCGAATCTCTTCCGTGTTTGAGATTGTCCCAGTACTCGTCCAGGTTCGCAGAGTGAGGAAAGTGCCCATGGATGCCGATGATCGCGATTTCCTCGAGACCGTGGCTTTCTTCTGCCGGCGGCACGTCGTCCCGACGGCTCTCTTCTTCGACTCGGATGGCCGGCAAGGCCGGCTCGCCGGTCGAGTCCCCCGGACCAAATCGCCCGATCAACGCTTCGCGCGCCTCGCGTACAAGGAACGTCGCCAGTGCCCGGACCGTCTCGTGCTCGTAGAGCAGAGTTTTCGGCAGCGCGCCCAGGTCCTGTTCGAACTTGACGTTGATCCGGTTGATCATCACTGAATCAAGACCGAACGATTCCAAAGGATCCGAGGAGCCAATGCGGTCCGGGGCGAGTTGAATCTCTTCGCCGATCAGCTCCTTCAAGTACATTTCCGTCTTCGCAAACAGCGCCCCGGAATCAAGACCGTCAATCGGTGGTGGCGCCACGGTTCTTTGAGCTTTCACAGGCTGTGGCTCGATGGACGCGGCGATCTTGGACGGGATCCCATAAAGCGCGACGCCTTGCGTCGTATCGGACCGAAGGAAGTCTTCCCAGTATGCGATTCCGTCCCGCGTCGGCAGAGGGTAGATTCCGGCCCTTCTCTCCAGAAGGTCGATACCCTCCCGCGAGATCCCCATCCCGCCCTCTTCCCACAATGGCCAATTGATCGATACCGTCCGGCCGGAACGCTTTTGCGCTCTTCTCAGATCCTCCCGGTACTCTGCGAAGGAATCGAGGAACTGGTTTGCGTAGGCATAATCGCTTTGCCCTGGATTGCCCATCGCGCCGGCGACGGAGGAAAACAGGACCAGCCAGTCCAGGCTCTCGCCGCGCGTCGCGAGGTCCACGTTGATCGCGCCATAGACCTTCGGCGCCAGGACCGCCTCCATTTCTTCCCTGGTCTTCTTGAGAATGAACGAGTCGCGATTCACGCCCGCGGCATGAATCACGCCGTGGATTTGCGCGAATCGCTTATTGGCCTCGCGCACGACCATTTCCATTTCCGCCAACCTGGCGACGTCCGCCTGAAGGACCAGGGCCTCGGCACCGTAGCCGGTCAACCGGCTCAGCTTCTCTTCCTGCAAGGCGCTGGGCGCCGAACGTCCGACGAGAACCAGTTTCGCCTGGAGGTTCTTTGCGAGGTATTCGGCAAAGACGAATCCCAGGCCGCCCAGTCCTCCGGTAATGAGATACACGCCGTTCTGTCTCAGCGGCGTCGTAGCGGAGCTTTCCTCTGGACGCGCGTCCGGCGCCAAACTGCGAGCCGATCGCGCATACGGCTGATCGCCACCCGCGTCCCTCCGATAGCGAATCTCCTGGGCCGTCCAGTCGCCATCGAGCATCTCATCCCGGATGAGCCTGGCCTTCGCCGCAAGAGGCAGTTCCCCGTCTGTGCCGGGCGCGCTTTGAATCTCGACTACTTTCGCTAGGTATCTCGGATTTTCCAGCGTCAGCGTCTTGAAGAAACCGCTCATGGCGGCGCTCAATGGCGCGGTCGATCCCGCAAGGCTCGAGAAGACCGACATGAATCTCAGCGGCACCTGATGTGTCTTCTTCATCAGGGCCTGGCATAGATGCAGGAGTGTATAGACGCCGCGCTGCTGCTGCTGTGCGACCTGTTCCTCGACGTCGATACTGCACGGCTCCGCCTCGTGATGCAGAACGAGGCGAGGACGCCGGCCTTGATTCTCGAGAATCTCGACGAGCTCGCGGAAATGCTCTTCGCGCTCAGGATCGATGATGTAGACATTCGGCTCGACTTCCTGAAACGATTTCCCTGGCTTCACCAGTACGATGGAATCGTTTCCCGGCCGGTTCTCCATCTCCTCTTTCATCGTCAGGAACAGCCCGTCGGACCCATCCAGGATCAGGATCGGACCTGTCTCGGCCCGCTCCTCCTCCCGGGCCGCAAGAGCTTTCAACGTCCATTGGGGCCGGTAGTACATCCTCCGCTTTTCCTCTGCCGGCTCGCGCACGACGTCCCGCGCGATCTTTGTCGCCGCAAGAGGACTCGCGGTTCCCTGCTTGATCCAGCACCTTTCCTTCGCGAACGGGTACGTGGGGAGGGAGACTCTCCTGGGACGTGCGGACCGGTGGAGGAGAGACCAGTCGATCTCGACATTCATCACCCACAATCTGGCAATCTTCTCCAGGTCCCGGTTCGCCAGGAGGTCCTCTAGAAAGGCCCTCCCCGCCGGTCCTTCAATCAGGTTGCCCGCGTTGTACGACGACTCCCTGACGTCTCCATCGAAGACATACTCGAGATCACTGTACTCGCCGCTTTTTCGCAGAGCAACCCATTCGGTCAACCTGTCTCTGAGCTCGTGCACGCTCGAGGCGATCGTCATGAGCCGCGCAGACATCGGCGTTCGTCCCACCTGTGAGGTGTATGCCAGATCCGCTAGCGAAAGATCGGGGGCATTCCCGAGAAACGTGATGACAGTCTCGGCGTAACGAGACAGTGCTTCCGAGTTCATTGCTGAAAGAACGAAAGCTTCAGGCGTCATCGGCTGCGACGCGGTCGCCGGCTCCCGGACCCCGGCATATTCTTCCAGGATGAGATGCGCGTTCGACCCTCCCGCGCCGAACGAGCTCACCGCGACGCGGCGTGGATGCGCAGAGGGGCGCTTCCATTCCGTCAATCGGGTCTGAACATAAAACGGCGAATTCTCGAAATCGATCTTCGGATTGAGAGGATCGGCGTGTAATGACGGGACCAGCTGCTCGTACTTGATCTGCAGCAATGCCTTGGTGACGGCCGCAATCCCTGCAGCCGACTCGAGATGTCCGATGTTCGATTTGACCGACCCGATCGGACAGAACTGCTTCTCCGTGGTAAAGTCTTCGAACGCCTTCGACAACCCGGTAATCTCGATCGGATCCCCCAGCGACGTGCCCGTGCCATGGGTCTCGACGTAACTCAGAGTCTTCGGATCGATGTCGGCTTTCCTGAGGGCTCCGAGAATCAGATCAGCCTGGGCATTCGGATTCGGCACGGTGTAACCGTTGGTTTTTCCGCCATGATTGACGGTGCTCGCCTTAATGACCGCGTAGATCTGGTCCCCGTCGCGGAGCGCATCTTCCAGAGGCTTGAGCAGCACGGCCCCCACACCCTCTCCAGGTACGTACCCGTCCCCGCCCGCCCCAAAGCTCCGGCATTTGCCGTCGCTCGCGACGAACTTGCCCTGGCTCAGGCTCACGTATTTATAGGGGTGGATCGTGACATTGACTCCGCCCGCGATCGCGGCATCGATCTCTCCTCGCCGGATCTCTTCGCACGCCAGGTGAATCGCGGTCAACGAAGACGAGCACATGGTGTCCAGCGCGATGCTGGGTCCATGAAAGTCGAAGAAATAGGAGACCCGATTTGCGATGGAAGCGTAGGACGACGTCGACAGCGCCGGGTCGCCGTTCAGAATCGATTCCGCACCGAACAGTTCATAGTGGCCCCACATGACGCCGACAAATACGCCGACGCGGCTTCCGGCGATGCTCTTCTTGGTATAGCCGGCGTCCTCGATCGTTTGCCATGCCGTCTCAAGAAACAGGCGCTCCTGTGGATCCATGAGTGCCGCTTCTTTGGGCGAGATCCTGAAAAACAGCGGGTCGAATCTGTCCACGCCGGAAATGAATCCGCCCCACTTGCTATAGCTCTTTCCTGCCCTGTTCGGGTCCGGATCATAGTAGAGTTCCGGATCCCACCGTTCCGGCGGAATTTCCGTAATGCAATCGCGGCCGTTCTGCAGGTTTCGCCAGAATTCCTGTAGATTTTCGGCCTTTGGGTACCTTCCCGCGAGCCCAACGACGGCGATCTCTTTGAGAGCGCCTGCTCTGGAGCGTCGATTCCGGCCCCGCCGCGCTGGAGTCGACCGCTTCTCGCCTATCGCAGCGCCAGCAGCGCTCCTGGATACGGCTGTTTCATTCGGCACACCGATGCTTTCCCGGACGATGGCCGGATGTGCCTTCACGAGGTATCCAGCCAATGCGGCGATGGTTTGGTACTCGAAGAACAGCGTCTTCGAGAGCGAGCCAAACGTCTGCTCCAACTGGTTCGTCAGTTTCATCGCCAGAATCGAATCGATTCCGTACGTCTCCAATGCGGCATCCGGATCGATCTTGTGGGACGGCAGTTTCAACAGGTCGGAGAACTGTTTGCGCAAGTAGTCGCGGGTTCTCTCTACGAGCCGCTCCGATTCGTTTGCTACCGCGTCCAAGACCGTGGCAGCGGATTGCGTCCGGACCGCTGGGAGAGGCGATTCAGGCGGCATCGGTCGACCGGCCATCAATGCCCGGCGCATTTGCGCTAGATCCCCTTCCACGACCAGAGTCTGGTCGTGGGGCAAGGCCAGGCTGCGATAGAACGCGAGCATGCCCGTCGCCGTCTGCATCGGTCGCATGCCGGTGGTCTGTTGCAGCAGTTCCTGGCTCGCCGGATCGATCCCCATCCCGCCGGCTTGCCACAGTGGCCAGTTGATCGACCGCGTGCGCCCGTACCGCTGCCCGGCCGCCACCTGCCGATTGCGATACGCCGCAAACTGGTCCATGAACGCATTTGCTGTCGCGTAATCGGCCTGGCCCAGGTTCCCCAACGCGCCGGCAAGGGAAGAGAACAGCACCATGAAATCCAGTTCGACGTCCTGGCTGGCCTGATCCAGATTGAACGTGCCCGTGACTTTCGGCGCCAGGACCTGGCGGAATTCGGCACCAGTTTTTTTCAGAATGAAGTGGTCCGAAATCATCCCGGCGCAGTGAAGAACGCCATTGAGTTGCTGGTACTCGTCCTGAACCCCGGCGAAGAACTGCCGAAGCTGGTCCAGGTCGAGCAGATCCACTTGCCGATAGGCCACCCTGCCGGCTGACGCGAACAGTCCGTCCATGAGGGCCTGCTTTTCGGCGCTCCATGCCGAGCGTCCAGTCAGGATCACTCGCGTCTCCCGAGTCTGCGCGAGGATCTCCTTCGCAAACAGAACTCCCAGACCGCCAAGGCCACCGGTGATCACGTAGACGCCCGGATCTTTGAACGCGATCGAAGGCGCGACGGCGTCGGCCGGGACATCCTGCCAGCGTAAAACCTGGCGCACGTCCTGCTCGTATCGGATCAGCGTATCCAGCCCGCGGGTCTTCTCTTCCCGCAGAAGCAGGGCCAGTTCTTCGGCTTTCATCTGGGCCGGCACGAGAATGACCTGACCGACGACATGCGGGTTCTCCAATGCCGCGGTCTTGAGCAATCCCGACAGGCCCGCCAGCAGCGCTTGTTCCTGATGGTCGGCCACGACAATGTGGAACAGCACCTTGCCTCGAGGCTTGCTCTGCAGGATGGCCTGGATCCGTTCGAAACACGCCAGCGCGTGGTTGCTGTAGCGCTGTGCGATCGTCTCCTGTTCCACTGCGTACAGTGAGACGCAGCGGATGCCCGGGATCAGGAACTCCAGTGCCGTGACGTCGACCTCCGACAACTCGCACATAACCACGTGGTGTTCGGCGAAGTCGTACTTACCGGAGTCAACAGAGGAATTGACTCCGTTCGCTTGCCATACAGGCGTCGCCAGCAGACTGCCGATCGCTTGATCCGGTGCGGCAGTCCTATGGATCTCTTTGCTCAGCACGCGCGAGGACAGTCCCTGCATTTGCACGCAGAGGTTCCCGCGCTCGTCGCACAGATCGATGTCCACCTTGACGACGGCGTCGTCCGCCTGACTGCCAGGCGAGTAACGCACCCAGGCCACCATCTGCGGGGTACACGGCGATGCAATCAGCACCGATTCCAGCGCAAAGGGCAATCGCACCTGGTCAGCCCGCTCGGACGAGCCGTCGATCAATCCCACACAGGCCTGGATGGCGCTGTCCATCAAGCTCGGATGCAGGACATAGACGCCTGACGTGCCCTCCACGGTTTTCGGCATCCGGAGCTGCGCCAATACCTGGTCATTGCCTCGATGGATCGCGCTGATTCCCTGAAACGCAGGCCCATAGATCAAACCCATGCGAGCACACGCCGCGTAAACGCTGCCCGGCTCCATCACGCCCTGTTCCATCTGTGCCTGGAGCTGATCGAGGTCGAGACTGATCGGCGCAGGCCGACGACCCACGACCGCCCGTCCCTGGCAATGGACAATCTCTTCGTCGCCGTTCAGGCTGTAAATCTCGAAATCGATCTGGTTCTCGTCATTCGCCGCCAATGCGATGTCGACCTGCTTCTGCGCATTGACGACGATCGGCGCTGCCCAGACGACATTGCGCAGCTCCAGGACCGTCGACTCCGGCTCGTCAGGCAGTGCGTGCTCGACCGCCGCCCGCGCCATTTCCAGATACGCGACGCCCGGCAGCACCTTTCGAGCATCCCCGCCGCTCGCCTGCACCCGATGGCCCGCGAGAAAGAACTCCTCTCCAGTGAATGTCGAACGGAATCGTTGCTCGCTCAGATCGGAGGTATTGCTGTGCACGAGGGGGTGAAGGACCGCGGGTGGACCGCTCCTCGCCGCGACCTGTCCGCCCGCCGCCACGTCGACCCAATAACGCTCCCTGGCAAAAGGATATGCGGGCAGGCTGATCCGCCCAGGCCTCGCCTCACGGTAAAGCTTGCTCCAATCCAGCTCCAGTCCCCTGACCCACAGGTCCAACAGCTTGGAGAGTTTCCCGTTGGCGACCCATTTGTCGATCGTTTGTTGCAGGTCGGCATCGTTGCTGAACAACGAGAGGGCGTCGTCGTTGCCCTTCACCCGTCCTTGATACGCGTCTTCGATTTCCTGCTCGCCGATCACATACGCGTCGAGCTTTTCAACCAACTGTTCGATCGAGCTCACTACGAAGCCCAGGCGCTGTGCCATCGCCTCCCGGCCGACCTGCAACGTATAAGCGATGGCGGCCAGACTGATGGTGCGCTGCCGGGCGCGAACGAATTCCAGGAGATCCTGGGCTTTCTGCCGCAGTTGCTCCGTGGTCCTCGCCGAGAGCAGGATCGCGACGGTGGCAGGAGCCGCCGGCTCTTGCACGGGCGGCTGATATTCCTCGACCACCAGATGCGCATTGGAGCCGCCCGCGCCGAAGGAGGAGATCCCGGCAATGCGCGGCACAATCCGGCCGTCGATCACCGGCGGCTCCCACGGTCGCAATTCCTGGTTAACGACGAACGGACTGCCGGGAAAATCAATGTGCGGATTCAGCTCCGCGGAATGCAGCGAAGGCACGATCTTCTGATGCTGCATTTGCAACAGGACTTTGGTTAGGCCGGCAATCCCCGCGGCCGATTCGCAATGGCCGATGTTCGATTTTGCGGATCCGATCAGACAGAATTCGGTGTCCTGCGTGTACTGATTAAAGGCCTTGCTGAGCGCCGCGATCTCGATCGGGTCGCCCAGCTTCGTGCCCGTGCCATGGGCTTCGATGTAGCTGATGTGACGGGCGTCGGTACGCGACTCCGCCAGGGCTCGACGAATCACACTCGTTTGCGCTTGTGGGCTCGGCACCGTGTACCCGTTGGTCTTGCCGCCGTGATTGATGGCGCTGCCACGGATGACACCGTAAATGTGGTCTCCGTCCTTCGTTGCGTCGGAGAGTCGTTTCAAAACGACCACACCCACGCCTTCGCCCGGAATATACCCGTCTCCGCCCTTGCCAAAACTCTGGCAGTGGCCGTCACTGGAGATGAACTGTCCCCCGCTCAGCACAAGGTACTTATTGGGGTGGATGCTGACGTTGACCCCGCCCGCAATCGCCAGGTCGATTCGCCCGAGCTTCAGATCCTGGCTGGCGAGGTGGATGGCGGTCAATGAAGAAGAGCACATGCTGTCCAGCGTCATACTGGGGCCGTGCAGGTTGAGAATGTACGACACACGATTGGCGATGCTGGCCGGACTGCCCGCAATTCCCAGGCGCTTGCCGCGCGCGCTGGCCTCGGCGCCCAACAATTGGTACTCGCTGTACATCAACCCCACATACACGCCGGCCTGTCCTGGCAAGTCCTGGGCGTGAGGCGACTGCAAGCCTGCGCGGGTATATCCGGCGTCTTCGATGGCCATCCACGCATGCTGCAGGAAGAGCCGTTCCTGCGGGTCCATGAGCTCGGCTTCGACAG
>WNFG01000797.1_pt1 | contig 26760 bp, 24 predicted proteins | sample 5400431 | NCBI WGS metagenome assembly WNFG01 (sample SAMN13153346, study PRJNA577476) | soil metagenome | isolation source: 120 cm saprolite under Douglas fir tree site 2 hole 3 replicate 2 | place: USA:California | collected 2015-04-18 | reverse complement strand
GCTCGTAGCAGAAGACGCCCACCGACTGCGCCAGATTCATCGTCGGAAAGGCCGGGTCGGTCGGGATGACCGCCGTGCGCTGGCACTGGATCACCTCTTCCCACGTCAGCCCGCTGTCCTCGCGGCCGAACACGAGGGCCAGCGTCTGCGAGTCATCGAGCGAGGCGGAGAGTTGCGCCACCTCGACCGGATTCAGATCGACCGGCGTCGTCCGCTCGCGTGCTGAGGTCGTGGCCACGGTCACGTGCGCATCGGCCAGCGCATGATGCAGCGCCGGGGCGAAATGTGCCTTCTCGACGACATCCTCCGCGCCACTGGCCCACCACCCCGCCAGCGGATGCAGCTTCGGATGATCGCCGACGATCCAGAGGTCGCCGAACCCGAAGTTCTTCATCACACGCGCCGCCGCCCCGACGTTGCCGGCTTCCTTCGGTTCGACGAGGACGATACGGAGTGGCATACCGCGAGTTTATCCTGCCCGTAGAGGCAGGATCTCCGGTCATCCCGCGCGACTCCAGCCGCAAGACAGGGACCGATGTCACACACACAGCCACTCATGTCCGTGCCCCCAACCGAAGCCGTCCCTGTATCAGGGCTACTCTTCAGTCATGGCGAGACCCCGCACAGACAAGAGTGTCTGTGCCACATCGGCCCTCGGTATTGGCTGAAGAATGGAGTCTTGCGAGACCGAATGTGGCACAGACACTCTTGTCTGTGCCGGGACTTGGCAGATCCTTACCAAGTGCCACCGGAGATCCTGACATCTCGCTGCGCTCGCGTCAGGATGAACTCCTCAACGCTCGCGTCAGGATGACCTCCTCAGCGCCGCCATCATCCGATCCACATCTCCCCGCTCCGTCCTCGGGTTGATCATCGTCACCCGAAGCACGCGCTGACCCTTGAGCACGGTCGATGTGATCCAGGCCTGGCCGGAGCGGATCAATTTCTCGCGCAGGGCGGCGTTCGTCTCGTCGTCGCTGCGGTGGCGGAAGCAGAAGATGTTGAACGACGGCTGGTGCATCGCCTCGAAGTCGTCCGAGGCCATCACCTGCTCGTACAGGTAGCGCGTCATGTCGGTCACATGCTCCATCGCCTCGGCGAACGGACGCGTGCCGGACGTCTGCAGCGTCAGCCACAGCTTGATGGCGTCGGCGCGTTTGGAGCATTGGATGGTCATCTCGCCGATGTTGTCGCCGGCGCGCTCGGCGTTGAAGAGATAGGGCGCATCGGCCTCGAAGGCGCGGCGCAGCCAGCGCTCCTCGCGCACCAGGATCACGCCGAGGGAGAGCGACATCCAGAGCATCTTGTGTGGATCCCACGCCAGCGAGTCGGCCAGATCGAGACCGTCGACGAGCGGCCGCAGCCGGTCGCTGAGAACGACCGAGGCGCCGTGCGCGGCATCGACGTGAAGCCAGGTGTCGTAGCTGTCGCGCAGCGCCGCGATGGCCCGGAGATCGTCGAACGCCCCCGTGGCCGTGGACCCCGAGGTGGCCACGATGGCCATGACCTCGCCGGCATCGCGCAGCGCGGTCTCGAGCGCCTTCACATCGAGACGGTGCTCATCATCCGTCGGGATCTTGATTACATCATCCGAGGGGATGCCCATGATCGACGCCGCGCGAGCGATGGAGTAATGCGCATCGGCGGAGCAAAGAACCATAGGGCGCTTTCTTGATCGGCCGCTCTCGATCCACCGCGCGCGGGCAGCCAGCAGCGCCGTCAGATTCGCCGCCGAACCGCCGGAGACCGCGGTGCCGAGGGATGTCGACGGATACCCGACGCGATCGGCCAGCCAGCGCACCACCTCCTGCTCGATCACCGTTCCGATCGGGCTCATCTCGAACACCGCCGTCGACTGATTCAGCGTCGAGATCACCAGATCGCCGATCACCGCGCTCGGAAACGGCGGACAGACCTGATGCCCCATGTACGCCGGATGGTGAAGCTGGATGGCGTTCTCCATCAGCAGCCGGATGAGCGCCATCGCCTCCGCCCCGCCGCGGTCGTCGATCCGAACCTTCGTCCGCAGATCCTCCGACGTCTGCCAATCCACCACCCGCCGCCCGGCAACGTTCTCCACATGATCGAAAAGCGCATCGACGGTGGCGTGCGCCAGCGCGCGCATGGATGAGTCGAAAAGCATGGGCGCGGATTGTAATCGCGGTTGCGGGGTCTCGCGGTTACGCGGTCTCGCGGCTGTTGCGATGTTACTTACGGCTTAGGATCTTGGTCGGCCGGCGTCTTTCACCTGGAGACCCAGCAACTTAGCAACTCAAAACCGCGAGACCGCGTAACCGCGAGACCACGAGACCCCGTCCCAGCAACCGCGTACCGCCCTACAATTCCCCCATGCGAACCACACTCGCCCTCCTCCTCACCTTCGCCGCCGCATCCGCGTTCGCCCAACCCGTCACCGTTATCAAAGCCGGCGCTCTCATCGACGGACGTTCCGATGCGCCGCGCGCGAATCAGGTCATCGTCATTCGCGGCAACCGCATCGAGAGTGTCGGCAGCGGCACGACCATTCCGGCGGGAGCGCATGTCATCGACCTCTCCGGCATGACCGTGATGCCGGGGCTGATCGACTCGCACACGCACATTTTTTTGCAGGGAGAAAACCCTGCCGAGGGTGGGTACGACGCGCAACTGCTCAAGTTCCCGCTCGCCTATCGCGCGGCGCGGGCCACCGTCTCGGCGCGGCGGGCGCTGGAGCAGGGATTCACCTCCATCCGCGATGTCGAGACCGAGGGGGCGGGATACGGCGACATCGGAATCAGACAAGCCATCAACGAAGGTCGCATCCCCGGCCCGCGCATCTTCGCCTCGACGCGCGGCATCTCCTCCTCGGGTGGCTACGACCTCGACGGCTATGCACCGGAGATCGTCGTCCCGAAGGGGGTGCAGATCATCGACGGCCCCGTCGAAGCGCGCAAGGCCGCGCGCGAGCAGCTCGATCACGGCGCCGACTGGATCAAGGTCTACATGACCCATCGCTCCTGGGTCGACAAACAGGGGAACCTCATCTCCCAGCCGACGCTGACCGTCGACGAGCTGCGCGCCATCGTCGACGAAGCGCACGGCTGGAAGCGCAAGGTGGCCTGCCATGCCTACAACGGCGAAGGGATGCGCCGCGCGCTCGACGGCGGTTGTGACTCCATCGAGCACGGCCTCGAGCTCGACGACGCCAACATCGCCCAGATGCTGCGCCAGGGAACGTGGTACGTGCCGACGCTCTCGGTTTACTACGACCACAACGCCCCCATCGACACTCCCGGCGGACGCCGCGACGCCAAGCGCGTCTCGCTGCATGAGGTGTCGTTCAAGAAGGCGCTGCACGCCGGCGTAAAGATTGTCTTCGGCACCGACGCCGGCGGTTTCGCCTGGACCGAACCGATCGCCCAGGAGTTCGACCGAATGGTGTCGTTCGGCATGACCCCGATGGACGCCATCCGTTCGGCCACCTCGCGCGCCGCCGAGATGCTCGACGCGGTTGGCGACATCGGCGTAATCGCGCCGGGAGCCTACGCCGACATCATCGCCACCGCCGCCGATCCCCTGCACGACATCCATGTTCTGCACAACGTCTCGTTCGTGATGAAGAACGGCGAGGTGGTGCGGGAAGGGAAATAGGCCCGCCGATTCAGCTATCCTGCAACTACAGTGAATAGCACCCAGCCACCCCACTCCGACGCCCTCGTCTTCTTCGGCGCTACCGGCGACCTCGCGTACAAGATGATCTTCCCTGCCCTGCAGGCGCTGATCAAGCGGGGACATCTCGACGTTCCCGTCATCGGCGTGGCCAAGGCCGGCTGGTCGCTCGATCAATTGCGCGAGCGCGCCCGCGCCAGCCTCGCTGAACATGGCGGCGGCGTCGATGAAGCCGCCTTCACCAAACTCCTGTCGCTGCTGCAGTACATCGACGGCGACTACAACGACAACGACACCTTTGACCGCCTGCGCAAGGCCCTCGGCGCCGCCGAGCATCCGCTGCACTATCTGGCGATCCCGTCGAGCATGTTCGCAGTCGTCGCAGGCCAGCTCGGCCGCTCCGGCTGCGCCAGGGGTGCGCGTGTCGTCATCGAGAAGCCGTTCGGGCGCGACCTCGCCTCGGCGCTCGCTCTCAATGCCGCTCTTCTGGCGGTCTTCGACGAGAAGGCCATCTTCCGCGTCGACCACTACCTCGGCAAGGAGCCGGTGCAGAACCTACTCTACTTCCGCTTCGCCAACTCCTTCCTGGAGCCGCTCTGGAACCGCAACTTCGTCCGCAGCGTGCAGATCACCATGGCCGAGAACTTCGGCGTGCAGGGACGCGGCGCCATGTACGAGGAGACCGGCGCCATCCGCGACGTCGTCCAGAATCACATGCTCCAGGTCGTGGCCAGCCTGGCCATGGAAGCGCCGCAGAGCGGTACGCCCGAACAGATCCGCGACGCCCGCGCCCGCGTTCTCGAAGCCATCGAGCCGATCGTCCCGGCGAACGTAGTGCTCGGACAGTTCCGCGGATACCACGACGAGAAGGGCGTCGCTCCCGGTTCGAAGACCGAGACCTTTGCCGCGCTATGCCTCCACATCGCCAGTTGGCGATGGGCCGGCGTGCCGTTCTACATCCGCGCCGGCAAGTCGCTCCCGGTAACATGTACCGAGGTGCTGGTCGAGCTCGATCCACCGCCGCTGGCCATCTTTCACGCCGATCGCCTCACCCGCGACAACGCCAACTACGTCCGCTTCCGCCTCGGCCCCGACGTCGCCATCGCCATGGGCGTGCGCTCCAAGGTTCCGGGCGAAGGGATGATCGGACAGAACGTCGAGCTCCTCGCCGTCAGCAACGTCGTCGGACAGATGGGCCCCTACGAACGCCTCCTCGGCGACGCCATGAAAGGTGACGCCACCCTCTTCGCCCGCGAAGACATGGTCGAAGCCGAATGGCGCGTAGTCGACCCGATCGTCAACCACGACATCCCGGTCCACGAGTACGAGCCCGGAACCTGGGGCCCATCCGAAGCCGTTAGCGTGATCGCCGGCGGAATCTGGCACGACCCATCACCAAACGGAGAGAAAGAACCGGGCGCACCGGCGTAAGTCACCCCCTCCTGGGACCGCGGGCGTCTCGCCAGCGCGTACTTGAACCCCCGAAACGCCTTGCCGACGCTTCGGAGCACAGACAAGAGTGTCTGTGCCACATTCGGTTCGGCATGACTCCAGGCTTCAGCCAATATCGGCAGACGATGTGGCACAGACACTCTTGTCTGTGCTGTTGAAGGTGGCAGGCGTGTGGCCACCATCCTTCCCCGCGGTTACGAAACCTCGGTACTTGTCGACATTCACCGAGACTTTGTAACAGCCATCTCTCTTGCTTCCTCTCCTCCGCGTTTCCGCGCCTCCGCGTGAACCATCCGGGAGTACTATCTGAACGTGCGCCGTCTCGCCCTCGTCGCCGCTGCGCTGCTCTCTTCCCATGCGGCCCTCGCCCAGCTCGCGCAGCAGGGACCGAAGCTGACCGGCACCGGCGCCGTCGGAAGCGCCCAACAAGGCACCTCCGTCTCCCTCTCCGCCACCGCCAATACCGCCATCACCGGCGGCCCGCTTGATAAGGGTTTCGCCGGCGCGATCTGGGTCTTCGACGCCATCCCGCCAAGAAGACACGCGATCCGGCGGTGATCGCGAAAGGAAACGAAAATGTTTGGATCACTCGGCCTGCCGGAACTTCTCGTCATCTTAGTTCTCGCCGGCGCAATCATCTGGCCGGCAACGCGCATCTGCGCGAAGGCGGGCTACTCACCCCTGCTCGGCTTCGTGGCGATCATCCCGATAGGAAACGTCTTCCTGCTGTGGTTTCTCGCGTTCTCGGAGTGGCCGGCGCGGAGGACTGTCCCACCAACCGATTCGATCCGAACCGCATGACCGGAGAGCGGGCGTCTCGCCTGCTCCCGCCGCGGCAGCCTGCTCTGAGCGGAGTCGAAGGGTCTCGCCGGCGGTCGTATTGAGAGTTGAGGATTGGTTCGGAGACTTCGAGCTGAGTCATGGCTTTTCTTCGGGAGGGACGAGACTCTCCAGCGCTCGCAAGAGACTGGGGACGAGCTCAATCACCGTGTCCCACACCCGAATATCGCTAATGTCACCATAGTCATGCGCCAGGACGCTCCGTTGACCGATGATGTCTTTCCATGGAATCTCAGGATGTTCCTCGCGGAACGGCTTGCTGATGCGACGGGCGGCCTCTTCGATCAGCTCCAGTGACCGCTCGACGCTTCTTCTCTTCGCGATATCCGAGAGGTACTGCTCTTCCGTGACGCCGCGCGCAAACTCCAGGACTTTCCCGGACGAAACGGAGCATATCGAGGAGATACGCGTCATCACGCGACATAAAACGTCCTCTGGTTCTCGAGTATGTGGCGCCTTCGGATGTAGTTGGGGCTGCGCTCGACTGCAACCTTCTCGACGAGATCCACCTCTCGCCCGACGATCATTTTGAGCTCATCCTGCATCCTGACAAGGTCGAACAGTGTCCATCGCGCCGCGTCTTCGAATGTCACCAGAACATCGACATCGCTGTCTTCACGGAACTCGCCGGGCCGCAACACCGACCCGAAAAGACTCAGTTCGGTGATCCGCCACTTGCCACAGTAGGCCTCGATCGCCTTACGGTCGAGATCGAGTGCGATCGGCGCCTCCACGCTCATGCCAGCTCCTTCACCGCGAGCAGCTCGGTCCCTCGGTCATCGATCAGCTTGGCGGCAATCTGTTTGTGCTCGTTCATCTGCTTGTCGCGCTTGTACGCCTTCGCGTCCAGGCAACATCCTACCGGATCAGCCCATGAGTCAGCGATCTCGCCGTGTCATCTGGATCACCGGGCCAGTACGGCTGGAGCCGAGTCACGGTATCGCCGTCGTTTTCGATGCCAGCCTCGGCACCGTGACCGGAGAGCGGGCATCTCGATCGGCGGTGGGTCCCGCCGAAAAGCAGGTTTGAACCTGAAGAACGCGGATGGAAAGGCCGCCGCCTTGTCTAAACCGTTGCGTTCGACTCCTCCGCACCGCCGGGCAAGACGCCGGGAGCAGCCGCGGACGCCCGCACTCATTTGCGCCTGGACACGGCGACGGCGACGTCCGCGTCTTCGGGTTCAACCCTGCTGTTCGCGAGACCCACTGCCGGGCGAGACGCCCGTCGGGAGCAGGCGCGGACGCCCGCTGTCCGCTCCGGGGTGCGCATCCGCGTCGTCTGCCGTCGGAAAACATGATCCGCAGATGACGCAGATGGAACGCAGATGCGAGCCTCCCCGTTGGCGGTTCCATCGTTTCGATGCTCGCGAGCTTCGTTTCGATGCTCGTTTTCTCTGTTTTGCAGATCGTTTTCTTCGTTTCGTCGATTGCTTGCTTCTTTTCGACCCTCGCGAACTTCATTTCGATGGTCGCGTGCTTCGTTTTGACCCTCCTGAGTTTCGTTTCGTAAGTCGTGTGGTCCGTTTTGACCCCTCGTTTGGCGATTCCGGAGTGCGTTGCGGCTCTGGGACAGCCCCATGTGTCGCTGGGACTACCCCATGTGTCGCTGGAGCTACCCCATGTGTCCCAGGAGCTACCCTATGAGTCCCAGGAGCTACCCTATGAGTCCCAGGAGCTACCCCATGTGTCCCAGGAGCTACGCCATGTGTCCCAGGAGCTACCCCATGTGTCCCAGGAGCTACCCCATGTGTCCCAGGAGCTACCCTATGTGTTCCCAGAGCCTACCCCATGAGGCGAAAAGCCAATTCCGGGAGACCCGCCTACGCGTCGGTCGCATCTTCGTCGCCGCCGAGGACCTCGTCGAGGGGGACGGTGCGGTGGTAGCGGCGGATTAGCTCGTCCCAGGCGGCGATGTAATGGTCGCGGGGGACGCGGTAGCGGCGTGGGAGGGGGCCGTGGGGGGAGTCGCCTTCGAGGATGAAGACGTCGGGGCCGCGGGCGATGATGACGATGCGCCAGGCCTCGTCGGCGTCTTCGTACGGTTCTTCTTCGTCGCCGAGGGGGATGTCGTCGTGGGTGAAGTGGCGGAGGTCGCGGTCGGCGTGGTCCCAGGCGGGGAAGCCGGCAAGCTGGCCGCGCGAGCGGCTCATCATCCGGATGTGCAGTCCTCCCTCGCTCTCTTCGGCGAGAGTCAGGGAAAAGTCGGCGATGCGCGGCGCGTCGTCGAGGTTGAAATCCACGGATGCCTCCCCTAGTGCGGCGAGATGATCGTCACCTGCTGGGATACGTTGTTCGTGATGCTCAGCATTCCCCAGATCGGAGGAGAAGCGATCGGCAGGAAGTGCGAGCCGAACCCCGAGGGGAAGACGGTGATGCTGACCAGAGAGGTCTTGGACTGCAGGAGAAGCGGCGTCAGATCGAGAGAGCCGAACCACATCGACGTCCCGGGGATTCTCGTCGTGTGGAGCGGCAGCGCCGGGCTCGATCCGATGAGCACGAGGTACTCCGGGAAGTCGCCGAGCGACCACATGCGCAGCGTGGTGCGGAACAGGCCGTCGGCCTGGACATCCACGAATCGCAACTGCCCTCGGAAGTCGCGCTCGCGCACGATCGGTACCTCGGTGCCCGAGGTCGCCGACGACACCTTCGAGATGTCGCGGATGCGCGAGGCAAAATCGACCGTACCGGTGGTACCGCGCATGGCGTAGAGCAGATGTCCCCACGGATTGTCATCGGTGAAGAGTTGTACGTCCGCGCTGAGCGCCGTCGAGCAGCCCGAACATGGAAGCGGATCGCGGAAAAAGGCGCGCGTGCTCCCGGCCAGAATGAAGTTCTCCGTGTTCCACTGCGATCCCAAAGCGCCAAATCCCTGGTACGAAATCGGATAGAGGATCGGCTCGAATACCGCGGGGTCGGCGGCGGCCGTGTCGTAGTAGATCAGAGCCGCGTTCGAGGTCACCGTTCCGGCGGTGGAGTTGAGGGCGACATTCACCGCGCCGGCGGCGTGGGGCGGCGCGGCAGCGACGATGAATCCGTTGCCATTCAGGAACGCGACCGCGGTGACGTCCCCAATGATGGCCGTCGTGGCACCGAGGCCGAAGGGATTCCTGATGAGGACCGAACCGCCGGAGATAGGAACGGCATACGGTTCAATGCTCAACGTCTCCGCGTCGCGGACGATGAGCGGGGTCCGGGTCAGCTCCGACACGTTGTCGCCCGAATCCGCCAGGGCGATGACCGTGTAGGCGCCGGCGGGAAGAACTTCGAGATGAAAGGTCCGGGTGTATTGCGTCAACGCCTGGGGGCAGCCCACGTCGGGGGGAAGCAGCGTATTGAGGCGGAGCAGGATCGTCGATCCGGCGACGGTGACGCCCTTTACCGACGGGGTACAGCCGTCATGCCAGATGCCGCTGACGATCGCATCGACGGAGTGATGTGCCGTGGCGTTCGGCGGATCGAAGCGGATCGTCTCACCGCGCGCGATGGCAGTGGCGAGAAGAAGCATTGCGGCGGATACGAGCAGACGTTTGATGAGTACATTATGGGGCATGCTGTTGCATAAAGGCTTAAAGCCTTCGACGACTATTGAGACGAGATGATGGTGACCTGCTGGGTGTCGTTGTCGGTGACGCTGATCATTCCCCACATCCGCAGATCGAGACCGGCGGCGCGCGGGAAGTAGATGTAGGCACTGATCGTACCCGTTTGCAGATGTTGCAAGTAGGAAGTCAGGTCGAGAGTGGCGAAGGCCAGCGGTGTTCCAGGGAGAGTCACGAACCGAAGCATGGCGTTTGGAGGCGTGATGCCGGCGATCGTCACCGCAACATCCGTCAGCGCCCAGGCCCGCAACATCACGCGCGAGCGCAGGTCGACCGGCACGGTGAGAAAGTACATGCCGCGGTCGCTGAAGTCTCTCTCGCGCACGACGCGCACTTCCGTTCCGTTCTGCTGACGGGATTGGTCGTGGATGCGCGAACCGGCCATGAGCTGCGAGGTCATGCCGCGCAACGCGAAGAGCGCGACGCCGGCGGGGTTCGGGTCGTTCCGGAGCGACGTTACGTCCGTAAGAACGTCGCTGCAGAGAAAGCAGGGAAGCCTGTCGCGAAACCTCGCCGGCTCGCCCCCGGGAGCGAGGTAGTTGTCCGTCGTCCAGTGGGCACCGAAAGCGCCAGGGCCATCGAACGCGGTGGGGAAAAGGATGATCTCGAAGAGCGCGGGATCGGGCGGCGCCGCGCGATCGAAGTACGTCAGCGCTGCCACGGCGGTATGGAAGGTCGATTCGCTGGCGACGGATACGTCGACCGTACCCGCCGCGTGCGGGGGAGCGAAGTAGACGTCGCCCGCCGCAATGCCGCGGGCGAACGTTGCCGGGCGGCCATCGACCAGGACCACCACTCTGCCCGTGCTATCGCTCCTGCGCCGGACCAGGATCTCGCCGCCGGTCACCGGCACCGCGTCAGGCGGCAAGGTCAGTGAGTCGTCGCGCACGATGAGCCTCGCGTGCGCGGCCGGAAACGAGTTGACGACCGCGACGACGTCGTAGACACCTGCGGAAAGCACGCCGAGGTGGAAGGTCGACGGGAATTGGGTACCCGAAGCGCCACAGACAACGGAGGGCGGCGGGATCGTGCTGACCCGAACGGTCACAGTGGTACCGGTGACCGTAACGCCCTCCTGGGTGACCCCGCAACCTGAGGGACGCGCCGAGAGAATCGCGTCGACGGAGGTGTGCACCGTGGCCACGGGAGGAGCGAAGCGCAGGGAATCGGCGACCGCGACCGAGGCGAACGCGGTCAGCAGCAAACCGAGGGCGGACCGGGGTCCCATCAATCCGTCGATTCGATCCGGTAGTTCGGCGCTTCCTTCGTGATCACGACATCGTGCGCGTGGGATTCGCGCAATCCCGCGGCGGTGATGCGGACGAACTGCGACTTGGTGCGGAGGTCTTCGATCGTGCGCGATCCGGTCAGGCCCATGCCTGAGCGGAGGCCGCCGACGAGCTGCGGGATCATGGCGCTGAGCGAGCCCTTGTACGGCACCTTACCCTCGATCCCCTCGGGGACGAGTTTCGATACCTCATCGGCGTCTTCCTGGAAGTAGCGGTCCTTCGAGCCGGCCTGCATGGCGCCGATCGAGCCCATGCCGCGGTAGGCCTTGAAGGTGCGGCCCTGATAGAGAATCGTCTCGCCCGGTGCCTCGTCAGTGCCGGCGAAGAGCGATCCGATCATCACGCAATGCGCCCCGGCGGCGATGGCCTTGGTGATGTCGCCGGAGAACTTGATGCCGCCGTCGCTGATCAGCGGGATGCCGAACTTCTCCGCCGCCCGCGCGCACTCCATCACCGCGCTGATCTGCGGCACTCCGGCGCCGGCGACGACGCGCGTGGTGCAGATCGAGCCGGGGCCGATGCCGACTTTGATGGCGTCGACGCCGAGGGCGATCAGATCGCTGGCTCCCTCGTAGGTGGCAACGTTGCCGGCGATGAGAGGCGTATCGGGGAAGAGCTTCTTGAACTGCCGGATCACTTCCATCACGCCGCCGGAGTGGGCATGTGCGGAATCGATCACGACGACGTCGGCCTTGGCGTCGATCAGCGCGCGGGCGCGGTCGAGCCCCTCTTTGCCGACGCCGATGGCGGCGCCGACACGCAGCCGGCCGAGGGAGTCTTTGGCCGCGTTCGGATAGCGGAGCTTCTTCTGGATGTCCTTGACGGTGATGAGCCCCTTGAGGTCGCCGTTGGAATCGACGACGAGGAGCTTCTCGATGCGGTGCTGGTGAAGGACTTCGCGCGCTGCCTCGAGCGTCGTGCCGACCGGTGCGGTGATCAGACCGTCCTTGGTCATCCGTTCGGCAATCGGGAGATCGAAACGCGTTTCGAAACGGAGGTCGCGGTTGGTCAGAATGCCGACGAGCTTGCCGTTGGCGTCGGTGACCGGAACGCCGGAGATCTTGTACTTCGCCATCACCTCGAGCGCCTCGGTGATGGTTTGCCACGGCCGCATGGTGACGGGATCGACGATCATCCCCGCTTCCGACCTCTTCACCTTGTCGACCTCTTCGGCCTGGGCGTCGATGGGCATGTTCTTGTGGATGATCCCCAGTCCCCCCTGCTGGGCCATGGCGATGGCCAGCCTGGCCTCGGTGACGGTGTCCATCGCCGAGGAGATGATGGGGATGTTCAGCCGGATGGTGCGCGTCAGTTGCGTGCCGACTTCGACAAAGTTGGGATGGATGTCGGATTTGGCGGGACGCAGAAGGACGTCGTCGAAGGTAAGGCCGACTTCGATGGCCTCGATGAATCGATCGGACGGCAGCGGATCACGCCGCTCGATCTGGTGAAGATCGATGCGACCGATGACGGGAATGTCTGAGAGTACACGTTCGTCGCTCATGTGTGCTCCTTTGAGTGATTATAGAACAGGGGTGGTGTTCGCGGTATTGCTGGCGCTATCGCGCGTTGTCGGTTGTCGGTTGTCGGTTTGGGGGGATGAACGGCGGTCGGGATCGTTTACGATAGCGCGCCGTCAACCGATAACCGATAACCGACAACGCGCGAAGCGCCCTTTATGAAACGAGAAACCATCATTTTCACCGCCTGCGGCTTTCTGCTGGGGCTGACGATCGGCAGTCTTGTCATCGGTCCGAAGGTCGCGCAGTCGAAGCTGGCCGGGGCGACGGCGGAGCAGGCGGCGACGAGCGAGGCACCGGCATCGGCGCCGGCATCAACACAAGCAACGGCCGGCAATCCGATGGCGGCGGTGACGCGGCAACTGAGCACGCTGAAGGAAACGATCGCCAAAGATCCGAAGAATTTCGATGCGCTGGTGCTACTGGCCGGCATGTACATGGACGCCGCGAAGTTCCCGCAGGCGGCCGAGTATCTCGGGCGCGCCCTGGCCGTGCATGACGACGCCAGCGCCCGCATCGACCTCGGCGTCTGCTACAGGCAGACCGCCCAGCCCGACCGCGCCCTGGCCGAGTTCCAGCACGCCGAGAAAATGGCCCCCGACCAATGGCAGCCGCTCTTCAACGAAGCACTGGTGCTCTTCGACCTGCACCGTGTCGATGAAGCGCGGGCGCTGGCGGCGAAGCTTCAGCAGATGCGGCCGAACGATCCCGACGTGCAGAGGCTCGTGACGATGGTGAAGTAGCGGCTACGCCTCGTTGTCGGTGATCTTCGCCCCCCTGGGACCGCGGGCGTCTCGCCAGGCGTCTCGCCCGCGCGTGCGGCTTCGCCGCACGGCACAGACAAGAGTGTCTGTGCCACATTCCCCGTCGGTACTTCCTGAAGTGTGGCGTCTTCGCCTGGTCCAATGTGGCACAGACACTCTTGTCTGTGCTTGGCGGCGAAGCCGCGCATTCGCCGGCGGTCTCGCCGCGGTTCCAGGCAACATCCTGCTCATCCGCGCGGCGAGACGCCCGCGGTCCCAGGGGGGCAACGCGGCGTAGCCGCCGTCATCCCCGCGTGATGATCTCTTTCAGCATCGTGTCCTGCAGTTGGTAAACCGAGTAGACGCCGACGTGGTAGCGGTTGAAGACGAACGAGAAAGCGTAGATCCGGCCGCTGCCGCCGCGGACGTAACCGGACAAGCCGACCACGCCGGTGATGTAGCCGGTCTTCGCGTATACCTGACGGGCGTACGGCGCCGTGCGCAGGCGATGGCCGAATTTCGAGTCGGGGTCGCCGGAGTACGGCAGCGAGCTGACGAAATCCTCGCGGTACGGGCTCTTCCACATGTAGCGCAGCAGGCGCACGAATGCATTGGCCGAGGCGCGGTTGTCGCGCGACATCCCCGAGCCGTCGGCCTGGTGATACTCGTCGGACGGCACGCCGAGCTTTCCGGTCAGCCACTCGGTCACGGCACCGGTCCCCGCCCCCCACGTCCCCTCTTTCTTCGTCTCCGCGCCGATGATCTTGACGAGCTCCTCGGCGTAGTGATTCTGGCTCTTCTTGTTGATGACATCGACGACGATGTTGAGCGGCGTGGTGTGCTGCGAGACCGCCTTCCAGTCCGGCCGGTCGTCGCGCGGCGTGATGATGATCTGCCCCTGCACGTTGATCCCGTTGCGGACGAAGGTCTCGTGCGTCACGGTGGCGAAATACTGCACCGGGTTTTCGACGGTGACGAAAACCTCGGTGACACCAGCACGCGACGGCGCGCCGCCGCGGACGACGATCGTGTTCGAGTTGCGGTAGCGCGTGATGAACGGCAGGCCGCGTCCGGTGATGCACGACGTGTCGAGCTGCAGGTAGGAGGTGGGCGGCTCGAACTGGATCAGGCACGCCTTCCCCGGGCGCGTCGGCGCCACGCGCACCTGCACGCAGTTCTCCTGCAGCGAGAACGACGACACCGGCGCCTCGTACCAGTTCACGAGCTGATTGACCGGCCAGGACGGGTGGATGTACTCGGTGTCCATATAGCCGTACTCGAAGATGAGATTTCCGTGAACCGTCTTCACCCCTGCGCGTTTGAGGTCCGTCGCCCATTCGTCCATGACCGCCGTGGCATGACCGTCATGAAATCGCCCGCCGATGGTCGGATCGCCGCGGCCGACGACTTTCACGTCGCCGTTCAGTGTGCCACTGGGGTCAGCGGTTCCGCGGATGAAGACGGTGGTGGTGACCTGGAAGTCGGGATGGAGCAGATCGATGGCCGAGGCGGTGGTGAAGAGCTTCATGTTCGAGGCGGGGGCCAGAGGCATCGTCGGATTGCGCTCGGCGACGACGGTGCCGGTATCGACATCGACAAGCTGAAGGCTGACGTCCGAACTGCGGGCCACGGAGCCGTTCATGAGCGAGCTGATGCGCTCGGAGAGCGTCGTGCCGGTTGCGGCATCCGCCGGCCGTGCCGGGGCGGCCCTCCGCGAGCGCGATCTCCCGCGGCGACGCTTCGCGGCATCGGCGATGGGAGTAAGGAGGACCAGGATGAGCGCTATCGCCACGAACCGCGTACGTCGAACCGTCATTAATCGTTGGGATCCTTTCTACACTGCGCTACGCGCGTTGTCGGTTGTCGGTTGTCGGTTGTGGATTGGCAAAGACGACGCCAACCGCCCCAACAACCGATAACCGATAACCGACAACGCGCGCAGCGCCGAACAACCGACAACGCGCGCAGCGCCGCAGCTTACAGCCTCTGATACGGCTCCGGCAGCGCGAGACGGATGCGCTCGCGGAGTACGGCCGGACAACGGCGGCGAATCTCATCATGAATCTCGGTTCGAGAATAACGCCTGCTGAAGTGAGTCAGCACAATCGTTTCGTTTTTGAAACGGCCGGCGAAGGCGGCGATGTCGTCGAAATGGATGTGGCGGTACTTGGCCGCCCGCTCCTCGTGCCCCGTGGTGATGAACGAGCACTCGATCATCAGCACCTCGGATTTGAAGAGCGCGCCGTCCTCCGCGTCGCTCTGCTCGAGAATTCCCCGATCGGTGTCGCCGGTGTAGAAAAGCATCGACCGCCGCCACTCCTCGGTCACAGTCACGCCGGAGTGCCGGAGTTCGGTGATCTCGCGCTCCTCGCGGCCGATGAATTCATCCCGCAGCCGGTGCCGCAGCTCGATGACCTCGTACGCGTTGGCGGCGACGCGATGCATGGCCCGATGTGCCCGCACTTCATGCGTCCTGCCGAGCGGCACGACGTCGCCGACGGCCAGACCGATCACCTCAACTTCATCGAAAGAGGCGCCGGTGATCCGCTCGTAGATGGTCATGATCTCGCGCATCCCCTCGGCGGCGTCGGCCGGCACGTAGACCCGGCCGCCGGTCATCCGGTGCAACTGCCGCTGTCCCGCATAGAACGGAATGCCGACAGCGTGGTCGAGATGCGCGTGCGTGACGAAGATGTGGGGCGTGGCGACGAGCTGGTCCGGACAGCGCCCGATGTCGAAGGCAGCATTCAGCTCGCGAACGCGAAACCACGTCTCATGTCCGGCGCGGGAACGCCCCTCGATGCAGAAGTGCGGCGTGTCGATGGTGACGAAGTCTTTGTCGGTCATGAGGAGGCAGTAGATTAGTGGATCAGTGGATTCGTAGGCCTCCTAATCCACGAATCTACTGATCCACGAATCTACTCTCACCGCGTACAATCCGCCGCCGCCCATGCCCACCCAAGTGATTACCGATTCCGAAACTCTCATCGCCCTCGAAGCCGACTGGCTCGATCTCTGCCGAAAAACGCCCGGCGCGACGCCGTTCCAGACGCCGCTGTGGCTCCTGCCGTGGTGGCGCGCCTTCGGCTCGAACGATCTGGCTGTGATCGCCGCGCGCGGCGATGGCGGTCTCGAGGCTCTGGCCCCGCTCTACATCATTCGCGACGACGAGTCCGACGAATCCCTCGGCGTCTTCCTCGGCACCGGCATCAGCGATCATCTCGACGTCCTCGGCGATGCCTCCCTCATCATCGGCGAGATGTCGCGGCTCCCCTGCCAGATGTGGGATCTGCAGCAATTGCCGGCATCGTCATCGATGCTCCAGGTCCCCCTCCCGGATGGCTGGTCCGACAACGTCGAGGATCAGGAGGCGTGCCCGGTGCTCGCTCTTCCGGCCGATTTCGAGAGCCTCACCTCGACGCACTTTCGAAAAAAGATCCGCTATTACCGGCGCTCACTGGAGAAGCTCGGCGATGTGCGCATCGAAATACCAACAAAAAACACCCTCGACGATCTCCTGACCGCGCTCTTCGACCTCCACGCCGCCCGCTGGCAACGCCGCGGCCTCCCCGGCCTCCTCGCCGACGACGCCAGCCAGCAGTTCCACCGCGAAGTTGCCCGCGGGATGCTGCGCGCCGGGATGCTGCGCATGTACGCCACCCGCTGCAACGATCGCATCGTGGCCGTCTTCTACGGCTACGCCTTCCAGGGGACGATCTACTACTACCTCAGCGGCTACGACCCTGAGCTGGAGAAGCTCTCCATCGGCACGATCATCGTCGCCCACGCCATCGAGCAAGCCATCCTCGACGGCGCCACCACCTTCGACTTCCTCCGCGGCGCGGAGGAGTACAAGTACGCCTGGGGTGCAACGGATCGGATGAACAGGAGACGGCAGTTGTTCCCGGAATGACAAATCAGCAATTTCGTTTAGAGTTTCGCGTCACACGTACTGGGGAGTCGCCAAGCGGTAAGGCAGCGGCCTTTGGAGCCGCCATTCGGAGGTTCGAATCCTCCCTCCCCAGCCAGCGCGCACGGCGCGCCTCGCAGGTTGGCCCAGCCTCGGCCATCATCTCCTTAAGAAATCAAGATAGCGCGAGCGTCACGGGCGGTGCGATCATGGGCTCATGACTCACATGACGATCGACACCGGCAATACGGCCTTCATGCTGTTGTGCTCCAGCCTGGTCATGCTCATGACGCCGGGCCTGGCTTTCTTCTACGGCGGACTGGTGGGCCGCCGGAACGTGCTGTCGATCATGATGCAGAGCTTTGTCTCCATGGGCTGGACGACGGTGCTCTGGTGGGCGTTCGGCTTCTCGATGTGCTTCAGCGGCAATCTGAAAAGCGGAACGGATCTGGGCGGCATCATCGGCAACTTCCATTGGGCGTTCCTCTCGGGTATCACGCTCGACATGCCCTCGCCGATCAACGCCACGATCCCGATGATCGTCTTCTGCGCATACCAGATGATGTTCGCCATCATCACTCCCGCCCTCATCACGGGCGCCTTCGCCAATCGCGTGACGTTCAAGGCCTACATGCTCTTTCTCACGTTCTGGCTGATCTTCGTCTACTTCCCCTTCGTTCATATGATCTGGGGCGGCGGAATCCTGGCCAGTTGGGGCGTGCTCGATTTCGCGGGCGGAATCGTGGTGCACAACATCGCCGGCATCGCCGCCCTCGCCTCCGTTCTGTATGTCGGCAAGCGCAAGATCGAAGATCGCGGACCGCACTCCATCCCGCTCGTGGCTCTTGGTACCGGCCTCCTGTGGTTCGGGTGGTACGGCTTCAATGCCGGAAGCGAATTCCGCGTCGACTCGGTCACAGCCGTGGCCTTCCTCAACACCGACATCGCCGCCAGTTTCGCTGCCATCGCATGGCTCTGTCTCGACTGGAGGAAGTTCCGGAAGCCACGCTTCCTCGGGCTCCTGACCGGCGCGGTCGCCGGCCTGGCGACCATCACACCCGCGGCGGGATATGTCTCACCGGCCACTGCCTGTCTGATCGGACTCATCGCCGGAGGCGTCTGCTTCTACGCCGTGGAGCTGAAGAACAAGTTGCAATGGGACGACGCGCTCGACGTCTGGGGCGTTCACGGCGTCGGCGGCTTTCTCGGCATCGTCCTCTGCGGCATCTTCGCCACGACGGTGTTCAATCCCGCCGGTGTCGATGGCCTCCTGCGCGGGAACTCGCACTTCTTCCTCGTGGAGTTGGGCGCCGTAGCCATCTCCTCGGCCTGGGCCTTCCTCTTCACCTACGGAATGCTCTGGCTGATCGACCGGATCACACCGGTAAAGGTCCAGGACGCTCACGAAGCCGAGGGCTTGGACTTGTCCCTGCACGGAGAGACGGCGTACATCGAAGGGATTTGACCCTCGGAGAGCGGGCATCCTGCCCGCTCTCCGCGCGCCCACGGCTCATTACGCCTTCTTCCTCTCTACCCACCCCCTCCCCTTCACCTCCTCAAACGTCATCAGCGAATTGGCGTAGTAGTCGCGGAGGAGGAGCTCGCGGGGGTTCCATTGCCACGCCTCTTCGATGACGGGGAGGCCGCTGCCTTCGAAGAGGTCGGAGCGCCAGCGTTCGGCGGGTTGGATGAGGTGGCGGAGGTCGACGACGTTGCGGGCGGCGCGCCAGATGGCGTCGCCGGTCTTCTCACGCAATAACCAGACGCGGTTGCGCCACGTTTCACGATACGCATCGATGGCGTCGATGATCTCGGCGTCGGTCAGCGGCTCGCCGTGATGGTCGGTGAAGATGCGCGCCAGGAGCGTGACCGGCGTGACCGGGAGCGCATTCGAGATCTCCGTCATCACCAGCTCGGCCAGCTCCGTCAGCGCCGTCTTGCGGCCGTCGTAGGAGGGGGAGAGGATGGCGGGATGTTCGTGGACGAAATCGTCGACGGCGATCGGCGTCCCGAACGTGACCACGGCATAGCCGTAGCGCTTGAACCGCTTGAGGACGCTGCGCAGTAGGTTGCGGAAGAGGAAGTCCATCGTCGTCTGTAGTTTGTCGCCCTTCGTCCGCCGGTCTTCCCTTCCCACCAGCTCCTCGGTGAGGTTGCGGTCTTCGAGCACGCGGTCGTAATTGATCGCGGTCGGGATCAGGAAGAGCGGCGCGCTGAAGCCGGGGTCGCGCTTGCCGGCCACGATGTAATCGAGCATGCCCAGCTTCGGCTTCTGGAACGCGCCGTCGCGGGTCAGGCCCCCTTCGATGAAGACCCCCTGCGTCACGCCGTTTTTCGTGATGGTGCTGACGAAGGTGGAGAGGATGGCGTGGTACAGCGGCTCGCGGTAGCGGCGGCGGATGAAGTAGCCGCCGAACCATTTGAAGAGATGGTTGAGCGGCCAGACGCGCGCCCACTCCCCGACCGCGTACGAGAGCGATACGAACTTGAAGAGCATGTGCGCGACCAGGACGTAGTCGGCGTTCGAGCGGTGGTTGATGAGGTAGACGACCACGGCATTCTTCGGCGCGCTGGCGTTGAAGTCGTGCAGCGTCTTGTGCTCGACGACCGGCCGGTAGAGGAAGTGCATGATGGCCCGCGCCAGCGGCGCCCCGACGCGGTAATACGCGAGGAGGTTGAACTTCGGAACGATCTCGCGGAGATACGTCCGCGCCTGGCGCGTGGCCTCCTCAATCGTTGCGTGGTGGTCTTTGGCGTAACCGCGAATGGCATCGACGACCTCGCGGCTGCCGAAGACCTCGAGCTCGATTTCGGCGTGCCGGCGCTTGAGCTTGAAGCGGTCGACATGGATTCTCCGAGTCCGCTGCAGGCGGCGCGCGTGGCGCTTGCCGAGGACGAGCGCCAGCACCATCGCGGCGAGGAGAATCACCACTGCCGCCGCTTCGATCATCAGTGTCATGAATGGCGGAAGTGTACGCCGGAGTCCGATTCACACCGGCAGCAGTGGAAATTCCGGCTTCCGCGTCCATCTAACTAATTGCACAAGTCCCTTCTGGTGGAAGTGGGTCCGAATCGGAAGGAGTGTCTATGAGTACGGAACTGACAGCGGCGTCGGCTCGCGGAGCCAGGAAGGCGCTGGTCGTTTTTCTGGTCATCGCTCTCTCTGCCTGCCGCAGGCAGGAGTCAGCATCCGACCGGTTACGGGAATTGGCACCGCACTCCGGGCGCCCGATCGAAGCGCGCCTGACCGGTTTCGCCTGGCAGGCGATGCAACTGCAGCGGTCGACGACGGGAGGTCTGATGGATCCGGCCCGCCTCGATCTGGCCGGCGCCGCCGGAACCGTGATCCAGTCCTTTCTGAACAATCCCTCGGCACGTGCCCGCCACGAGTCAGGCGCGGCCTACCTCCTGATCGAACGCGATCGCGATGCGATCGATGCACTCGAATCCGCCGTCCGGCAGTCGCCGCGGGAAGCTGCCTACTGGAGCGATCTCGCCGCCGCCCGCTATACCCACGCGGTGCGCGAGAAGCGTCCTCACGAGTTGCCGCAGGCGCTCGCCGACGCCGACCACGCATTACGTCTCGTCCCCGCCCTTCCCGATGCGCTCTTCAACCGCGCCCTGATCGTCGAGGCCCTCGGCATTACGGAAGCTGCCCGCCGGGCCTGGCAGCGCTACGCGGACGTCGATCCCTCGACGCACTGGTCGAGCGAAGCGATGAACCACCTCGGCCGGCTGGGCGTCGTCAAGACGCGGGACGAGTTTCAACGTCAGCTCGATCTCGCATCGCGCGCACTGCAGGCCGGCGATAACGGTCCGATCACCGCGCTGGCCCGCAACCATCCGCAGGAGGCACGGACCTGGAGCGAAGGGCCGCTGCTCGGTTACTGGGCCGACGCCGTGCGCGCGGGTAAGGTGAAGACGGCCTCCGACCTCCTGTCGGTGATCCGCGAGATGGGATCGAGCTTGGTGGAGTTCAACCATGACCAATCGATCTCCGACGCTGTCGCGGCTGTCGACCGGGTAGCCGCCGATCCCGCGCGCGTACGCGCCCTGGCGGACGCGCAGGCCGTCTATCGCGACGGCCGCGTCCTCTACCGCGACCGCCACATCGCTGAGGCGCAGAAAAAGTTCAAGCTGTCCGGAGAACTCTTTGCCCGCAGCGGCAGCTCGATGGAGCTCTCTGCGGACTATTACTCCGCGGGATGCCTTTACGACAGCAACCAGACCGCCGAGGCAACCACGGCACTCGACCGTCTGGCGGTGCGTTTCGACCACGACCGCTACCCGGCGCTGGTGGCCGAGATCGGATGGAACCGTGCCCTGTGCCAGGGCTCCACCGGCGAGTGGAGCGCTGCCATTCACACCGTGGAGGAGTCCCGCAGGATCTTCGTGGCCCTTGGAGAGACCGAGAACCGCGGCGAGATGGACATCCTGCTCGCCGGCGATCTCAATTGGGCCTCGCAACCGGCCGCGGCCTGGAAAGCGCGGGTTGGAGCGTTTCAGGTTCTCAGCCGCGCCGGCTCCTACGACAGGATCCGTAATTCACTGATCACTGCCGCCAATGCCGAAGAGGCGCAAGGCAAGTTCGAGGCGGCGCTGTCGCTTGCGGACATCGCGCTGGATGACATTCGCCAGGCGAGACAAGCAACGGCGATGTGCCTGGCCGAAGCCACACGTGCCGAGGTGCTGGCGAAAGGCGACGAAAAAGCCGAGGCGCGGAGCGCGGTCGACCGAGCACGCGAAGCGGCCAAGGGAGTCCCCGACGCTGAGCTCCGGCGGCGGATGTCCGCGTACGTGGACATCGTCGAAGCCGGTGTCGTCCGTGATGCAAACCCCGCTCTGTCACTTGGTCTGGCAGATGGCGCCATTGCTTTCTTCACGTTGGAGCGCGGCAACGCATTCCTCCCCAAGGCGTATCTCGAACGGGGGCGGACTCACGTTCGCGGCGGCGACGATGCCGCGGCCCTCACCGACTTCGAGGCAGGGATTGGCGCGGTAGAGGCGCAGCGGTCGTCCATGACCGACCGGAACCTGCGCCGGACCTTTTACGACACGGAGCCTGAGCTTTTCTCGGAAACGATCGCGCTGTTGCTGCGCCGAGGCGACAAGGCGCGGGCTTTCGAAGTCTCTGATAGTGCTCGTGCACGCAGCACGTACGAACGGTTGAGCCGCGCCGGCACCCCGGCCAGTGGAACGACAGCCGAAGAGCTGCGCAGAGCCACGCCGCCGGGAACCACCGTGCTCGAATACGCCCTGCTTCGCGACGCGATCGTCATCTTCTACTTCTCCTCCTCGGGCTCGGGTGCGGTTCGGGTCGCGGCCACGCCGTCCGCGGTGAGGGCTCTCGTTGAACGCTATACCGACCTTCTGCAGCACCGCGGCGTGCTGCCGGACATACAGAATGCTTCCGCCGCTCTTCATAAGCTGCTGATCGAGCCGGTGGCGTCAGTGCTTTCCGGTACCCAGCGCCTGGTCGTCGTCCCCGACCGCGAGATTCATGCGGTCCCTTTCGCTGCTCTGTACGACCCGGCGCATGGCCGCTACCTCGTCGACGACGTCGCCGTCTCGGTTGCACCGAACGCCGGAGCGTTGCTCGTGCCGAGGGGTCCGTTGACGCTCGGCCCGGTGCTGGTCGTCGGGGATCCGCACGACAAAGGCGCTCCCGCGCTTCCGGAAGCCGCGCGCGAAGCCGACGCCATCGCTGCAATGTACGACTCCCCGACCCTCCTCACCGGCGCCGCCGCCACGCGCGGCCGCTTCATTACCGCGGCACAGCGGAGCGGCATGATTCATTACGCCGGACACGCGGAGAGCAACTCCTCGGATCCCTTCGGAGTGCTTCATCTCGTCGCGGACAACAAGAACCAATCGGGCGATCTGGATCGAAGCGCGATCACGGCGCTTCACTTCAGCAACGCACCGCTGGTGATCCTCGCCGCCTGCGGAACGATCCGCGGCGACTCGGCACATGTCGAGGGGATGCCGAGCATCGCTCGGGCTTTCCTCGCCGCGGGCGCGCGCAGCGTGATCGGCACCTTGTGGGAAGTCGATGACGATGCTGTGGCGCCGCTGTTCCGCCGCATCCACGTCGAGCTGCGCAACGGTGCCGACCCCTCGGCGGCCCTGCGCACCGCGCAGATCGCACTCGCGCACGATCCGGATACCCGCCTTCGTCACCCGGCGTCATGGGCGCCGGTGGAGCTTCTCGGCTATTCGAGCGGCCAAAGAACATCGGCAAGGAAAGGAAGTACGTGATGTCGGTTACCAGCATTCAGTTCATCGGTTTGTTCGTGGTCATGATGAATAGCGGAGCAGGATTGCACATTCTGGTGCCTCACTTTCCTGGAACTCCCTTCGCCGGTCACATATCGGTGATCCAGTACAACCCCAACGACGTATCGAGCCTCACCTGGCCAGGAGTGACAAGCTGCGGTCCCAGCGGATCTCTCCGCTGTGCGCCTGTCAATCTAGAGACGATTACATTCTCGGGTGCCAGCGATCCGTCTCCGATCGACATCGTCGGCGCCATCCCACACCTTCGCTGCTGCTGCGGCACGATGACGGACATCCTTCCGAAGTACAAAGATCCCGGCGCGAGCGGAAAGCTCTCGGCGCACATCTTCGTGGAGCATGGGGTCGCCGAGGCGATCGCCGATGTGAACGGACGCACGGATACCTGGGTGACCATGCATACCGTCGACCCGACCGGAATCACAGTAACGGCGAACGCCGGGACGTCCGGCTCGGTCAACATCGTCTTCAAACCGGGCGCGCCATTCACGATCCTGAACACGATGACGAGCACGGATACGACGCCTCATTTTCTCGCCTATTACCTGATGGGTGTAAACAGCAGTGGCTGCGCCGCGGTTCCGACTGGCGGGCTGCCGTGTGCGGCGCAGACGGCCGAATGCGTGCTTTCAAAGGCGCCCCTGAAACCCATCAAGCCGCTGGCCAGAGCGAAACGAACCGGTCACGTCCATGCGGGGGTGCTCGAAGTCACTGCCGACTGCTCGAACTCCCACTTCCCGTAGTAACGGCCTCTCCGGATCGCGGGCCTGCCTCACCTCCTTTTGTCTTATGATCCTCACCATCCCGCGATGTCTGAGCAGACGAATGTCCTGGTCGTCGAAGACAACGAGCTCGATCGAGCGTTGCTCGATGCCCACCTGAGCCAGGAAGGCTTCGCCACCGAATTCGCCGGCGACGGTGTCGAGGCGTGGTCGATGCTCGACGCGCAACCGGACCGGTTCGATCTCGTGCTTCTCGACCGAAGCATGCCGCGCTTGAACGGACTCGACCTTCTTATCCGCATCAAGGGCGACCACCGCTTCCTCATCCTCCCGGTAATCCTCCAGAGCGCCCTGGTCAGCCGCGGGGAAGTGATCGAGGGCATTCGCGCCGGCGCCTACTACTACCTGACGAAGCCATACGACTCGGAGATGCTGCTCAGCGTCGTCCGCACCGCCGCCAGCGACCGCGCCGCGGCGAAGGATCTGCAGCACCGCGTGCGCAGGGGGATGCAGGTTCTGCAACTGCTCGACGACGCCCATTTCACCTTCCGCACGATCGAGGAAGCGCGTGGGCTGGCCGCCGTCCTGGCCAACGCCTGCCCTGATGCCGAGTCGACCGTCATCGGTCTGACGGAGCTCATGGTCAATGCCGTCGAGCATGGAAACCTCGGCATCACCTACGACGAGAAGAGCGTGCTGCTCGAGGAGGGTGCCTGGGCGGCGGAAGTGTCGCGCCGGCTCACGCTTCCCGAGAATCGCGGCAAGCGCGTCGACGTCCGTTTCGTTCGCGTCGACGATGAGCTTCGCTTCACGATCTGCGACCGCGGCAACGGATTCGAGTGGTCGCGCTACCTCGACATCGATCCGCGCCGCGCCTTCGACCGGCACGGCCGCGGAATCCTGATGGCCCGCCACGTCAGCTTCTCCTCGATCGAGTTCCGGGGATGCGGCAACGAGGTCATCGCAACGGTGCGATGCGCGCCGGCCGAGGCAGCCGCCGGCGGCGCCGCGTGAGCGATGTAAGCGGGGGTCGCGTGCTGGTTCCTAACCTGCATTTCTCACACTCTCATTTAGATCGTCGACACCATGTACCTCGTCGAGAGCCCTTCTCCCCCAGCGCTTTTCAGCTGGGGGAGAAGGTGCCGAAGGCGGATGAGGGGGCGTTTCACGACGTACGTCATTCGCGCGCCTTCGAGCGCTCTCGGACCAGCGTCGGTAAACCACGCATATTTCGTAAAGCGCCCCCCTCATCCGCCTTCGGCACCTTCTCCCCCCGCAAGAAACCGCGGGGGGAGAAGGGCTCTCGACGAAGGGAGTGGCAAGGCTCTCGGGGGAACAATTCAAGTGAGCGTGTGAGAAATGCAGGCTAACTCCGACGCCCGACTCGCGACTTCCGACCCCGGCTCCCCCACCCTGGCCCGCCGCCTCGGCGCGTTCGACGCCACCATGATCGTGATGGGCGGCATCATCGGCTCGGGCATCTTCATCAACCCCTACGTCGTCGCGCAACGGGTTCACACGCCGGCGATGATCATCGGGGCCTGGGTGGCCGGGGGCGTCATCGCCCTCCTCGGCGCGTTCGCGTATGCCGAGCTGGCGGCTCTCCGCCCCGAGGTTGGGGGGCAATATGCCTACCTTCGCGACGCCTACCATCCCTCGGTGGCATTCATGTACGGCTGGGCGCTTCTGCTCATCGTGCAGAGTGGAGGGATGGCGGCCGTGGCGGCCACGTTCGCCAAGTACACCATCAACCTGATCGGGATGGCCGTTCCGGAGTGGACGATCGCCGTGATCACGCTGCTCATCCTCACGCTGATCAACTGCCTCGGCGTCCGCAGCGGGAGCAACACGCAGAGCGTGCTGATGGTGCTCAAGCTCGCGGCCATCGCCATGCTGATCATCGCCGGCGCCACGATCTCCGCGCCGCATTCGGCCGCGCGGGCGATGCTCGACGCGCCGATGTCATCGGATCTTTTTTTCCGTTTCGGCGCGGCCATGACGCCGGTCATGTTCGCCTACGGCGGCTGGCAGACGGCGAGCTTCGTTTCGGGCGGGCGTCATCGCGATCTACGTCGGCGTGACGTTCATCTGCGTGCGCGCGCTCGGCGCGAACGGATTGGCAAACACCCCCACGCCCGCCTCGGCGGTGATGCGTCTTGCCCTGGGAGAGCGCGGCGCGCGCCTCATCGGCGCCGGCATCGCCATCTCCACGCTGGGATTCCTGAGCCAGAGCATGCTCACCGCGCCGCGCGTCTACTACGCCATGGCCGCGGACGGCCTCTTCTTCCGCAGCGTCGGCCGCATCAGCGCGAAGAGGCACGTGCCGGTCGTGGCCATCGCCCTGCAAGGGGTCGTGGCCGTCGTCATCACGCTCTCCGGCACGTACGACCAGATCCTCAGCTACGTCGTCTCGACCGACTTCGTCTTCTTCGGCCTGACCGGGCTGGCCCTGTTCATCTTCCGCCGGCGTCAAGCACCGGCCGGCTTCCGCACGCCGGGACATCCGGTGACGACCGCCATCTTCACCGCCTCGTGCTGGATCGTCGTCATCGCCACGATCGTGAAGTCGCCCGTCAACAGCCTGATCGGCTTCGGAATCCTGGCCGCGGGATTGCCGGCGTATGCGTGGTGGCGACGCGCGGCGTAGCGCTACGCGCGTTGTCGGTTATCGGTTGTCGGTTTGGAGGTTGCAAGGTTACTGGGGGTACTGGTTTCGAGGTCTCGCTGCGTGCGGAGTCGAGCCA